>Ga0160435_1000077_pt1 | contig 60330 bp, 48 predicted proteins | sample HID1973K_E0MG_FD_108213 | JGI IMG/M metagenome (GOLD analysis project Ga0160435, IMG submission 108213) | Enriched mosquito-associated microbial communities from UW Madison campus, WI, USA - HID1973K_E0 MG | ecosystem: Host-associated > Arthropoda: Insects > Digestive system > Unclassified ...
GATCACCCGGCGCCGGCCCCAGGCGTCGGACAGCGGGCCGTGGGCCAGGCTCATCAGGCCGTAGAACAGCAGGTAGATGCTCACCGTCTGCTGGATCGCCACCGGATCGGCGTGCAGGCGCTGGGCCAGCTGCGGGAACGCCGGGAAGATGGTGTCGATCGAGAACGGGCCGAACATCGCCAGCCCCGCCAGCAACAAGGCCATGCGGCGGGTAGAGGGCGCGGCGGGTGTGGCAGCGGGATTCACGCGGGTTCCTTGCAGTGCGGGCCAGCGCCGTCCGGGAGTGCGGACGGCGGCTACGGCAACGCCGGCGGCGCCAGCCCGGCCGGGCCGGCGCGACGACGCATCCGGGAAGGTGCCCAGCTTACTAGAGGCCGCTGCGCGGGGCATCCGGCGCGCGCCGCGGCCATTCATCGACGCGCAGGCCGGACCGGCGGATTTGCCCGGTACCCGCCTATAATGGCGGCCAACACCGCAGGCGGTGGGAGAAGCGGGCTTGCCCGCTGCCGAAGGCGCAATCGCCCGAAATCGCTCAGGCTCCCATACCACCCCCTGCGCGGTGCGCGCGGCACGGCGCACCCCAACACTCTGGAGAGACCGGTTGAATCCGGCGCCGAAGGGGCACGAAAGCGGAGCGATCCGCCTTCCAAACTCTCAGGCAAAAGGACAGAGGGGCGCGAGGAATTCTTCGTGGGCGTTCGTTTCCCGCCGTGGCGGGTGCGATGGCATTGCGAGGCGGACTTCGCCGCCCTCCTCTCCTGCCGGAACACCGCCATGTCCCAGAACACTTCCTCGCTGCGCGAACTTGAGCACCACGACGCTTTCATCGCGCGCCACATCGGCCCCAACGATGCCGAGATCGCGCAGATGCTGCGTGTGGTCGGCCACGATTCGCTCGAAGCGCTGACCGATGCCATCGTCCCGGCCAGCATCAAGTCGGCCACGCCGCTGGCCCTGCCCGAGGCGATCAGCGAGGTCGAGGCGCTGGCCAAGATCCGCGCCATCGCCGAGAAGAACCAGGTGTTCCGCAGCTTCATCGGCCAGGGCTACTACGGCACCCACACGCCGAACGTGATCCTGCGCAACATCCTCGAAAACCCGGCCTGGTACACCGCCTACACCCCGTACCAGGCGGAGATCTCGCAGGGCCGCATGGAAGCGCTGATCAACTTCCAGACCCTGTGCGCCGACCTCACCGGCATGGAGATCGCCAACGCTTCGCTGCTGGACGAAGGCACCGCCGCGGCCGAGGCGATGACCCTGGCCAAGCGCTCGGCCAAGTCGAAGTCGAACCGATTCTTCGTCTCGCGCGGCGTGCACCCGCAAACGCTGGAAGTGCTGCGCACGCGCGCCGAGCCGATGGGCATCGAGTTGCACATCGGCGACGACGCCGAGGCACTCGAGCTGGACAGCTTCGGCGTGTTGCTGCAGTACCCGGACACCTTCGGCCAGGTCCACGACTACAAGGCGCTGGCCGATGCGGTGCACGCACGCGGCGGCCTGGTGGCCGTGGCAAGCGACCTGCTGGCCCTCACCCTGATCGCCGCGCCCGGCACCTGGGGCGCCGACATCGTGGTCGGCAACAGCCAGCGCTTCGGCGTGCCGTTCGGTTTCGGCGGCCCGCACGCCGCCTTCATGGCCTGCCGCGATGCCTTCAAGCGTTCGATGCCGGGCCGCCTGATCGGCGTGTCGATCGATGCCGAAGGCCGTCCGGCCTACCGTCTCGCATTGCAGACGCGCGAGCAGCACATCCGCCGCGAGAAGGCCACTTCCAATATCTGCACCGCGCAGGTGCTGCTGGCGGTGATGGCGAGCATGTACGCCGTCTACCACGGCCCCGATGGCCTGACCCGGATCGCGCGCCGCACCCATCGCTTGGCGGCCATCCTGGCGACCGCGCTGCGCCAGTCCGGCGTGAACGTCGGCCCGGACTTCTTCGACACCCTGCACGTGCGCGACATCGACGCCGCGGCGATCCACGCCAAGGCCGAGGCCGCGCGCATCAACCTGCGCAGGATCGACGCGCGCAGCGTCGGCATCAGCCTGGACGAGACCACCACCCGCGCCGATGTCGTTGCGCTGGCGGGCTTGTTCGGCGCGAAGATCGAGGACGTCGACGCCCTCGACGCCACCGCTGCTGACGCCCTGCCCACCGGCCTGCTGCGCACCACCGAATTCCTCACCCATCCGGTGTTCAACACCCACCACAGCGAGCACGAGTTGCTGCGCTACATGCGTTCGCTGGCCGACAAGGACCTGGCGATGGATCGCACGATGATCCCGCTGGGCAGCTGCACGATGAAGCTCAACGCCACCGCAGAAATGATCCCGGTGACCTGGCCGGCGTTCGGCAACCTGCACCCGTTGGCGCCGGCGAACCAGGCCTTGGGCTACAAGGAACTGATCGACGGCCTGGAAGCGATGCTGGTCGAATGCACCGGCTACGACGCGGTGAGCCTGCAACCGAATTCCGGCGCGCAGGGCGAATACGCCGGCCTGCTGGCGATCCGTGCCTATCACCGCGCGCGCGGCGAAGGCCATCGCGACATCTGCCTGATCCCCGACTCTGCCCACGGCACCAACCCGGCCTCGGCGCAGATGTGCGGCATGACCGTGGTGGTGACCAAGACCGATGCCAACGGCAACGTCGATGTCGAAGACATCCGCCGCAACGCCGAGAAGTACAGCCAGCGCCTGGCCGCGATCATGATGACCTACCCCTCCACGCATGGCGTGTTCGAGGAAGAGGTGGTCGAGATCTGCGAGATCATCCACCAGCACGGCGGCCAGGTGTATACCGACGGCGCCAACATGAACGCCCTGGTCGGCGTGGCCAAGCCAGGCAAGTGGGGCTCGGACGTTTCGCACCTCAACCTGCACAAGACCTTCTGCATTCCGCACGGCGGCGGCGGCCCGGGCGTGGGCCCGTGCGCGGTGAAGTCGCACCTGGCGCCATTCCTGCCGAACGTCCTGGGCGGCAGCGGCGATGTCGGCATGGTCTCGGCCGCCAGCTACGGCTCGGCCTCGATCCTGCCGATCAGCTGGATGTACGTGACCATGATGGGCGCGCACGGCCTGCGCCGCGCCACCCAGCTGGCGCTGCTCAATGCCAACTACATCGCCACCCGCCTGGCCCCGCACTACGAGACGCTCTACACCGGGCGCAACGGCCTGGTCGCGCACGAATGCATCCTCGACCTGCGTCCGCTCAAGGACAGCACCGGCATCAGCGCCGAAGACGTGGCCAAGCGCCTGATCGACTTCGGCTTCCATGCCCCGACCCTGAGCTTCCCGGTCGCCGGCACGCTGATGGTGGAGCCGACCGAGAGCGAATCGCTGCACGAACTGGACCGCTTCATCGATGCGATGATCCAGATCCGCGACGAAATCCGCGCGGTCGAAGAAGGCAAGCTCGACCGTGAGGACAATCCGCTGCGCAACGCGCCGCACACCGCCGCGGCAGTCAGCGCCAGCGAATGGACCCACGCCTACCCGCGCGAACTGGCCGCCTTCCCGCTGCCTTCGTTTAAGCAGCAGAAGTACTGGCCGCCGGTGGCGCGCGTGGACAATGTCTACGGCGACAAGAATGTGATGTGCGCGTGCATTCCGGTCGACGCCTACAAGGAAGACGTCGAAGCCTGAGCCTCGCTTCCGGCGTTCTCCCTCGCGAGGGCGCCGCAAACCTTTGTTGCACTTTCAGGCCGCATGCGAATGCGGCCTTTTTTTGTCCGCGTGAAGCCCGGGTGCAGGCCGCCCCCGATCGCTACACGGTTAGCTAACTTCATCACGACCACGCTGCCGGACTGCTTCCTCGCCGCCGCTCAGGAGAGCCTAGATGGCCGCCCGCAAACCGACCGCTCCGCCCGCCGCCACTTCCCGCTCCTCCGCCAACCCCCCTAATGCCAAGCCAGGCAACAGCGAAGACAGCCGCGGCACGGGCGACGAACTGCACCAGCACGCCGGCGGCGCCCATCCGCCGCTGACCACCAATCAGGGCCTGCAGATCTCCGACAACCAGAATTCGTTGCGCGCCACGCCACGCGGGCCGACCTTGCTGGAGGACTTCGTCCTTCGCGAGAAGATCACCCACTTCGACCACGAGCGCATTCCCGAGCGCATCGTCCATGCCCGCGGCAGCGCGGCGCACGGCTACTTCGAGTTGACCAAGTCACTCGGCAAATACACCACGGCCAAGCTCTTGACCGAAGTCGGCAAGCGCACGCCGGTGTTCACTCGCTTCTCGACCGTGGCCGGCGGCGCCGGCTCGGTCGACACCCCGCGCGATGTGCGCGGCTTCGCGGTGAAGTTCTATACCGAGGAAGGCAACTTCGACCTGGTGGGCAACAACATCCCGGTGTTCTTCATCCAGGACGCGATCAAGTTCCCCGACCTGATCCACTCGGTGAAGATGGAGCCGGACCGCGGCTTTCCGCAGGCCGCCAGTGCGCACGATACCTTCTGGGACTTCATCTCCCTCACGCCGGAATCGATCCACATGATCATGTGGGCGATGAGTGACCGCGCTATTCCGCGTTCGCTGCGGATGATCGAAGGCTTCGGCATTCACAGCTTCCGCCTGCTCGATGCACAAGGCCGCAGCACCTTCGTCAAATTCCACTGGCGGCCCAAGCTCGGCCTGCAGTCCACTGTGTGGGACGAGGCGGTGAAACTGGCCGGTGCCGATCCGGACTTCCATCGCCGCGACTTGTTTGAATCCATCCAGGCCGGCGCGTTTCCGGAATGGGAATTCGGCGTGCAATTGTTCACCGAAGAAGACGCCGCCAAGTTCCCCTTCGACCACCTCGACTCGACCAAGCTCATCCCCGAAGAGCTGGTACCGCTGCAGATCATCGGCCGCATGGTGCTCGACCGCTGGCCGGACAACTTCTTCGCCGAGACCGAGCAGGTCGCCTACTGCCCGGCCAACATCGTCCCGGGCATCGACTTCAGCAACGATCCGCTGCTGCAAGGGCGCTTGTTCTCCTACCTGGATACTCAGCTGATTCGCCTGGGCGGACCGAACTTCCACCAGATCCCGGTCAACGCACCGCAGTGCCCGTTCGCCAACCACCAGCGCGATGGCCACATGCAGATGCAGCGGCCGAAGGGTCGCGTCGCCTACGAACCGAGCTCGCTGGACGGCGGAACGCCGCGCGAGACGCCGAATGGTTTCCGCAGCCACGCCACGCCCGCAGACGACGGCGTCAAGGGCCGCATCCGCGCGGAGAGCTTCGCCGACCACTACAGCCAGGCACGGTTGTTCTTCCGCAGCCAGACCGCGCCTGAGCAGGCGCACCTGGCTTCGGCGCTGGTGTTCGAACTATCGAAGGTGGAGACCGCGCATGTGCGCGAGCGCATCGTTGGCCACCTGCGCCATGTCGATCCCTCGCTGGCGCAACGCGTCGCCGATGGCCTCGGCCTGGCGACGCTGCCGCCGGCACCGCCGGCTGCGGTTGCACCGATCGACATGCCGCCCTCCCCGGCCTTGCAGATCATCGGCAAGATGAAGCCGACCCTGCAGGGCCGCACGGTTGGGATCCTGGTCCACGATGGCTCCGACGCGGCGTTGATCAAGAACCTGCGCAAGGCCGCCGAAAGCGATGGCGCGATGGTCAAGATCGTGGCACCGAAGATTGGTGGCGCGCGCCTGGACGACGGCAAGCACCTGCCGGCCGATGGTCAACTCGCGGGCACGCCTTCGATTGTCTTCGACGCCGTCGCGGTGGTGCTCTCGGCCGAAGCTGGCAAGCAGCTGTCCAAGGATTCGGCGGCAATCGACTTCGTCGCCAACGCCTGGGTGCACCTGAAGGCAATCGCCTGGGACGAAGGTGCGCTGCCGCTGCTGAAGGCCGGCAATGTCGGCCGCGATGCGGGCGTGGTCGAAGCCAGCGATCCCAAGGGATTCATCGCCGCCGCGCGCACGCGGCAATGGGAGCGCGAAAAGAAGGTCCGCATGCTCGCCTGAGCTGTAGCAGGGGCTTCAGCGACGACGTTTCAGCCCTCCGCCGGCAGGACCGCTTCGATCCTGCCGCGCTGCGCCACCGACAGGCCACGGTACTCACTCGGCGTCAGGCCGGTGGCCGCCTTGAATTGGCGGGTGAAAGCACTCTGGTCGCTGAAGCCGCAGGCGTGGCTGATATCGGTGATGCTGTGGCCGCCTTGCTGCAGCAGCTGCATCGCGCGGTGCAGGCGCAGCCGCAGCAGTACCTGCTGCGGGGTCAGCTGGAACACCCGGCGGAAGGATCGCTGCAGCTTGGACATGGAGAACCCGGTGAGTTCGACCAGGGTCTGCAAGCGCAGCGGTTGGGTGTAATGGGCGTGCAGGTAGGCCAGGGCCAGGCGCAGTTTTTCGTACTGGGCATCGCGCTGTGCATCGCGTCCCTCTTGCGGCCCGAGATCGCGCGAGATGCCGATGATGCCTTCGACCTTACCGTTGACCAACAGCGGGCGCTTGCAGGTCAGGCACCAACCGGTCTCGCGGTTGGCGAACAGGTGCAGTTCGAGCACGTTGTCGATGACGGCGCCGGCCAGGACTTGTTCGTCCTGGTTGGCGTAGTTGGCGCCGAGGCCGCTGGGGTAGACCTCGGCGACGCACTTGCCGATGAGTTCCTGGCGCGTTTTCAGGCCCAGGCGCCGCAGCATGGTCTGGTTGACGTGGGTATAGCGGCCTTGGCGATCCTTGACGAAGAACAGGACGTCGGGGACGGCGTCGAACAGGGCTTCGAGATCGGTGGCGTCTATTTGCGTCATGGGTTTGGATGATAAAGCTTTGGTTGCTTGATTTTGGTCGCTCGGCGGCCGGGGGCAGGGCCTTTCGGGACACGCCGTGAATACATCCGCGCCCCCTCAACGTTTCGGTGGGCGATGAAGTGATGCCGTCGCAACGGCTAGGGTAGTGCCCAGCCCCATATGGCGACATCCATGTCGCCGATTGTCCCGAAAGGCCCTGCCCCCACCCGCCCGATAGATCAGCTTGTTTTGTGGGGAGAGCGCCCTCATCCGCCGCTGTCGCGGCACCTTCTCCCGCCTAGCGGGAGAAGGACGGCATTGGCCACCGGGAGCTGATCGAGCGTGGGCTGCTTTCGCTTTCGCTTTTGCTCCTTCTCACCACCTCCCAGGGCGCGGCCCATCGAAGTGGGACAACAAAAGCGCCTGGCGCCGTTTCGGTGGGGAGGGGCTTTAGTGGGCCATGGATGGCCCACGGCGGTGGCGTCAGCACAGGGACGTCTGTCGACACCGCAAAGCCCCTCCCCGCCGGAACGGGGCCATACCGCAAGCCAACCCACACACCGCAAAATCACCCAGCCACCCGCGCCCGAAACACCACACTCATCCGCATCCCCACCGGCCGCGCCGTCTTCGGAATCCCATGTTCATGCGTCAGCTGCGACGCATAACTCATCGCCAACAAGCTCCCCGGCGCCAGGTCCAATCCACAGCCCCAGCCGCCGGCTTTCGCGCGCAGGTTCATCCGCCGGGTATCGCCCAGTGATACCAGCGCGATCGGTTCGCCCGGCACCAGGGTTGGCAGCTTGTCGTTGTGCATCGCCACGCTGTCGCGGCCGTCGCGGTAGAGGTTGAGGCCGACGCTGGTGTAGCGGCCCGGGACGACTTCGCGCACGGCCGCCAACATTTCCGCCAGCGGCAGGTCCGCCGGCAATGCGTCCAGGTCGAAGCGCGCCAGCATCCGCGGGACGTCAACGATGCGCTCGTACATCGGCCGCTGCATCGTCTGCCAGTCAATGCCGTCGCGCAGGCGCGTGAACCAGTCCTCGGCCTGCGCCATTCCAACCAGCTGTGGCCAGTAGCGCACGCCGCCTTCGGCGTCGGCAATCACGGTGCGGTAGGGCGCGGTGGCGAACAGGTCGGCGCAGGTGCGGCCGGAGGATCTAGCGGGCATCATGGAGGTCTCCTCTTGTTGCAGGTGCCGCATGTCCGCCAATGCCCCCTCTCCCTATGCCGTCGGCCAGCTGTGGCGATGCGAGGGTCGCCATGCCGATGAAACCCCAACGCTGCTGATCAACCGCATCGAGACCCACCCGCGCGGCGGCGAGATCCTGCACATCACGGTGCGTGATGTGCAGATCCGCCATCCGGCGGCGCCAGGCGGGGTGATGACCTGGATGGCGCATTTGCCGGTCATCGGACAGGTGTTTGAGCGCAGCCATGCCGTGCTGATCGGACAGGACACGCCGGATCCGGCCTATATCGAGGGCTACCAGCAGTGGAAGCAGGCCTTCGATGCCGGCAATGCGGGCTCCTACGGCATTGCAATGTCCGAGATCCTGGCCAGCATCGAGCGCATGCTCGCCGGCCACGCCTCGCATTGAGGGCGGTGCAGCGGCGGGATCCGTGCTGCGGGCGTTCAATGGAAATCCCGCGAAGCAACCGGCAACTCGCCGAGCAGGTGGCTGAGGTCGTGCAGGTCGCCGGCGATCACGTGGGTGACGCCGTCGACCTGTTCCCAACGTCCGCGCACTGCCAGCAGGCGCGATTCGAGCAGAGCGCGCCGACAGCGCTGGGCCAGGTGCGACCAGACCACGACGTTGATCATGCCGTGTTCGTCTTCCAGGGTGACGAAGATGGTGCCCTTGGCGGTGCCCGGGCGCTGGCGCTGGGTGACCAGGCCGGCGACGTGTACGCCGCTGCCGTGGCGGCGCGCTTGCAGTTCGTCCAGGCCAAGGATGCGGCGCTGGCGCATCTGCGCGCGCAGTAGCGCCATCGGGTGTTCGCCCAGGCTCAGGCCGAGGGCGCGGTAGTCGGACAGGATGTCTTCGCCGAGGCGCGGTGCCGGCAGGCCGATCTCGATTTCCTCCGGGCTGCCTGGCAGCAGCGGTCGTCGCCGCTCGACGCCGGCCACCGCCCAGCGCGCGTTGTTGCGATTGCCGGCCAGCGAGGCCAGGGCGCCAGCTTCGGCCAGGGCTTCGCGCGCTTTTGCATCGAGACCGGCGCGCAGGCACAGGTCGGCCACGTCGGCGAACGGGCGCTGCGCGCGCGCCTGCACAAGCGCCTGCGCCATCGCTTCGGATAGGCCGCGCACCTGGCGCAGGCCGAGCCGGATCGCCGGCTGCGTGCCTGGCGCCTGCTCGCTGCGCCAGGGCGTGCCGCCCACCAGAATCTGGTCCCACTCGCTGTATTGCACGTCCACCGGCAGCACCTCGACCGCTTCGCGCGCGGCGCGGCCGCGGCGTGCGTCCTGGACGATCTGGCTGGGCGAATAGAATCCCATCGGCTGCGCATTGAGCAGGCCGCAGGCGAAGGCGGCCGGTTCGTGCCGCTTCAACCAGCAGCTGATGTAGACCAGCTTGGCGAACGAGGCGGCATGGCTCTGCGGGAAACCGTAGGAACCGAATCCCTTGATCTGCTCGAAGATCTGGTCGATGAAGTGCGAAGGGTAGCCCTTGCCTTCCATCAACTCGCGAATGCGCACGCGGTGCGGCTCCATGTCGCCGCCGCGACGCCAGGCCGCCATCGAACGGCGCAGGCCGTCGGCTTCGTCGGGTGTGTAGCCGGCATGGATCACCAGCTCCATCACCTGCTCCTGGAACAGCGGCACGCCCAGGGTCGGGCCGAGGATCTCCTGCACGCCCGGCGAGGGATAGGTGATCATTTCCTTGCCCTGGCGGCGGCGCAGGTAGGGATGCACCATGTCGCCCTGGATCGGTCCGGGCCGCACGATCGCCACTTCGATCACCAGGTCGTAGAACTGCCGCGGTTGCAGCCGCGGCAGCATGGCCATCTGCGCGCGCGATTCGATCTGGAATACACCGATGGTGTCGGCCAGGCAGATCATGTCGTAGGTCGCCGCATCGGCACCGGGGATCGTCGCCAGTTCGAGATCGCGGCCGCGCTGCGCGCGTACCAGGTCCAAGGCCTTGCGGATGCAGGTGAGCATGCCCAGCGCCAGGCAATCGACCTTGAGCAGGCCCAGGGTTTCGAGATCGTCCTTGTCCCACTGGATGATGGTGCGGTCGACCATCGCCGCGTTCTCCACCGGCACCACGGTCGACAACGGCGCATCGGAGATGACGAAGCCACCGACATGCTGCGACAAGTGACGCGGGTGGTCGCGCAGCATCTCGGTCACCGCCAGCACGCGCGCGATCAGCGGGTTCTCCAGGTCGAAGCCGGCTTCCTCCAGGCGCTGCTGCATCGGCGTATCGCCGTTGCCCCAGCCGTAGCAGTCGGCCAGCAAGCCGATCTGGTCCGGCGGCAGGCCAAAGGCCTTGGCCACATCGCGCACCGCACTCTTGCCGCGATAGCAGATGACCGTGGCCGCCAGTGCGGCGCGGGTGCGACCGTATTTGTTGTAGACGTACTGCAGTACCTCTTCGCGGCGTTCGTGCTCGAAGTCGACATCGATATCCGGCGGTTCGTCGCGCGCCTTGGACAGGAAGCGCGATATCAGCAGGCGGTTCTCGGCCGGGTCGACCGCGGTGATGCCCAGCGCGTAGCACACCGCCGAGTTGGCCGAAGAGCCGCGGCCCTGGCACAGGATGTTGCGCGAGCGCGCGAAGCAGACGATGTCGTGCACGGTGAGGAAAAACGCTTCGTATTGCAGCTCGGCGATCAGCGCCAGTTCCTGCTCGATATCGGCGGCCACTTTCTCCGGCACGCCCTTGGGCCAGCGCGTGCGCATGCCGGCTTCGGTCAATGCGCGCAGGTGGCTGGCCAGGGTGTGGCCGGCGGGCACCAGTTCGGCCGGGTAGCGATAGTGCAGGTCGCGCTTGAGATCGAAACCGGTGCAGCGGCGCGCCAGTTCGACCGCCGCTTGCAGCAAGGCCGGCGGATGGATGTTGCCCAGCGCGCGGCGGCTGCGCAGGTGGCGCTCGCCATTGCGGAACAGGTGCGCGCCACAGTCGGCCAGCGGCAGGTTGTGGCGGATCGCGGTAAGCGTGTCCTGGACGATGCGTTCGCGACGCTGCGCCATGTGCACATCGCCGCTGGCCACCGCCACCATCTGCAGTTGTCGCGCCAGCGCCAGCAACTGCACCAGGCGCGCAGCATCGTCGCGCTCGCGGTGCAGTTCCACCGCCAGGTAGGCGCGTTCGCCGAACACCTCGCGCAGCCATTGCCCCTGCCCTGCGTCGGGCTCGGCGCCAGGCAGCCACAGTGCGAACAAGCCCATCGGCTGCCCGCGCAATATTTCCTCCACATCGGCGCAAAGCAGGCGGTAGCTGCCCTTGCCGACGGCGCGACGGGCGCGGGTGATCATTTCGCACAGCTGTGCATAGCCACCGCTGTTTTCCACCAGCAGCACCACGCGCGGGCCATCGTGCAACGCGATCTCGCTGCCGACCACCAACGGCACGCCAGTGGCCCTGGCCGCTTCCCAGCCGCGCACGATGCCGGCCAGCGAGCATTCGTCGGTGATGGCCAGTGCTTCATAGCCACAATGACGCGCACGCACGAACAATGCTTCGGCCGAGGAAGCGCCGCGCAGGAACGAGAAATCCGACAGGCAATGCAGTTCGGCATAGGCCGGCAAGGCAGTGTTGCGTTCGGGCAGGATTTCATCGTTGGCCGCCACACGCAGGCGCGCATCCACGGTCCAGGCACGTGGCGGACGACCACCGGGCGTGTCGCGATCCACGCCATCGAGGCCATCGACGTGATCGTCCCAACTCATGCAAACCACCCGTGCAGCATCCAGCCTTCGCGTGCGCCCGGCGGCACGAACGCCCAGGCGCGCTGGCCGCGCGTGGTTTCGACAATGTAGTAATCGCGACGCGCCTCGCCGCCATCCCACCAACCGCTTTCCAGCCGTTCCGGCCCGGCCAGCACCCGCGCCGGCGCTTCGCGCAGCGGCACCGGCTGCGGCAGCAGCCAGGCCGGGCGCGGTGGGCGCGTGGGCGCCTGGGTGATGCGTCCGCCTTCGCCCAACACCCGCCGCCAGGCGCGTTCGGGACGCGGGTCGTCGGCCGGTGCCAATCGATAGACCGCCTCATCGCCCAGGCGCGCGCGCAGGCGCTCGCGCAGTTGCGGCCAATCCAGGGCTTGCTGTGGGCGCGGGTCGAACAAATCGCGGCTGGCCGGCACGAACGGCGGCAGTTCGCGCGCGAGCAGCCGCAGCGCCACCACCGGTTGCGCGATCTCGACCCGCTCCAGGCGGTTGCGCGACAACTCGAACAGCATGCCCGGCTCGCGCTCGGCGGCGAGCAGGCCCACCTCTACATCCGTCTGCCCCTGCTCGTGCTCCAGCCGCAGCAGGAAGCGCTGCACACCGCCGTCGCGGATCGACAGATAGGTACACAGGTCGCCGAGCAGTCGCCGCAGCGGGAACAACAACGCCATGTGGTTCTCGACCTCGTAGCCCATCTCGATGCGGGCATCGAAATGATCCGGCGGCGTGTAGTACTCCAGCGGATCCTCGGCCTCGCCGTAGAGGCGGTCGAGGTGTTCGAGCAGGGGCAGGCCGAAGCGCCGGCGCAGGCTGTCGCGCGGCAGTGCGCGCAATTGGCCGAGGCTGCGCAGCCCCATACGTTGCAGGCGCTCGCCGTCTTCGCCAGGCAACGCCGCGCGCCGCACCGGCACGTCATCCAGCAGCGCGCGCAAGGCACCGGGCTGGCGCACCGCCATGCCATCGCGCAGCCCGGCCAGCACGCGCGCCGCGCGCGGGGTGGGCGCCAAGGCGATGCGATGGCGGAAACCGAGGGTGTCCAGTTCCTGGCGCAGGCGCTGGGCGAAACGTGGCCACGGCCCGAACAGGCGAAAGCTGGCCTGTGCTTCGAGCACGATGGCGTGCGACCACTGCGCGCTCACCAGGGAACTGTGCCGGTACGCCCAGGCTGCGAGGAAGCGCTGCCAGCGCGCCTCGGCCTGCGGCTCATGGTCGACCGTGCGCACCCCGGTCAGCAGCGCATGCGCGGCGGCCAGGCGCATGCCCGGACGCAAGCCGGCTTTGGCGGCTGCGGCATTGACCGAATGCAGGCTGCGCAATTGCGCCGGGCCTTCCACCAGCGCCAGCGGCGACTGTGCATCGGGCAAACGCCGGAGGACGGCGTCCAGCGCCAGCTGCGGCAGCAGAATGCAGGCCCAGAGCATGCGCGTGCCTCAATGCGCCAGTCGCAGGGGTTGCGCGGGCACCTGCGCACCGCGGCACTTGCGCACCTGCCAGGCGCGTTCGCCGGGCAGGTATTCCAACCGCAACGCCGCAGGCGAAGCATTCACCGCATGGCGGCGGTCGCGCAGGGCGAAGGCGCAGCAGTCGCCGCTGTCGGCGGCTACCTGCAGGCGTCGCAATGCTCGCGCATCGCCGGTCTGCGGCCAGCCGAGCACCGCCGCGCAGGCGCCGCTGCGCAGGCATTGTTCGAACGCCCACAATGCTTGCCTGGGCTCGGCCTCGATCACTTCCAGCCAGGCCAGGTCGATGCCGCCGGCCTGCCAGGACGGCGCGTACGGCAGATGGGGGGGCGCGACCAGCACCACGCGTTCGCCGGCGGTGGTCAGCCGCGCCAGCGTCGGCAGCAGCAAGGCAATTTCGCCGATGCCATCGGCCGGCAGCAGCAACTCGGTCAGCGCGCGGCGCGGCCAGCCGCCATCGGGCAGCAACGCGTCGAGCGCGGCATGGCCGCTGGCTTCGCCATCGCGGCGCGGGGCCACGCCCTGCCCCGCTCGCCATACCGTGCGTGCAGCCAACATCTCGCCCAGGGCCAGCACTTCGCCCATACCTCAGCCCTTCCGCAGCAAGCCGCAGTACAGGCCTTCGATCGCGAAGTCGGCATCGGCCGGCACCACGATCGGCGCATAGGCCGGATTGCGCGGCAACAGGCGCAACTGCGTGCGCCCGCGCTCAAGCCGCTTGATGGTGATCTCGCCGTCCAGCCGCGCCACCACGGTCTGGCCGTTGCGCGCCTCGTTGCTGCGATGCACGCCGACCAGGTCGCCATCGAGGATGCCGTCGTCGATCATCGAATCGCCCTGCACTTGCAGCAGGTAGTCCGGACGCAGCGAGAACAGGCTGCGGTCCAGCCACAGCTCGCGCTCACTGCCGATGTCCGCGCCGATCGGTGCGCCTGCCGCGACCCGGCCCAATACCGGCAGTACCAGCGGGGGATCGCGCCGGGCCGCTTCCGGCAGGCGGATGCCGCGCGCCTGCCCGCTCTGCAGTTCGATCAGCCCGGCCTCGGCCAGCGCCTGCACATGCTTCTGCGCGGCATTGCGCGAGGCAAATCCGAACTCGCTGGCGATCTCGGCCAGGCTGGGTGGGTGGCCGGCCTCGGCGCGCTCGCGCAGGAATGCCAGGACGGCGGCACGGCGGGGGCTCAGCGGGTCCATGCGGACACTGCCCAAACGTGATGGCTACCGTATTCAGCGGACGCGGGAATGAGATTTTTCATAGGTGTACATTTGTACACCTTTCCATCGCACCGGGCGAGACGGGGTGATTCAGGAACCCTTCTCCCTTGGAGGAAGGAAGGGTTCCGCCAGCGCCCTCAGGCCGACTTCTTCGCCCGCGTCCGCGCCGCTTTCTTCGCCGCGGTCTTGCGACCGGTCGCACCCTTGGTCTTGGCTGCCTTCTTGGCCGCGGCCGAACGGCTGCTGGCCGTGCGCTTGCTCGCTGCCTTCTTCGCCTGGGTGGACAAGGCCTTCTTGCCGACGGCCTTCTTCGCGGTGGTCTTCTTGCTCGCGGTCTTGAGCGCCTTCTTCGCGCCGGCCGAGCGGGTCTTGGACGGTGCCTTCTTCGACTTCGAGGCCGCCGTGTCCTTGGCCGCCTTCTTCTTGGTCGCCTTGGAGGCGGTCTTGCCCGGCTTGGCCTTGACGCCGTCGCGCCGCGCCTTGGACAACCCGATCGCGATTGCCTGCTTGGCGTTCTTGGCGCCGTGCTTGCCATGTTTGACGTGCTCGATCTCCTCATGCACGTACTCGCCAGCCTGGGTACTGGCCGACTTACCCTCGCGCTTGTCCTTCGCTGCCGCTTCGCGGGTTTTTTTCTCCGGCATGGGAATGCTCCGGTGTGGATGACGCGCCGGGTTTATCAATGTGGAAGTGAACACACGGTGCAATTCGCGCGCGATTCCTCCACCGCGTGTTGACCTGCCTCAGCGTTCCCCCGCGGGCAGGGGTTCACCGTCGGCGCGATAAGCAGGCGGGTAGTACCAGGTCAGCGCCTGCAATGGCGCATTGCCCTTGTTGCGGATCTCATGGCGTTCGCCGTGCTCGATCACCAGCAGATCGCCCGGCGCCAACGGTTGCTCGATGCCCGCCACGATCGCCACGCCCTGCCCGGCCACTACATACAGCCACTGGTCGGCACCGCGATGGCGGTTTTCCGGCCCGCCCTCCTTGTCGCCCGGTGCGATCGACATCGTCGCCGCCTGTACCTGCCGCACGTCGAACAGCACCTTGAACTCTTCAGCGAAATCCAGCGTGGCGTGCTTCATGGGCTCGGCTCTCTGGGGGTCGAATCGTCAGCATCGGCCGACGCGCGTTAGCCATCGGCATACAGGCGCGCAGGAACATTCACCGCGTCCGCACATCGCGCCGATGTCAAGCGGCGACGCGAACGTCCCCACTGCCTACAATGCGCGCCCCTCTTCCCGTGGCTGCCAGATGGAACACGACATCGTCGTCGATGCCTCGCTCAAGGCGTATATCGACCCGCTTACGCCCGACGAACACGCCGCGCTGGAACAAAGCCTGCTCGCCGAAGGGTGCCGCGATGCGCTGGTGCTCTGGGGCAACGTGCTGGTGGATGGACACAATCGCTATGGCCTGTGCCGCCAGCATGGGCTGCCCTTTCGCACGGTGCAGAACACGCGATTCCAGAGCATCGAGGATGTCCACCTGTGGATGATCGACCAGCACCTGGGCCGGCGCAGCGTTTCCGACTTCCAGCGCGGCGTGCTGGCGCTGCGCAAGCGCGAGATCCTGGCGGCGCGACGGGTCGCGCAGGCCGAGCCGGCCACCGACGCGCAGGACGATGAAGTGCCGTGGTCCGAATCGGCGAGCGATCCCACGCCGACCACGCCGATTGCTCCGCCCCCCAGCCGCGAAGACCTGGCCCGCGTCGCGCGCGTGAGCAGCAGCCAGCTGGGCATGATCGAGAAGATCCAGCGCCAGGCCGCGCCGGAGGTCGTCGAGGCGGTACGCAGCGGCGCCTTGTCGATCAACGCCGCCGCGGTGGTCGCAACCTTGCCGATGGCCGAACAGCAGGCCGCCGCCCAGGCCGGCCGCGACGAACTGCGCGACACCGCGCGCCGCGTGCGTGAATCGCGCCGCAAGCCGCGCCCGGAGCGCGAGAGCGAAGGCACCGCCACGCAGGCGGTGGAAGCCGGCGATGAGCTGTCGGCGCTGCGCCACCGGGTGGAGACGCTGGAACAGGAGAATGCCGCGCTGCGCGCGCGGGTAGCCGAACTGGAAGCGCGCTAACGGCGCGCGGGCAGCGGCAACATCAGCCGCAGCACCAGCCAGAGCCCGAGCGCAGCGAGCGCGCCAAAACCGCCCGCGGACAGCACGATCAAGCCAACGACGGGATTGAGCAGGCCTGCCAGCGCCTCCTGCGTGGCCAGCGACTGCAGCAGCAGGAACAGGCCGCACGGCAGCAAGCCGGCGAGGAAGCCAGCGGCGAGCATGGCGGCCGGGCGGAAACGCTGCTTGTGGCGCAACAGGGCGGTGATCGGCACGCCGAACACCAGCACATGCAGCAACGCGATGGTGAAGGCCACCAGGAAACCCATTCCTGTCGCGTGGCTGGCGCCGATGCGGCCATCGAACATCAGGACGGCGAACAACAACGCCGGCAACAGGCTGGCCACCGCAATCGCGACGATCCACGCGGTCCACGCTCGCAGTGTCGACCTCATCAAGTACCCCCGAATGTGTGCGACGCAGCCTACCGCGCCCGGCGTGCCTTCGGGGCGACCTCATCCGACTGCGCCGGCGCCGATGCTGACGGCGCTTCCCAACCAAACACGCTACGTCCGCCATAACGGTGCGAATCGCGCCGCTCCTGCGCGATGTACTCGTCCACGCTCGGGCCGGAGGCGCTGGCTTCCAGCTGCCGCGCCTGCGCATCGAGCCGGGCGATCGCCTGCATGCGCTCGTCGTTGCCCAGCTTGGCCTGCTGCATGGCCTGCTTGAGCACGCCGATGGTCTGGTCGAGCACGCGCGTGGGTACCGGGAACGGATGCCGGTCCTTGCCGCCGTGCGCCAGCGAGAAGCGCGCCGGATCGCTGAAACGGCATGGCGTGCCGTGCAGCACTTCGGCCACCATCGCCAGCGAGCGCACGGTGCGCGCGCCGACCCCGGGTACCTGCAGCAGTTCGGTGAAATCGCGCGGCCCATTCTCCGCGGCGGCGGCGAGCGCGCCGTGCAGCCGCCGCACGACGATATCTTCGGCGCGAACGTCGTGGTGGTCGGGCATCGACAGGTGCGGCTGCCCGCCGGGTTGCCAGGGGGCGGCGAACAGATCGCCGGTGATCCCGGCCGGTGGCGTTGCCGGCGTCGGCAGCTTCGTCTTCGCGGTCGCCGACACTTCGATCCGCGCGAATTCGCGTGCGATGGCGTCAGGGCTCAATTCGCCCAGCAACGCCACCTGCGCCTGGCGCGACGCTTCGGCGCGATGGTCGGCGAGGTTGACGATGCGGCCCTGCCCTGGTCCGTCGATGGCTGCGTGCGGCGCGTCGACGAAACTCTGCAGGCCTTCGGACAACCAGTGATAACGCCGGGCCTGCCGGCGCGCGCCGTTCATGCCCTGCTGCACCACCACCCATTGGCCGTCGTCGCTGACGATGAAGCCATGCAGGTAGAGGTCGAAGCCATCCTGCACCGCCGCGCTGTCGACCTTGGCCACCAACCTGCTGGCACGGGCCAGCCCGGCGCCGTCCAGGCCGGTGCGCTGGGCGACGGCCAGCAGTTCGTCCGGGGTGGCGCGCGAATGCCGGCCGCGGCCGCCGCAGACATGCACGCCGAGTTCGCCCGACAGCGGCGCCAGGCCGCGCTTGAGCGCGCCGATCACGCTGGTGGTGATGCCGGAGGAATGCCAATCCATCCCCATCACCGCGCCGAAGGACTGGAACCAGAACGGATGCGCCAGCCGCCGCAGCAGTTCGTCGCGGCCGTAGTGGTGGACGATGGCCTCGCAGATCACCGCGCCCAGCCGGGTCATGCGCTGGCCCAGCCAGGCGGGCACGCGGCCGCCGTGCAGCGGAAGGTCGGCACTGCCGGTACGGCGGCTCATCGTCGGGGGCACTCCTGGGGTTGGCGCGGGCAGCTTCCTGCATGCCGGTCGCGCATTGTGCGACGACTGCGAACTTAGGGCTTTCAGGAACCTGTCCGACGCCGCCCGCGCGCGCCTGCTGCGCCGCAGCGACCGGATTAGATCGATCCAAGCTAGACTCCGGCGGTGCCGGGTCGGTTGCCTGGGGAGGAAGAACACATGCTCGAAAACACGTCGCGGCGCTGGGCGCCCTGGCTGGTCTGCCTGCTGCTCGCCGCAGGCTCGGCACACGCGGCCAGCGCCGGCGATGCCGCCTACGCCGCCGTCGATCCTTTTATCGGCACCGGCGGCGAAGGCCATACCTATCCCGGCGCCACCGTCCCCTTCGGCATGGTGCAGCTGAGCCCGGACACGCAAATCAAGCCGCGCAAGGAAGCCTACGGCTGGGCCGCCGGCTATCGCTACGACGACCAGACGATCGTCGGTTTTTCGCATACGCATTTCTCCGGCTCGGGCCACTCCGACCTCGGCGACCTCCTGCTGATGCCGATCAGCGGCGAGGTCAGGACCGAACGCGGCGACGTCAGTCAGCCCGGCAGCGGCTATACCTCGCGCTTCCGCCACCAGAGCGAGACGGCGCAGCCGGGCTACTACGCCGTCACCCTGGACGACTACGGCGTACGCGCCGAACTCACCGCCAGCCCCCGCGTTGGCGTGCACCGCTACAGCTTTCCGAAGGGCAAGCCGGCGCACGTACTCGTTGATATGCGCACCAGCCTGTACGACTACCCCGGCAAGGTGCTGTGGTCGCGGCTGCGCGTACGCGCCGACGGCACCGTCACCGGCTTTCGCGAAACCCGCGGCTGGGCGCCGGGTCGGCAACTGTATTTCGCCATGCGCTTCTCGCGCCCGTTGCGCGGCAGCGCGTTGCAGGACACCGAGGAGAATGTCCTCTACAAGGGCTTCCCGCCGCCGGGCGCGGATAACCCGCGCCAGCGCGCGCAGATCGAAGGCCGCCAGCTGTTGGGTGTGTTCGACTTCGGCACGCCGGATGCGGGCGACAAGCCGCTGGTGGTAAAGGTCTCGATTTCACCGGTGAGCGAAGACAACGCCATCGCCAACCTCGATGCCGAGGTCCCGGGCTTCGACTTCGACCAGGTGCGCGCCGACGCGCGCAAGCAATGGACCCAGGCGCTGTCGGCCATCGATGCACAAGGCGACCCAGCGCAGCGCACGCGTTTCTATACCGCGCTCTACCACACGCTGCTCGGCCCGACCTTGTTCATGGACAGCGACGGCCGCTACCGCGGTCCGGACAACGCCGTGCACCAGGCGCGCGGCTGGACCAACTATTCGACCTTCTCGCTGTGGGACACCTATCGCGCCCTGCATCCCCTGCTGACGCTGGTACAGCCGCCCCAGCGCACCAGCGACGTGGTCAATTCGTTGCTGGCCTCGCGCCGCGAAAGCGCCTACGGCATCCTGCCGGTGTGGGCGTTCCATGGCCTGGAGACGTGGTGCATGATCGGTTATCACGCCGTGCCGGTGATCGCCGACGCCTACATGAAGGGCATCGGCGGTTTCGATGCCGACGAGGCCCTGCAGGCCATGGTCGCCAGCGCCGACTACGGCCCTTACGACGGCATCGGCGCCTATCGCGAGCTGGGCTATGTGCCGATCGACGAGGAAGGCGAAGCCGCCTCCAAGACCCTCGAATACGCCTTCGACGACTGGACGATCTATCGCGTGGCGCAAAAGATGGGCCGCGGTGATGTCGCCAGCGAATTCGAAAAACGCGCCGGCAACTGGAAGCACGCCTTCGACCCGGCCACCGGCTTCATGCGCGCGCGCAAGCGTGATGGCAGCTTCCGCGAACCGTTCGACCCCAGCGCCAGCGGTTACGGGACCGACTACACCGAAGGCAACGCCTGGCAGTACTCCTGGTACGTGCCCCAGGACGTGGCCGGGCTGGCGGCCGCGCACGGCGGCAGCGACGCGCTGCTCAAACGCCTGGACGACGTGTTCGACGCCAAGGTCGATCCCAAGACCTTCGAGCACATGGAAGACATCACCGGCTTGATCGGCTGGTACGCGCACGGCAACGAACCCAGCCACCACGTCGCCTACCTCTACGCCTACGCCGGCCAGCCCTGGCGCACGCAGGCGCGGCTAAAGCAGATCATGGACACCCAATACGCCGCGCGGCCCGATGGCCTGGCCGGCAACGACGACCTCGGCCAGATGTCGGCCTGGTATGTCTTCAGCACGCTGGGTTTCTATCCGGTGGCGCCGGGCAGCAACCAGTACGTGATCGGCCGGCCGTTCCTGCCCAAGGCCACGCTCAACCTCGCCAACGGCCGTCGCTTCAGCGTGATCGCCGAGGGCCTGGACGACCGCCACACCTACATCGGCGACGTCACGCTCAACGGCAAGCCATTGCCGCGCGCCTGGATCAGCCACGAGGAAATCCTCGCCGGCGGCGAACTGCGCTTCCGCATGCAGGCGACGCCGAACAAGACCTGGGCCAGCGATCCGGCGCAGCATCCGTATTCGATGTCGGCGCGGTGAGGCTGGCGGCAACCCGCGCCGATATTGCGGGCCTAAGCCGCTGCGGAGGATGACGTCCTATCCTTCCCAAGGCGGCTTTCGCTTCTGCCACCACGGCGCTGCCAGCGCAGGGTCCGTGCCTTGCCACCAGCGCACTATTCTGATCCAGCCCCACGACAGGCATGCGCCTGGCGGCACAGCCAGCAGGATCATCCCGAACAATCGATCGCCTTTGTTCGGCGGGAAGCTGTTGGGCTCCTGCAGGAACGCTCCGAACAACCCGGCTACAACGACGAAGGAGACCATGTGGAAGGCGCTGAAGAGCGTATATCGAGAAAAGAAGCGAACGTGCAGCGCTGGACTATCGAGCACGATCACCCCCCGGAACAGAGGCCGCCCAGGCCGGTGCAAGAGCATGCCTGCTCCGCCAGCGACGAACAGATAGCCTAGCAATACCACCGAAACCAGCTCGTCCATGATCAGCTCCTTGCTGCTTTTACCGCCGCCCCGACTTCATGTAAGTCTCGTAATGCGCGATGTAATCCTCCAGGCTCGCTTCCAGCAGCTGCCGATAGCGCTCCACGCACGCCGCCACCGTCTGCGCCCGCGCCGCCGCCATCTGTTCGGCCGACCCCTGCCCGCAGGCGCTGCTCCAGGCATTGAAACGGGCCAGCGCATACACGAAGGAATCCTCGATCGGCGCGCGCGCGGCGCCGGCTAGTTGTGCGTTGGCCAATTCGATCAGCGCATCGGCGCGGTCGTAGTAATAGGGATCAGTGTTGGCGGCCATGCGGCGTGCTCCTGGGCAGGACCGACGCCAGCGCGCCGTCCGGATGCACCGCAGCTTAGGCGTGCCCCCTGGGTGCGACAAGCCGCGCATCGGCCCGGCTTCGGTGACAGAATCCCCCCATGGACCGAATCCTGATCGCCCTTCTCCTTTTCTGCGCCCTGAGCCTGCCCGCGATGCCCGTCCACGCCACGCCGCCCGATCGCGTCCTGATCTTCAGCAAGACCGCCGGCTTTCGCCATGAGTCGATCCCGGTGGCCGTGCGTACACTCACCCGCCTGGCCGAGCAGGCTGGCATGGCCGCCGATGCCACCGAGGACGCCAACGCCTTCACCGCGGCCAACCTGGCGCGCTACCGCGTGGTGATCTTCGCCAGTACCACCGGCAATGTGCTCGACCCGGCGCAGCAACGGGCCATGGAAGGTTTCATCCGCGCCGGTGGCGGCTTTGTCGGTGTACATGCCGCGGCCGACACCGAGTACGACTGGCCCTGGTACGGCCAGCTCGTGGGGGCGCGCTTCGACAACCATCCGCCGGGGTTGCAGCACAGCCGCGTGCAGCCCGAGCGCGACGGCGTGGCCAGTGGCGCCGCCTGGCCGGTGCATGACGAGCTCTATAACTACGACAGCAATCCGCGCGGCAAGGTCCAAGTCATCGCCACGCTGGACGAAAGCCTGTACGAAGGCGGCCGTATGGGCGCCGATCATCCGATCGCCTGGCACCACGCCTTCGGCGGCGGCCGCGCCTGGTACACCGGCCTGGGCCATACCGAAGCGATCTTCGACCAACCTGAATTCATCGCGCAGCTGCAACGCGGGCTGGCGTATGCCAGGGGCAGCAGCGACGCCGGTTGAGGCGACCACGGTCGAATTGCGCTTGCGTCGTTCGTCGTCTGTGAGAAGGCGCGCATCGTGCTGCGCCAGCCCGGAGTACGTCATGACCTATGTGGACGGTTTCCTCGCCGCGGTGCCCACCGCCAATCGCGAAAAATTCATCGCCCATGCCCAGCAAGGCGATCCGATCTTCATCGAATACGGCGCCTTGCGCGTGATCGAGTGTTGGGGCGACGACGTGCCGCACGGCCAGCAGACCGATTTCTTCCGCGCGGTGCAGGCCACCGCCGAGGAAACGGTGCTGTTCTCGTGGATCGAATGGCCGGACAAGGCCACCCGCGATGCCGGCATGAAGAAGATGATGGAAGATCCGCGCATGGACCCGGCCGTCAATCCGATGCCCTTCGATGGCAAGCGCCTGATCTACGGCGGCTTCGTCCCGCTGCTTGAACTCAAGGGTTGAGCGCGGCACAAAGCACAACGGGTGCGGCCGCAGCCACACCCGTTACGCCCTCTTCGCCGGCCGCCAGCTTCAGAACCGGTAGCGGAAACTCAAGGTCGCGTTCGACGGCGCGGCATAGTACAAGTTGCTGTACTCGTCCAACACGAAGTACTTGCGATCCAGCAGGTTGTCGGCATTGAGCTGGAGTTCGGCCTGCGGGCTGAACTGGTAGCGCGCCATCAGGCTGAGCAAGGTTACCGACGACTGGTTGACCCGTTGCGGACCATTCGGTCCATCGACCAGGGCATGGCTGGCCGACTGCCAGTTGGCGCCGCCACCGATCGTCAGGCCGTTCCACGCGCCGGGCAGCCGATAGGTAGTGAACAAACGGAACAGCGTGCGCGGCAAGGCAGTGCGCAGCTTCTCGCCGTCCGGGCCTTCGAGGTCGAAGTACGACCAGCCGAGCGAGGCGTTCCAGTTCTCGGTCAGGTCGCCGGCCAGTTCGAATTCGGCGCCGCGCGAGCGCGTGCCGTCCACGGCGAAATACGCCTGGGTCATGCCATCGGGCAGGTAGTTGCCGACATCGGCCTCGGCCACGTTGTCCTGCTTGGTGTCGAACAACACCAGCGAGGAATTCAGGCGGCCATCGAGATGGCGACCCTTGAGGCCGATCTCGTAGCTGCTGCCGACGACCGGATCGAGGAAGCTGCCCGTGGCGGTGCGCTCGTCCTGCGGGTTGAAGATCTCGGTGTAGCTGGCGAACACCGACCAGGTCGGGTCGATAGCGTAGATCAGGCCGGCATAGGGCACGGTCTCGTTGTGCTCATGCCGGAACACGCCGCTATAGACATCGTCGGTGTCGTTCTTCCAGCGGCTGTAGCGGGCACCGACGATCAGTTTGAGCGGATCGGCCAGGCTCAGGCGCGCGGCAGCGTACAAGCCGGACTGGTCGGTGCGGATGTCGGTGACCCGGTCGGCCTGGCCGGCGAACACCGGGCGCGGGTAGCTGCCGTTCCACTGCAGGAAGTTGCCGACCGCGGCGAGATCGTCATGTGCGTGCTCGTCGGTGGTCTTCTTGTAACGCGAACCGGTCGCGCCCACGACCAGCTCATGCTCGCGGCCCCCCAGCTGAAACGGACCGCTGGCGTAGACATCGAGATTGTCCTGGCGGCCGGCATCGCGGCCGAGGTAGGCGTACGGATCCAGGCCCTCGCCGGTCTCGCGGTTCGGGAAACCGTAGACATAGAACAGCGCCTGGTCGGCGTCGGTCCGGCGATGGCTGGCCAGCGCGCGCAGTTGCCAGCCGTTGCCGAAGCGATGGTTGAGATCGACGAACGCGGTCTGGGTCTTGTTGTTCCAGTAGGTCCAGTCAGTGGACGTATTGAAGCTGCGCGGCCAGGTGATGAAGCCACCGTCGTCGTAGAACACCGGGTAGGAACCCCAGGTGACGCTTTCGGGATTGGTTTCCTGATAGTCGTAGCCCACGCTCAGGATGGTCGCAGCGCCGAGGTCGGCATCGATCACGCCATAGGCCACCTTCTTTTCGTTGCTGTAGCGGTCCAGGTAGGAATCGCCCTGCTCGTAGGCGGCAACGAAGCGTCCGCGCACGCTGCCGTCGCTGTTGAGCGGGGCAGAAAGATCGGCGGTACCGCGATAGGTGTTCCAGGAGCCGACGCTCAGCGAGAAGTCGCCGCTGAACTCGCGCGCATTGGCGTGCTTGCGGATGAAGTTGATCGAGGCCGAAGGACTACCCGCGCCCGAGAGCAGGCCGGTGGCACCACGCAGGATCTCGATGCGGTCGTAGATGGCCGTGTCCAGGCTGGCATCGGCCGAACTGCTGTTGAGGCTGGAGGCGATCGGCACGCCGTCGTAGGACATGTTCTCGACCTGGAAGCCGCGCGCGTAGAAGACCACGCGCTCGGTGTCGTAGGCGCTGGAGAACACGCCGGTGACGTTGTCGAGCACATCGCGCACCGACTGCAGGTTCTGGTCCTCGATCCGCTGCTGGGTGACCACCGTCAGCGATTGCGGCGTGTCCTGCGGCGTCAACGCCAGGCGCGTCGCCGCGGCGGTCTGCTCCACGGTGTAGGAGGTGGTGCGCTCGCCGGTGACGCGCACCGCATCGAGGGTCTTGGCATCGCGCGTTTGCTCGGCATCGCTGCTGCTACCGTCCGGCGCCTGCTGCGCGGCAGCCTGCAGGGCGACCGACAGGCCGAGCGAAAGCAAAGAGATCTGCACGGCGCGCTGGCGCCGATGACGGTTGTCCATGTAGTGGTCCCAAGGTGTGGAAAATCACGACCCTTGGCTGGCACTGGGCTGGCTCGTCGTTGCCGGAATTGTAATTGATGCTGCTCTTTGATTGCGCCGGTTGCGACGAAATGGCAGGCGCCTGCTGGGACTTTGCCATGGCCCGGCGTCATGGCCCTGCCATGGCGCCCGGCAATGATGGATGATCGGAAGAAGACGCTCACCGGCGTCTGACCTTTCTTCGACACCCCTGCGGCCAGGATAGAGCAGTACCCAAGCGAGCCTTGAACCCCATGCCCCCGAGCGCACGCCCGCGAAGCCTCACCAGCCTGATCCAGCACGTCGGGCGCGATTACCTGCGCCGCCTGCTGCCACCGGCGTGGCTGCCGCTGGCGATCCTGGCTGCGGCCTGCACCTGGATGGCGCTGAGCGCGCACGACCTGATCGCGCTGTCGGCCCTGGCGATCGCGCTGGGTGGCCTGCTGGTGAACTGGCCACGCCGTGGCCAGCGCCCCTGGCCGCTATGGCGCACGCTGGCGCTGGCCCTGGCCGCCTCGCTCGAAGCGGTGCCGGGCTGGGCGCACCACGACGTGCTGCGCGGCAGCCTGTTCGCCATCGCTACCGCCTCGACCCTGCACGCGATCGTGCACCTGGCCGGGTCGGTGCGCCTGTCGCAGCGTCTGCAGCGCTCGGCGCGCTCGCTGGACGAGGCCAGCCTGCTGGCGGCGCTACCGGCCGAAGCACGCGAAGATGCGCGCCGCTGGTGCGCTGGCGATGACAGCAAGTCGAAGGAACTCTCGTTGGTGGTCAACCTGGCGGCGCTGTGGGCGGCGCTGTCGGCGGTGGGTGGGGCGGAGGTCGCGCAGCGGCGTTCTGCGCGGCTTTAGAGTTCTACAAGCGAAACAAGCGAAGGATGGCTAGCGGCATTCGGGGGCCGGGGCTTGTCCGGGGGACGCCAAAAACTGCATCCATGCGGGGCTCCTTGGGCGACGTCCATGTCGCCCAAGGCCCCCGATCAAGCCCCGGCCCCCGAACGCCCGAGGGATCGCCTCGATTTTTGGAGAGAGCGCCCTCATTCGCCCCGGTCGGGGCACTGAAGCAACGAGTGGAGACAGCTGACTTATCACCAGTCGTTCCCGCAGGGAACGGCGCCCCGCTTTTCTCCTCCCCCCAAAAAGCCCGTGCCCATCGAAGTGGGACAAAAAAAGCGCCTGGCGCCGTTTCGGTGGGGAGGGGCTTTAGTGGGCCGCGCTGCCTCAGCGGTAGGTGGCCTTCGCAATGATGCCGTCGCCACGGCCGGGAAAGGGAATTGCCGTCGTCACGGCGATGGCGTCAGCACAGGGACGTCTGTCGACAGCGCAAAGCCCCTCCCCGCCGGAACGGGGCCCGCACCGTGAGCCGACAAAACCAACCGCCTAACGGCCAGCCAAAAAAAAACCCCGCCGAAGCGAGGTCTTTTCTTTCCGCAAGCCCGCAAAAAAAACTCAGGCGAACGGATCCTGCAACACCATCGTGTGGTCACGGTCCGGACCGGTGCTGACGATCGAGATCGGACACCCGGCCAGTTCTTCCAGCGCACGCAGGTAGGCGCGGGCGGCCGGCGGCAGCTTGTCCCACTCGGTGATGCCGTGGGTGTTCTCGCTCCAGCCCGGGAACTCCAGGTACACCGGCGTGCACTCTTCCCAGCCCTGCGCGTCCAGCGGCGCGTATTCGGTGCGCTTGCCGCGGTATTCGTAGGCGATGCAGATCTTGAGCTTCTCCATGCCATCGAGCACGTCGAGCTTGGTGATGCACAGGCCGCTGATGCCGTTGATCGCCACCGCACGCTTGAGCGCGACGATGTCCATCCAGCCGCAACGGCGCGGACGGCCGGTGGAGGCACCGTATTCGGCACCGCGGTCGCGAATGCCCTGGCCGATTTCATCGTCCAGCTCGGTCGGGAACGGGCCGCCGCCCACGCGCGTGGCATAGGCCTTGGCGATGCCGAGCACGTAGTCGATGGACTGGGCGCCCACGCCGGTACCGGCCAGCGCGCCGCCGACGGTGGTGTTGGAACTGGTGACGTAGGGATAGGTGCCGTGGTCGATATCCAGCAGCGCACCCTGCGCGCCTTCGAACAGCACGCGCTTGCCCTGCTTGCGCAGGTCGTGGAGGATCCCGGCGACGTCGGACTTCATCGGCTCGACGTACTCGCCGAAGGCCAGCGCTTCGTCATAGGTCTTCTGGAAGTCGACCGCGTCGGTGTTCAGGTACTTGGTCAGGACGAAGTTGTGGTAGTCCAGCGCGGTGCGCAGGAGCTCTTCCAACTGCGCCGGGTAATGCAGGTCGGCGATGCGGATACCGCGACGGGCCACCTTGTCTTCGTAGGCCGGGCCGATGCCGCGACCGGTCGTGCCGATCGCCTTGCCGCCGGCGGCCTTTTCGCGCGCCTGGTCCAGGGCGATGTGGTACGGCATGATCAGCGGCGCGGCCGGCGAGATCTTCAGGCGCGAACGCACCTCGACGCCGGAAGTCTCCAGCTCTTCGATTTCCTTCTTCAGCGCCGCCGGCGAGATCACCACGCCGTTGCCGATCAGGCACAGCGCATCGGCGCGCAGGATGCCCGACGGGATCAGGTGCAGCACCGTCTTCTTGCCGTTGATGACCAGGGTGTGGCCGGCGTTGTGGCCGCCCTGGAAGCGCACGACGGCGCCAATTTCCTCGGTGAGCAGATCGACGATCTTGCCTTTGCCTTCATCGCCCCACTGGGCACCGAGCACGACAACTGACTGACCCATGACGGGTAACTCCTTTGCGGGCGGCCATCGGGGCCGCTTGATGGATTGATCGCGTCGTCGCCTGCACTGCCTTGTGGTGCCGCCAGCGGGGCGTCACCGGCGGATGCCGGCCCAGACACGGAAAAAGCCGAACGGGATGTCCTGTGCGAACGACCCGGCCGGCTTTTAGGAATTATCCGGGTTTCCGGTGACCGCCACCACCCCCGCCTCGTTCAGCCTTGTCTAGGCCGCCCGCGCAAATGAAAAGGCCGCCCGGAGGCGGCCTCGAACGCTGCGGCGCCAGGCGCCTCAGCGATCAACCTTGAAGTACTGCAGGAATGGGTCGTTCTTGTCGAGCACGATCACCCCGTTGCCGTCGGCCATCGATTCGCGATACGCCTCCAGGCTGCGGTAGAACGCGAAGAAGTTCGGGTCGGCCGAAGCCGCCTTGCCGAAGATCCGCGCCGCCTCGGCATCGCCCTCGCCTCGCAGCTTCTGCGCATCGCGCTCGGCGTCGGCCACGATCACCGTGCTCTCGCGGTCGGCTTGCGCCCGAATGCTCAGCGACTGCTCCTCGCCCTCGGCGCGCAGCTTGCTCGCCTCCTGCTTGCGCTGCGCGCGCATGCGCTCGTAGACATCGTTGATGATCTGGCTGTCGGCCGGCAGGTCGATCTGCTTGATCCGCAGGTCGGTGATCTGCATCCCTAAGCCCTTGATCGCGGCATTGATGCCGGCCAATTGTCCGGCGATCAGCTCGCTGCGGTCGCCCGACACCAGTTGCTGCAAGGTGCGCGAGTTGATCTGGTTGCGCAACGAGTCGGTGATGATCGGCGCCAACCGCGACTCGGCCACCGTTTCCTCGCCGCCGGTGGCGCGGTAGAAATCGGCGACGTTGGAGATGTAGCCGATGGCGAAGAAGTCGACGCTGACGTCCTTCTGCTCGGCGGTGAAATAGCGCGCCGCCGCCGTATTGAGCACCTTGAAGCGGCGGTCGAAAACCCGTGCGGTCTCGACCACCGGGATCTTGAAGTGCAGGCCCGGCTTGAGGTCCGAGCGCACCACGCGGCCGAGGTTCAAGACCATGCCGGTCTGGTCCTCGCGCACCACGAAGGCCGAGCCGAACAGGCTGAGCAGGATGATCGCCGCCAGGGCGATCCAGAGGGACTGTTTCATCGTTCACTCCCCTCGCGGCCGGTCGGGCGCGCGGTGCGGTCCGGGTTGCGGATGCTTTCGGCGCTGCTGGACGCGCTGCCCGTGTCGCTGTCCTGCGACAGCACGCTCGGCAACGACATCGTCGGCAGCTGTGCCGGGGTCGGGCGGGTGCCGGCCTCGGCCATCGGCACATAGATCAGCTGGCGGCCATCACCGCCGACCACCTTGCGATTCTGCGACAGCACCTGCTCCATGGTTTCCAGCCACAGACGCTTGCGCGTGACTTCCGGGGCGCCGGCGTACTGGGCCTGCAACAGGGCGAAGCGCTCGGCATCGCCCTGCGCCTTGGCGATCAGCGCTTCCTTGTAGCCTTCGGCCACGGTGCGGGTGCTGGCGGCACGGCCACGCGCTTCCGGCACCACCTTGGCGGCGTAGGCCTGGGCTTCGTTGATCAGGCGCTCGCGGACCTGCTGCGCACCGTTGACCTCGTCGAACGCCGGCTTGACCTCATCCGGCGGACGCGCGTTGGGCAGGGTCAGGCCGGTAACCACCAGGCCGGTGTTGTAGCTGGTGAGCGCGGCCTGCAGGCGCTCGCGCGAAGCGGTGGCCAGCGGACCACGGTTGTTGAGCACCGAGTTGAGGTCCGAACGGCCGACCTGCTCGCGCACCGCGCTCTGCGCGGCCTGCTGCAGCACCTGGTCGGCATCGACGGTGCCGAACTTGTACGCACGCGGGTCATCCACGCGGTACTGCACGTTGAGCTCGACGTTGACGATGTTCTCGTCGCGGGTCAGCACCGGGACCTGGTTGCTGAAGGTCTTGATCTCGGTCGCATTGACCTTGATCACCGACTCGATCGGCCAGGGCAGCTTGAAGTTCGGGCCAGGCTGCAGGACGCGCGAATACTGGCCGAAGCGCAGCACCACGCCGCGTTCCTGCTCGCGAATCAGCTGGAAGCTGGAGAACAGCAGCAGCAGGACGACCGCGCCCACGACCCAGCGCCACACGCCACCGTCGAAGATCTCCCGGAACTGGCCGGGCAGATTGCCCCAGCCACCGCCGCCACCATTGCCGCCAGTCGGCTTCCATCCGCCGCGACGGTTCTCATCCGGGCCGTCGGGCCCCTTGCTGCCGGGTGTATTCCAGGCCATGCACGCTCCATCTGTGGGGCCGGATGCGGTTGGCATCCGTAAAACCCCGATTTGGGTTCGGTATCCCGATTCTACAAGAAGGGACCCAGCCACCCGCGGCCGGCGTTATCGTGCCCTTTCCCCCGTTCACCGGCCAGCGCCCATGTCCGTGCCCTCGCAGTTCACCGCCTTCCGCATCCACGACGACCAAGCCGGCTACCGCGGCAGCCTGGAATCGATAGGCCTGGCGCAATTGGCCCCGGGCGAGGTGGTGATCCGCGTGGCCTGGTCCTCGGTGAACTACAAGGACGCCCTGGCCGGCACCGGCAAGGGCCGCATCCTGCGCCACTTTCCGCTGGTCGGCGGCATCGACGTGGCCGGGCACGTGGTTGCCTCGACCGACCCGGCCTACCGCGAAGGCGACGCCGTGCTGGCCACCGGTTGCGGCCTGAGCGAGACCCGCGACGGCGGCTACGCCCAATACGCGCGGCTGGAATCACGCGCGGTGATCGCACTGCCCGCCAGCCTGTCGCTGCGCGAGGCCATGATCATCGGGACCGCTGGCTACACCGCCGCCCTGGCCCTGCTGCGCCTGCGCGAGAACCGCCAACAGCCGGAAATGGGCCCGTTGATCGTCACCGGTGCCAGCGGCGGGGTCGGCATGCTGGCGCTGGACATCTTCAGCCGCGCCGGCTTCGAGGTCCACGCCGTGAGCGGCAAGGCCGAGCGCGCCGACTTCCTGCGCTCGATCGGCGCCAGCGAAGTCCTGCGCCGCGAAGCGCTGCACACCACCCGCCCGCTGGAACCGGCGCGCTATGGCGGCGGCCTCGACAACGTCGGCGGGCCCATGCTGGTCAGCCTGCTGGCGCAGACCGTGCCCTACGGCAACGTCGCCTCCGCCGGCCTGGCGGCCTCACCAGCGTTGGACATGACGGTCATGCCTTTCATCCTGCGCGGCGTCTCTCTACTGGGCATCGGCTCCTCCGGCAGCGCACGCGACATTCGCGAACAAGTGTGGGCACTGCTGGCCGGCGACTGGCGGCCGCGCCACCTGGATCGCATCTGCACCCGAGAGATTGGCCTGGACGGCCTGCCGGAGGTATTCGACGCGATGCTGGCCGGTGAGTCGTTTGGTCGCACGGTCGTACGGGTGGAGTAAGGGTTGCGCTTTTTCTTGGTCGCTGCGGTTGGTTTGGCGGCTTGCGGTGCGGGCCCCGTTCCGGCGGGTAGGGGCTTTGCGCTGTCGGCAGACGTCCCTGTATGACGCCATCGCCGTGACGACGGCAATTCCCTTTCCCGGCCGTGGCGACGGCATCGTTGCGAAGGCCACCTACCGCTGAGGCAGCGCGACCCGCGGCGGTGGCGTCAGACAGGGACGTCTGTCGACAACGCGAAGCCTATCCCGGCCGGGGCGGGGCCCCCGCCGCAAGCCGACACACCAACCGCCGCCACAACCCCTATGCGCCGCCCAACCACTCCCACTACACTCAGCCGGCACACACGGGGAACCACATGGCGCGCATCCTGATCGTCGACGATTCGCCTTCGCAACTGCTCGGCATCCAGCGCATCGTCGAGAAGCTGGGCCACCAGACCATTACCGCCACCGACGGCGCCGCCGGTGTCGAGGCCGCCAAGGCCGCGCTACCGGACCTGGTGCTGATGGATGTGGTGATGCCCAACCTCAATGGCTTCCAGGCGACCCGCACGCTCAAGCGCGAGCCGACGACGCAGAACATCCCGGTGATCCTGGTGACCACCAAGGACCAGGACACCGACCGCATGTGGGGCATGCGCCAGGGCGCTCGTGCCTATATCACCAAGCCGTTCTCGGAGGATGAGCTGTCCGAGGTGATCGAACGGGTCTTTAGCCGGGCCGACTAAGCCGGAAATAAAAAAAGCGCCGCGAAAGCGGCGCTTTTTTTGTTGCCTCCCGCCTCAGACAGTTTCGCCGAAGGCCTTGGCCAGGTTGCGGTAGGCCTTCTTCTGCGCGTCGTCGGTCGGGGCCGGGGCGAGAATCTCCAGCTCCACGATCTGGTCGCCGGCCGGGGTGCCCGGCAGGCCGCGGCCGCGCAGCCGCAGCTTGCGGCCGGCGTCGGATTCGGCCGGGATCTTGAGCTCCACCTCGCCACCCAGGGTCGGCACGCTGATCGTGGTGCCCAATGCTGCCTGCCATGGCGTGACCTGCAGGGTGTACAGGATGTTGTGGCCGTCGACCTCGAACTGCGGGTGGGCGGCGTATTCGATTTCCAGCAGCAGGTTGCCGCCACCGTTGCCCTGCCCGCCCAGCCGGATCACCTGGCCGGGGGCAATGCCCTTGGGCACGCGTACGTCCAGTTGCTTGCCGTTGACGGTGATGCGCACGCTGTCGCCGGCGTAGACCGCCTCCAGCGGTACCGCCAGCTTGGCCCGGGTGTCGCCACGGGGCTGCGGGCCGGCGCTGCGCGCGCGGCCGCCGCGCTGGTTGGCGAACAGGCTCTCGAAGAAATCCGAGAAGCCGCCCCCGGCGCCGCCATTGCCGAATATCTCATCGAAATCGAAGCCCTGCCCGCCATTGAAGTTCGGCGGCGCGTGAAACTCCTCGCCGGGCCGATAGCCTTGTGCGCGCAACTGGTCGTAGGCGGCGCGCTTCTGCGGATCGCGCAACGCTTCGTAGGCCTCGTTGACGGCCTTGAACTTGTCTTCGGCGCCGGCTTCCTTGCTGACGTCGGGGTGGTACTTGCGCGCGAGCCGGCGGTAGGCCGTCTTGATCTCGGCTTCGCCGGCGCTGGGCTCCACGCCCAGGGTTGCGTAGTAGTCCTTGAATTCCATCCATCACCTCGAGATGACAACGGCCCACCGTCTTGCGACCGCGGGCCGTCGGCGGCGGCCAATCGCCGCCGCCCATTCTACGGCCTGGCCGTGAGGGCCCGGCCGTGAGGCTTACCTGTTGGCTACAGATACCGAGCTTGCGCCCGAATGCCTCAGTTGGCCTCGCCGGTCTCTTCGCTGCCGGTGTTGACCACGATCCGCCGCGGCGCGACCTCGGCCTTCTTCGGGATGCGGATCTCCAGCACGCCATGGCGGCCAGTGGCCGTGATGCGTTCGGCATCGGCCGTCTCGGGCAGGGCGAAGCGGCGTTCGAAGCTGCCACTGCGACGCTCGCCGAGCAGGCGCTTGTGGTCCTCGGCCAGCGGCGTGGTGGCGCGCTCGCCCTTGATCGACAGGACGTTGCGATCCATCTGCAGCTGGATCTGCGCCGGGTCGATGCCCGGCAGGTCGGCCTGCAGGACGAAGGCGGTGGGTTCTTCGCGAATATCCACGCGCGGCTGCCATTGTTCGGCATTGGCGGCAGCGGCGGCGAAGGCCGCGCGGCCGGACAGCGGCGCGATTTCCGCGGCGAAGGCGGCTTGCGGCCAGCGGCGGTAACGTACGACGTTCATGGTGTTCTCCTGGAAGGGCTGGCGGGTCTACGCCGGCATGGCGCCCCGCCCTGTGCGCTAGATAGGCGCGGCGGTGCGGCTTTCAAGACGTTGACGCTACCTTTCCCCCCAGATTTTTAGTCTTCCGTTCATTCACAGGAGCTTGCCGATGACCATCCAAGTAGGTGACCGCATTCCCGAAGTCGTGCTCAAGCGCTTGCGCGAGGGCATCGAGAGTGTCGATACGCGGGCGCTGTTCGATGGCCGCAACGTGGTGCTGTTCGCGATCCCCGGCGCGTTTACGCCGACCTGCTCGGAAAAGCACCTGCCCGGTTATATCGAACACTTCGATGAGTTCCGCCGCCGCGGCATCGAGGTCTATTGCATGGCCGTCAACGATCCGTTCGTGCTGCGCGCCTGGGGCCGCAGCCAGTCGGCACCGGATGGGCTGCAATTGATCTCCGACGGCAACGCGGAGTTCACCCGCGCGCTGGGCCTGGAGATGGACGCCAGCAGTTCGGGCATGGGCCTGCGCTCGCGTCGCTTCGCGTTGTATGCCGAGGACGGCGTGGTCAAGTCGCTGTTCGTGGAGGAGCCCGGCGAATTCAAGGTTTCGGCAGCGGACTACGTGCTCGGGCACTTGCCGCAATAACCCATCAGCTTCACTCATCACCCCACAGAGGAAAGGCAAGCCATGTCAAAGCCAGCCGCACCTGATCAATCCGCCGGCAAGCAGCCGGCCGGTTTCACCGACACCAAGACGTTGCGCGCGCAGGCACGCGAGAGCATCGAGGATGGCGCGATCACCCGCACTTACCATGCCGATCGCGAGGCGGTGATCAAGTTGTTGAACGCGGCGCTCGCCACTGAATACGTGTGCGTGTTGCGCTATTACCGCCATTACTTCATGGCCAAGGGCATGCTGGCCGATTCGGTCAAGGCCGAGTTCCTGGAGCATGCCAAGCAGGAGCAGGAGCATGCGGGAATGTTGGCCGAGCGCATCGTGCAGTTGGGCGGCGAGCCGGACCTGAATCCGGATACGCTGACGGCGCGTTCGCATGCCGAGTACAAGGAAGGCACGGATCTGCGCGATATGGTGCGCGAGAACCTGATCGCCGAGCGGATCGCGATCGATAGTTATCGCGAGATGATCAATTTTGTCGGCGATAAGGATACGACTACCAAGCGCATCCTCGAGCGCATTCTGGCGCAGGAGGAGGAGCATGCGGATGAGTTTGCCGATTTGTTGGATGGGTGGATTGGGAGTTAGGGGTTCGCGCTGAGCTGTCGGTGCGGCTGCTGATGATCGGTCGGCTCGCGCCCGGGGGCAGTCCGCTTTCGGGACACGTCGTGAACCCATCCATGGGGACTAATCGGCGACATCCATGTCGCCGATTGTCCCGAAAGCGGACTGCCCCCGGCCGCCCGATGGTCAGCGCGGGGGGTGGGGAAGAGAGAAAAGCTGAGCGCAAAGCGCGCGCTTTGCTTATTCGAGCACCTTGAACTTTATTCGGGTCCAGGCGCCGTCTTCGGCCAGGGCGGTGAGGGTGTGTTCGCCGGGTTGGGAGAAGTCGTGGGCGAATGTCGCGCTGCCGGTGCTGCGGCCGATGCTGCGGCCGTCCAGCAGCCAGTCGATCGCGGTGTCGGTGCCCAGTGCGCGGAGTTGCAGGTGGACGCTGCGCTTGTTGCCGGGGGCGGCGGCGAGGATGGCGTTGTCGGTCAGGCCCTGGATGCGCAGTTCGCCGCCGGTCGGGGTGCCGTCGGGGATGCAGTCTTTCGATAGGGGCGGCGGGCGGGCGTTGCGACGTTCGCTTTCGGTCAGCCAGGGGGAGGCGAGCGCCGGCCAGCGGGCGATGTCGTGGGCGGTCTCTAGGTGCGTTTGTCGACAGTCGGAGGTGAGCCGCTGGCCGCTGTGTGCGTCGACGAGGATGCGTTGACGGCCGGGCCGCCATAGGCGGGCGTCGCGTTCGGGGAAGGTGGGTGGCAGGTTGCCGTCGAGGGCGAAGGCTTCGTGGCGGCGGGCGCACAGGGGCGCCGGGGTGAGCTCGGCGGCTTCGCCGGTCGGCCAGCAGATGTCGAGTTTGCTTACGCTGGCGGGCATGGGCGCGGGGGCGGCGTCGCTGCGTTGCCGCGGCAGGGCGTCGATGACTTCGAACATCAGCGGCAGCGCGGTGATGGCGCCGTATTGGCCGGGCAGCGGGGTGCCGTCGGGGCGCCCTACCCAGACGCCGACGGTGTAGCGGCGGGTGCTGCCCAGGGCCCAGGCGTCGCGGTAGCCATAGCTGGTGCCGGTCTTCCAGGCGACGCGCGGGCGCCGGGCGGTATCGAACATGCCGGCGCTGTAGCCGGGCCGTGGGTTGCTCTCGAGGATTTCGCGCACGATCCAGGCGGCGCCGGGCGAAACCAGCCGGCGGTCCAGGGTGGGGTCTTCGCTTCGGTAGCGCACGTGTCCGGCGATGCCGTCGCGATTGAGTGCCGAGAAGGCGCCGACCAGGTCTTCCAGGCGGGCGCCGGTGCCGCCGAGGATCAGCGCCAGGGTCGGGCTGCTGCCGCGCGGGAAGCGCAGGCTGATGCCGGCGTTGTCCAGGCGCGCGGCGAAGCGTGCCGGGCCGACGCGGTCGAGCAGGTCCACGGCTGGCACGTTGAGTGAAAGTCGCAGTGCGCTGGCGGCGCCGATCGGGCCGTTGAAGGCGGCATCGAAGTTGCCCGGGCGGTAGCCGCCGAAGCTTTGCGGTGCGTCCAGCAGCAGGCTTTCGGAATGGATCAAGCCGTCGTCCAGCGCCATCGCGTAGAGGAACGGCTTGAGCGTGGAGCCGGGCGAGCGCCAGGCCCGGACCATGTCGACATAGCCCTGGCGGCGGGTGTCGCTGAAGGCAACCGAGCCGACGTAGGCACGCGCTTCCAGGGTTTGATTATCGACCACCAGCAGCGCGGCCGAGGTGCGCTCGGGCAGTTGCGAGAAGTAGGCCGAAACCCGCTCTTCCAGGGTCCGTTGCAGTTGCGCGTCGAGGGTGCTGACGATGCGCGCTGCGTTTGGTTCGGCGGCGTGCAGTCGTTCGGCCAGCAAGGCGGCGTGCAGTGGCGGCTGCAATGCGCGCGCAACCACCGGTTCGATCCGCGCATCGGCCACTTCCGCAGGGGTCCACACATGCAGCGTGGCCATGCGGTCGAGCACTTTGTCGCGGGCGGCGCGGGCGCGCTCCGGATGGCGGTCCGGCCGCAGCGCGCTCGGCGATTGCGGCAGCACTGCCAGCAACGCTGCTTCGGCATGCGAGAGCTGCGCCGCCGGCTTGCCCAGGTAGGCCCAACTCGCCGCCTCCACGCCTTCGATGGTGCCGCCGTAGGGCGCGCGTTGCAGATACAGTTGCAGGATCTGCGCCTTGTCCAGCCGTGCTTCCAGTTGCAGCGCACGCAGCATCTGCTTGAGCTTGCCCCACGGCGTGCGCGTATGCGGATCAAGGATGCGCGCTACCTGCATGGTCAGGGTCGAACCACCGGAGACGATGCGGCCATGGCGCAGCCACTGGCCGCCGGCACGCAGCAATGCCCAGGGATTGATGCCGGGGTGATAGGCGAAGGTGCGATCTTCGTAGTTCAGCAACGCCTGCAGGTACAACGGAGAGACGCTGTCGGCCGACGCCGGATAGCGCCAGATGCCGCCGCGGTCGGCGAAGGCGCGCAGCGGCGTGCCGTCGGCGGCGACCACCAGCGTGGAGGTATCGCGCGCGGCGGGCAGCGGCGGCGGCGACAGTTGATCGAGCAGCAACAGCAGCGCCAGAAAGACGGCAGCACTCCAACGAAGCCAGCGCCGGTGCAACCACAGCCAGCGGCGGCAACGACGAAACAGCGACAGCGAAGCGGTGGCAGGTTCGGGCATGACGCATGCGGCGGGCGCCGGGAGCCGGCGCCCGCCTGTCGGTTACGGTTGCACCACGGTCATCGTCTCCGGCGTGCTGCGGCCGATGCCGCGCAGCGCAGGCCGGTACATGTCTTCCACCAGCGGCGGCGGCACCCCATAGGTGCCCGGCGTGACCGCGCGCACCAGATAGAACACATGCGCGGTGTCGCCGGCGGAGAGCTTGAGCGCGGCGACGTAGCGGTCGTCGCGGAACTCTTCGTGCTGCACTTCGGCCGCATCGCCGCGATCGCTGAGCGTGATCCCATCCACGACCACCTCGGCCCACTGCTCGGAATCGCCCAGGTTGAAGTTCTCGATCTCCAGGCCGGCCGGCAGCAAGTCGGTCAGCAACGCGTCGGGAATATCCGCGCGCGCGGTGATCGACAAACGCACCACCAACGCCTCACCTTCCTTCAAGGGTGCCGGCTTCCACGGCTTGCCATCGGTGCCGTACCAGTCGCGCTGGATATGGATCTCGCTGTCGTCCGCCGCCGGCGCCTTGCGCGGAATGCCGGCAACCTCGACGCTGGCGTACATCGGCGCCTCGCCCTGCGGCAGGAAGCGCACGCCCTGCGCCAGCGCCTCGCTGTCGAAGCCGCGACCGAACAGCTTCGTCGGCGCGATCGCTTCGCTGGCAGTGCCAACGTCGAGCGTGCCACTCACGCGGCGGTCGCTATCGGCCGCCAGCGCCTTGCCCAGACGCGCCAGCGCGACCTGCTCCTGGGTGCTCAACCACAACGATCCGTTGCCGCCACTGCGGCGTGCATCCAACGCCTGGCCGAGCGGGATCGTGCGCGCGTCGTACTCGGGCTTGGACAGGCCACGCTCATGCAGCAGCGCCATCATCAGCGCTTCGTCGCGAATGGCGCTGCCGTAGTCGCCGAAGTAGCCGGGGCGGTCGCTGCCGCCCTTGGCAAAGCCGGCGGCAATGGCCGCTTCGCCCCGCTTCTTGTCGCCCTGCAGCGACAACGCCACGCCCAGGTGCACCAGCGAAAGGCCGGTGAGCGCCTTGTCGCGGTCGTTGTCGTAGAGCGCGCGCAGCGTGCCCAGCGGAGCGCGGTTCACCCGCGCCAGCACGTAGCCCGACCAGGCCTGGTTGGCGAAGCGCAGGCTCTCGCGGCGGTCGTAGCCGTAGAAGGCGTTACCACCGGAAAGCAGGTCCTCGCTCAGGCGGTTCAGCGCCTTCTGCAGCACGTTGTCGGGCACCGCGAAGCCGGCGTCCTTGGCGTCGAGCAGGAATTCGCTGATGTACGGCGTCAGCCACGGGTTGACGTAGTCGTCGTCGCCCCACATCGAGAAGTGGCCACTGGACACCTGCATCGACGCCAGCCGGCCGAGCGCGCCTTCCATGCGCTCGCGACGCTTGCCGGCGTCGAGCCCGCGCACCCCGAGCATGGCCGCGGTCGGCTCGTCGAGCATCAACGCGGCGTAGCCCTTGCTGGTGGTCTGCTCGGCGCAGCCGTAGGGGTATTCGAGCGCGCCTTGCAGCGCCGCGGCGAAGGGAATCGGCGGCAGCGCGCTGACCACCATCCGCGCATTGACCGACTCGGCCATCAAACCGTCGATGTCGCCATTGCCCAGGGTCACCGGCCCGAGCGGGTCGAGCACCAGCGTGCGCGAACGCAATACTGACGGCCATGCCGCACGTACCGGCAAGTCGTAATGGCGGTCGACCTTGAAGCCATTGCCGTCCACTCGCACGCGCACCTTGGCCACGCTGTGGCCCTCGCGCGCGGTCAGCGGGAAGCTGAGTGTCTGCTTGGCATCGGGCTGCAAGGCCACGCGGCGCTTGCCCTCGCCGATCGACAACGGCCCTTCGCTCTCCACCCGCACGTCGAACTCACCGGCCTTGCCGGTGAAGTTCTGCACGTCCACGGTGACGGTGCTGCGGTCGCCCGGCGCCATCACCCGCGGCATCGACGCCTCGGCCAGGATCGGTGCGCGCACCAGGGTTTCGGCGTCGCGGTTGCCGTAGCGGTCGTCGGCATAGACCAGTGCGGACACGCGCAAGGTGCCGTTGAAATCCGGCACCGGCAACTGCACCCGCGCATTGCCCTTGGCGTCGAGCTGCAGCGCGCCAGAGAACAGGTCCACCGTCTGCACCCGCGCCGTCGGCCGTCGTGCCTGCGGCAATGCCGCCAGCGCCATGTCGCCACCGAAGCGCAGACGCCCGGTGCTGCCGTCGAAGCTTTCGATCACCCGCCCGTACACGTCGTACGCATCCACACCGAAGCGGCGCTGGGCGAAGAAATGCGCGTTGGCGTCGGGCACCGGGAAGCGGGTGATGTTGAGGATGCCCACATCCACCGCGGAGATCGTCACGTGCGCCTGGCGCCCGGCCAGTTCGGGCACGCTCACGGTCACCGGCAGCGGCTGCTCGGGGCGCATTTGCTTCGGCACCACCAAACCCACGGCCACGCGCCGCGCCTTGCGGTCCATCGGCACATGCGCCACGCCCACCGCGCGCGCCGGGGTGATCTTGCTCGCCGCGCTGCCGCCGCGGAACACCAGCGCGGTCACGTAGACATCGTGGCGCTCCCAGTCGGCGGTGACGGGGATCTCGAAGCTGCTACCCGGCTTGACGTCGATAGCCTGCACGTACAGCGGCTTGTCGCTCTCCACGATCAGCAGCCCGCGCCCCGGGTGCGGCGGCGTCAGCGTGACCTTGAGGGTGTCGCCGGCGCGGTAGGCGGTCTTGTCCAGCGCCAGCTTGACCTTGTCCGGGCGCGCATCGAGACCACGGTTGTCGTCGTTCCAACTCCAGCCGGCGCGGAAGGGATAACGCGTGGTCAGGCCAGTGGCCGGGTCGAACACATCCAGGCGGTACTCGCCCCACTCCACCGGGAAATCGATCTTGCTGGAAGCCGCGCCGATATCGATCTGGCGGGTTTCCTTGTTCTCGTAGCGGCGGGTGAAGTCGTAGTCCCAGCGTTCATCGCGGAATTGCCAGTGGTAATCGCGCAGCTCGCGCACCAGCGTGACCTTGAGCCCCTTGGCCGGATGCGCCTTGCCATCGGCGCCGACGCGGGTCAGTTCGAAGCGCGCGTTGGCGTTGGCGTCCGCGCCTTCCTTGTCGTCGAACAACGGCCGCACCGCCACCAGCGCCTCGGCCGGCCACAGCACCCGCTTGAGCGTGCGCGTCACCGTGCGCCCGCCGGTTTCGTACACGCTGCCCGAAACCACCGCGGCGATCGTCGTCACCGGCTTGGCCTCGGCCGGCAGCGCGATGTCCTCGGCGAGGTGGCCATCGGCCGGCAGCTCGGTATCGATAACGTCCTTGGCTTCCTTCGGCAGCGCCACCGTCGGGTCGCCGAAGAACCAGCCCGGCATCGCTTCCAGCGGATGCTGTTCCACCGTCACCGCGAGCTTGGCGGTGAAGCGGTTGCCAGCCGCCGGCGCGCCGTACAGATAAGCGGCATCGGCTTGCAGGCGCAGCGGCTCGCCCGGCTTGATCACCGCCTGCTTGCTGTCCAGGGTCAACTTCATGCGCTCGGGCAGGAACTCCTCCACCCGCAACGTCATCCCTTGCACCGCCTCGGCGCTGCCCGGGTCGGTGCGGAACTCGACCTGCCAGCGGCCTGTCGGTGCGTCGTCGGGAATGCGCTGGGTGAACTCCACATAGCCCTGCTCGCCCGGCTGCAGGCGCGCCTCGCGGAAAGTCTTGCCATCGGGCTGCTTCAGGCGCAGGAACAACGGTTGCGCGCCCTTGCCCGTCGCCTTGACCGGGCGGCCGTCGTTATCACGCAACAACGCCGACACGCGCACGGTCTCGCCGGGGCGGTACAGATCGCGACCGGACCAGGCAAACACATCGAACCAGGCATTCTCGCGCCCGGCCACCGCAAACTCGCTCAGGTCCAGCGCCGGCTGGTTGAACGGCAGCAGCGACAGATCCGAACCACTGCGCGCGATCAACACCTGGCCGGCGTCCAGGGTGTAATTGAGCAGCGCATTGCCGTTGGCATCGGTCTCGCCCTTGAGCAGCGTCTCGCCCTTGGCATCGAGCACGCGCAGCTCGACCTTGCCCAGCGCCGCCCCACTGGCCAGCGAAGCGGTATGCACGAACAACTGCGACTTGTACGCCCGCGCATGCAGGCCGATATCGCTGACAGTGAAGAACGCCGTGTCGTAGCTTTCGGCGAAATTACCCGGGCGGCGCATCACCGCGAAATACAGGCCCGGCGCCTGCAGCTCCTTGATGTCCTGAATCGGCAGATAGGTGAGCGCCCGCTGGTTCTTCTTGCCGGCGAGCACGAATCGATTGAGGTACACCGGCTCGGCGAGCTTGGACATCGGCGTGTTGTCGCCATACTCGCGATCCAGCTCCCAGCCACTGCGACGACCGCCGCGCTGGAATTGCGCGAAGAAGGTCGGCAGCGACTCCTCGCGCACGCGCATGAATTCCACGTCGACATCGGACACATTGACCGAGACCACCGGCAAGCCGCGGTTCTCCTTGGCCGGCAACACACTGCCCTGCGAAGCGAACCCCGCGGCCGGCTTGAGATCGGCCGCAAACACCGCCTGCGTGACCGGCTTGCCAAGGCGCGTGCCGTCGGCTGCGAGCAGGTCACCGGAAATGGTGAGCGTGTAATCCTTTCCCGCCTCGATATAGGGATAGCGCAAGGTCTTGCCGTCATCGGACAGCGACCAGCTGCTGTCCTCGTCGCCGACCTTTTCCTTGAACTGGATCAGCTTGTCGAAATCCTGGGTACCGACCAGGGGCTGGGTGAATTCCAGCGCCAGCGCGAGCCCGTCTTCGTTGTCGTCGGCATAGGCACGCAGCACACCGAAGCCGGTGACCGGCGCAGCCTGGCCCTGGATGGGCTCGCCGCTGGCCGAGGGGAGTTGGCCGCTTTCATTGCGCTTGCAGGCGCTCAGTGCGAGCAGCATGAAGCTGATCAACAGCAATACTTGCAGGAGCTTTGGGCTCCGTCCTTTCCCCAGGGTGACCGCCATTGACTTCGCTCCTTGAAATGCTGGGGCAAGTATAGGGGGGGTGTGGGGTTGCGATGCTTTTGGTTTGGCTGTTTTTTGGGTTACGTGCGGCGTCCGGGGGCTAGGCTAGTTCGGGACACGCCGTGAACCCGTCCATGGGGGCTAATCGGCGACATCCATGTCGCCGATTGTCCCGAACTAGCCTAGCCCCCGGACGCCCGACGACGCATCGCGATAGGTGGGGAGAGCACCCTCTTCCGGCCCTGTCGGGCCACCTTCTCCCAGGGAGAAGGACAGCACGCGCCGTTGACGATTAATTGCAGCGTGCGAAATGCATGCCGTACTTCTCCCTCTGGGAGAAGGTGCCGCGACAGCGGCGGATGAGGGCACTCCCACACAAACCCGACCTTCTATCGGGCGTTCGGGGCCGGGTCCTTGCCCCGGGGGCGTTGGGCGACATGGACGTCGCCCAACGAGACACGCAGGATGCAGTTTTTGGCGTCCCCCGGGGCAAGGGCCCGGCCCCGAACGCCGCACGGAACAACAAAGAGTCCGGCTCTTCAACCAAGCTCACGCAAAGCAGCCGTGCGACCGCAGACGAGACCGGGCGCATAGGCCTATCGTGTGTACTCCCCCGCTCGCCAGGAGACCCGCATGTCCCTGTTCTCGATTCCGCTCGCCTTTTCGATGGTGGCCAGCCCCGCTGCCGATCTCGGCGCGGTCAAGGTCGCCCATGCCGGCGACAAGCCTTCGGCCGCCGGTCCGGCCGACTACTTCACCGGCCGCGTGCGCATCGATGCGCCGTTCCAGGCCGAACCGCCGGCGCGTGTCGGCGGCGCCACCGTCAGCTTCGAGCCCGGCGCGCGCACCGCCTGGCACACCCACCCACTGGGCCAGACCCTGATCGTCACTACCGGTGCCGGCTGGGTGCAGGAATGGGGCAAACCGGCGCAGGCACTGAAGCCGGGCGACATCGTCTGGATCCCGCCGGGCGTCAAACACTGGCACGGCGCGCGCGCCGAAGTGGCGATGAGCCACATTGCAATCGCCGAATCGGTCGACGGCTCGCCGGTCACCTGGATGGAGCAAGTGTCCGAACAACAGTACAGCCAGGTCACGCGCTGAAGCCGGGCGCCGGGCTGAACCTCCCAACCCCGGGGGTCTTGCATCGCCGTAGCGCTGTCCCCAGTCAGGAAACGGGCGAGGTCATCCCTCGCCTCCCCTCCCCGACCGGAACGCAACGCTTGCTTCCCTCCTTCCCCCGCCACGCCCCGCTCGGCGACTACGCCGACTCCCCGCAATCGGCCGCCGGCCGTTTCCGCAACACCACCCCCAAGCCCGCCAACGTGCCCGAGCCCGGCGCCAAGGTGATGTGGGACTTCTTCTTCAACAAACCGAAGAACACCGTCCCCGCCGCGCCCATCCCGGTGCAACGGCTCACCCGCGCCGACCTCGACGCCGCGCCCGACCGCAGCCTGTACCGGCTCGGCCATTCGACCCTGCTGTTGAAGTTGCGCGGCCAATGGTGGCTCACCGACCCCGTGTTCTCGCAGCGCGCCTCGCCATTCCGCTGGTTCGGCCCCAAGCGCTTCCATGCCCCGCCGATCGCGCTGGAAGACCTGCCGCCGATCCGCGGCGTCATCCTCTCCCATGACCACTACGACCACCTCGACCGCGACGCCATCCGAGCACTCGTACCGAAAGTGCAACAGTTCCTCGCCCCGCTCGGCGTCGGCGACCGCCTGATCGACTGGGGCGTACCCGCGGCCAACGTGCGTCAATTCGACTGGTGGCAGGCCATCGACATCGACGGCCTGCGTCTGACCGCCACACCCTCGCAACACTTCTCCGGCCGCAGCCTGCGCGACGGCAACCGCACCCTGTGGTGCTCGTGGGTGATCGAAGACAGCGACCTGCGCATCTTCTTCAGCGGCGACAGCGGCTACTTCAACGGCTTTGCCGACATCGGCCGCCGCCTTGGCCCCTTCGACCTGTGCCTGATGGAAACCGGCGCCTACAACATCGCCTGGCCCTACGTGCACATGCAGCCCGAAGAAACCGTGCGCGCCTACCAGGACCTGCGCGGCCGCTGGCTACTGCCGATCCACAACGGCACCTTCGACCTCGCCATGCACCCCTGGTACGAACCGTTCGAACGCGTACTGGACCTGGCCGCCGAGCGTGGCATCAACGTAGCGACACCGATCATGGGCGAACGCGTGGACATGAGCGCACCGCGCGAAGGCGAACGCTGGTGGCGAGCCCTGATCGGCGCAACAAAATAAAAAGTCCTGCTTTCGCTCTTGCTCTTCTCCCCCCAACCACCGACAGTTCATCGGGCGTCCGGGGCCGGGCCCTTGCCCGGGGGCGTTGGGCGACAGGACGTCGCCCAAACGAGCCCCGCATGGATGCAGTAGTTGGCGTCCCCCGGGCAAGGGCCCGGCCCCGGACGCCGCACGCACACCATCAGCCACCGCTCTTCGCAGAGAAACTCAAAAACTGTCCCCAGGCACCCGAACCCACCCCTCCATCAACACCCGCGCACTACGACTCATCACCGCCTTGGTAACCACCCACTGACCCTCCACTTGCCGCGCCTCCGCACCCACGCGCAACGTCCCCGACGGATGCCCAAAGCGCACCGCCTCGCGCCCAACACCCCCCGCCGCCAGGCTCACCAAGGTGCCGGGAATCGCCGCAGCCGTACCAATCGCCACCGCCGCAGTCCCCATCATCGCGTGGTGCAACTTGCCCATCGACATCGCGCGCACCAGCAAGTCCACATCCGCCGCAGCCACCGCCTTGCCACTGGAAGCGACGTAATCTTTGGGCGGCGCCACGAACGCCACCTTCGGCGTGTGCTGGCGCCTGGCCGCCTCGTCCACGTGCGCGATCAAGCCCATCTTCAACGCACCGTACGCGCGGATCTTCTCGAACTTCGCCAGCGCCGCTGCATCGCCGTTGATCGCGTCCTGCAACTCGGTGCCGCTGTAGCCCAGCGCGGCGGCATCGAGAAAGATCGTCGGAATGCCGGCATTGATCAACGTTGCCTGGAAGCTGCCCACGCCCGGCACCTCCAGGGTGTCGACGACCTGGCCGGTGGGAAACATCGCCCCCCCTTCCTCGCCGTCATCGGCAGGGTCCAGGAATTCCAGTTGCACCTCGGCCGCGGGAAACGTCACGCCGTCCAGTTCGAAGTCGCCGGTCTCTTGCACCTGGCCATCGACGACAGGCACATGCGCGACGATCGTCTTGCCGATGTTCTCCTGCCAGATCCGCACCGTCGCCAGGCCATCGCGCGGCAGCGTCGCCGCATCGACCAGGCCCGAGGCGATCGCGAACGGCCCCACCGCCGCCGAAAGATTGCCGCAGTTGCCACTCCAATCGACGAAATCGGTCTCGATGCCGACCTGGCCGAAGAGATAGTCGACATCGTGACCGGCACGTTCGCTGCGCGACACGATCACCGTCTTGCTGGTGCTCGAAGTCGCCCCGCCCATGCCGTCGATCTGCTTGCCGTAGGGATCGGGGCTGCCGATCACCCGCTGCAACAGCGCATCGCGCGCCGGCCCGGGCACGCGGGCGCGCTCGGGCAGGTCCTGCAAGCGGAAGAACACCCCCTTGCTGGTGCCACCGCGCATATAAGTGGCCGGGATGCGGATCTGCGGGACGGATGCCATGGGCTTGCCTGTGTCTTCTATCAGGGGTTGTCGGGGATTTCGGGCTCGACCAGCTGGCCCAGCAGGGTCAGCGACTCCTGCCAGCCGAGGTAGCAGAACTCGACCGGGATCTGCGCCGGGATGCCTTCCTGGACGATGTCCAGTTCGGTGCCGCAGGCCACGGTGCGCAGCTTCACGGTGACGATCATCTCGCCGGGCATGCCCGGGTCGTCGAACTTGTCGGTATGGCGAATCAGCTCGCCCGGCACCAGCTCGAGATAGGTGCCGCCAAAACTGTGGCTGGAGCCGGTGCCCAGATTGGTGAAGGACATGCGGTAGCTGCCGCCGACGCGCGCGTCGATCTCGTGCACCTTGCCGGTGAAACCGTGCGGCGGCAGCCATTTGGCCATGGCGTCGGGGTCGAGGAAGGCGCGGTAGATGCGTTCGGCCGGGGCCCGCAGGACGCGGTGCAGGCGCACGGTGCCGGTCGTGGTCGAGGTCTCAGTCATGGTCGATCTCCTGTCGAATCGGAAACGGCGCGTGCAGGATCGCACGCGCCTTATGACAGCGACGAACGAATCAGGCCGCTTTCGACGCGTCGAGGAAATCCTGGGCGAACCGCTGCAGTACTCCACCCGCTTCGTAGATCGAGACCTCTTCGTCGCTGTCCAGGCGGCAGGTCACCGGCACTTCGGTGACGCTGCCGTCGCGGCGGTGGACTAGCAGCGCGAGCGTCGCCCCGGGCCGTGGCAGGCCGGTGACATCGTAGGTCTCGGTGCCGTCCAGGCCGAGCGTGTTGCGATCGGTGCCGGGCTTGAACTCCAGCGGCAGCACGCCCATGCCGAGCAGGTTGGTGCGGTGAATCCGCTCGAAGCCCTCGGCCACGATCGCCTCCACCCCGGCCAGCCGCACGCCCTTGGCGGCCCAGTCGCGCGAGGAACCCTGGCCATAGTCGGCGCCGGCAATCACGATCAATGGCTGCTTGCGCTTCATGTAGGTCTCGATCGCCTCCCACATGCGCATCACCTGCCCTTCCGGCTCGACCCGCGCCAGCGAACCCTGCTGCACGCTGCCATCGGGCTTGCGCACCATCTCGTTGAACAGTTTCGGGTTGGCGAAGGTGGCGCGTTGCGCGGTGAGGTGGTCGCCGCGGTGGGTGGCGTAAGAATTGAAGTCTTCTTCCGGCACGCCCATCTGCGCCAGGTATTCGCCGGCGGCGCTGTCGCGCATGATCGCGTTCGATGGCGAAAGATGGTCGGTGGTGATGTTGTCGCCGAGCAATGCCAGCGGCCGCATGCCCCGCAGCGTGCGCTCGCCGGCCAGCGCGCCCTCCCAATACGGCGGGCGGCGGATGTAGGTGCTTTCCGGCCGCCAGGCGTACAGCGGCGCGACCTTGGCGCCGGGGCCCCCATGGCGGGCGAACATCGGCGTGTAGACCTGGCGGAATTGCTCCGGCTTGACCGCCGCGCGCACCACCGCGTCGATCTCCTCGTCGCTCGGCCACAAATCCTTCAGGCGGATCTCCTTGCCCTCGACCACGGCCAGCACATCCTTCTCGATATCGAAGCGGATGGTGCCGGCGATGGCGTAGGCCACCACCAACGGCGGCGAGGCCAGGAACGCCTGCTTGGCATAGGGATGGATGCGGCCATCGAAATTGCGGTTGCCCGACAACACCGCCGTGGCATACAGGTCGCGCTCAATGATTTCGCGCTCGATCTGCGGCTCCAATGCGCCGGACATGCCATTACAGGTGGTGCAGGCGAACGCGACCACGCCGAAGCCGAGTTGTTCCAGTTCGGCGGTCAAACCCGCCTCTTCCAGATACAGGGCGACCGCACGCGAGCCCGGCGCCAGCGAGGTCTTGACCCAGGGTTTGCGGGCCAGGCCGAGGCGATTGGCATTGCGTGCCAGCAGGCCGGCGGCGATGACGTTGCGCGGGTTGGAGGTGTTGGTGCAGCTGGTGATGGCGGCGATGATCACCGCGCCATCGGGCATCAGCCCTTGCGCTTCCTGCGCGCGCGCCGCCTCCAGTCCGGTCGCGATGCCGCGCTCGGCCAGGTCGCTGGTGGCCACGCGCGCATGCGGGTTGGAAGGGCCGGCCATGTTGCGCACCACGCTGGACAGATCAAAGTGCAGCGTGCGCTCGTACTGCACCTGGCGCAGGTCGTCGGCCCACAGGCCGGCGGCCTTGGCGTAGGTTTCCACCAGCCGGACCTGTTCCTCTTCGCGCCCGGTCAGGCGCAGATAATCCAGGGTCTGGCCATCGATGGAGAACATCGCCGCGGTGGCGCCGTATTCCGGGCACATGTTGGAAATGGTGGCGCGGTCGCCGATGGTCAGCGAGGCGGCACCTTCGCCGAAGAACTCCAGCCAGGCGCCGACCACCTTTTGCTTGCGCAGGAATTCGGTCAGCGCCAGCACGATGTCGGTGCAGGTGATGCCCGCTTGCGGGCGGCCACTGAGCTCGACGCCGATGATGTCCGGCAGGCGCATCCACGAAGCGCGGCCGAGCATGACGTTCTCCGCCTCGAGACCGCCAACGCCAATGGCGATCACGCCCAGCGCATCGACATGCGGGGTGTGGCTGTCGGTACCGACGCAGGTATCGGGGAAGGCGACGCCGTCCTGGGTGTAGATCACCGGCGACATCTTCTCCAGGTTGATCTGGTGCATGATGCCGTTGCCCGGCGGAATCACGTCCACGTTCTCGAACGCACGCTTGGTCCAGTCGATGAAGTGGAAGCGGTCCTCGTTGCGGCGATCCTCGATCGCGCGGTTCCTCGCGAACGCGTCCGGCATATAGCCACCGCACTCCACCGCCAGCGAGTGATCGACGATCAACTGCACCGGCACTACCGGATTGACCTTGGCCGGGTCGCCGCCCATGTCTGCAATGGCATCGCGCAAGCCCGCCAGGTCCACCAGCGCGGTCTGGCCGAGGATGTCGTGGCACACCACGCGCGCGGGGAACCACGGGAAATCGAGGTCGCGGCGGCGTTCAATCAACTGCTGCAGCGACGCCTGCAGCGTGGCCGGATCGCAGCGCCGCACCAGGTTTTCGGCGAGCACGCGCGAGGTATAGGGCAGCGTGGCATAGGCGCCGGGCGCCAGAGCATCCACCGCAGCGCGCGCATCGAAGTAATCCAGCGCGGTGCCGGGAAGGGATTTGCGGAATTGAGTGTTCATGGTCGGCTGCGCTATGCGTGGCGAAGAAATGCAACGCCCCGCTTGCGCCAGGCAAGCGGGGTAAAACCGATCACCCGCGCTCGTCCAGCGGCACGAACGCCTGGTCTTCCGGACCGGTGTAGTTCGCCGAAGGACGGATGATCTTGCCGTCGATGCGCTGCTCGATCACGTGCGCACTCCAGCCGGCGGTGCGCGCGATCACGAACAGCGGGGTGAACATCGCCGTCGGCACACCCATCATGTGGTAGCTCACCGCGCTGAACCAATCCAGGTTCGGGAACATCTTCTTGATGTCCCACATCACCGTTTCCAGGCGCTCGGCGATGTCGTACATCTTCATGTGCTTCTCTTCGGCCGACAGCTGCCGCGCCACTTCCTTGATCACCTTGTTGCGCGGATCGGACACGGTGTAGACCGGGTGGCCGAAGCCGATCACCACTTCCTTGCGCTCGACCCGCGCCTTGATGTCGGCCTCGGCCTCGTCCGGGGTCTCATAGCGCTTCTGCACTTCGAACGCGACTTCGTTGGCGCCGCCGTGCTTGGGTCCGCGCAGCGCGCCGATGCCGCCGGCGATGCAGCTGTACATGTCACTGCCGGTGCCGGCGATGACGCGGCAGGTGAAGGTGGAGGCGTTGAACTCGTGCTCGGCATACAGGATCAGGCTGGTGTGCATCGCCTTGACCCAGGAATCGCGCGGCGCCTGCCCATGCAGCAGGTGCAGGAAGTGGCCGCCGATCGAGTCGTCGTCGGTTTCGACGTCGATCCGCACGCCGTTGTGGCTGAAGTGGTACCAGTACAGCAGCATCGAACCCAGGCAGGCCATCAGCTTGTCGGCGATGTCGCGCGCGCCGGGATGGTTGTGGTCGTCCTTCTCCGGCTGCACGCAGCCGAGCACCGACACGCCGGTGCGCATCACGTCCATCGGGTGCGCCGAAGGCGGCAGCGTTTCCAGCGCATCCTGCACCGCGGCCGGGATGCCGCGCAGCGCTTTCAACTTGCGCTTGTAGAACGCCAGTTCGGCGCGATTGGGCAGCTTGCCGTGCACCAGCAGGTGGGCGATTTCCTCGAACTCGCTGGTGTTGGCCAGGTCGAGGATGTCGTAGCCGCGATAGTGCAGGTCGTTGCCGCTGCGGCCGACGGTGCACAGGGCGGTGTTGCCGGCGGCGGTGCCGGACAGGGCAACGGACTTCTTCGGCTTGAAACCGGGATTGGGGCTGGCTTGCTCGGACATGTCGGTCACTCCGGAAGGCTTACAAAAAAAGAGGGTTTGCGTGGAAGATGCTCAGCCGGCCTTGCCGGCGAACAGTGCGTCCAGCCGCTGCTCGAAGGCGTGATAGCCGATGCGCTCGTACAACTCCTCGCGCGTCTGCATGCTGTCGACCACATTGCGCTGGTGGCCGTCGCGGCGGATGGCCTGGTAGACGTTCTCGGCGGCCTTGTTGGCGGCGCGGAAGGCCGACAGCGGGAACAACTGGATCGCCACGCCGGCCGAGGCCAGTTCGTCGCGGCTGAACAACGGCGTCTTGCCGAACTCGGTGATGTTCGCCAGCACCGGCACCTTCACCGCATCGACGAACTTGCGATAAGTATCCAGGTCATAGGCGGCCTCGGCGAAGATGCCGTCGGCACCAGCCTCGACGCAGGCGATGGCGCGCTCGATCGCTGCATCCACGCCGTCGACCTGGATCGCATCGGTGCGCGCGATGAGGAAGAAATCCGGATCGGTCTTGGCATCGGCGGCGGCCTTGACCCGATCGACCATTTCCGCGGCCGAGACAATTTCCTTGCCGGGGCGATGGCCGCAGCGCTTGGCGCCGACCTGGTCCTCGATGTGGCAGGCGGCCGCGCCGGCCTTGATCAACGATTTGACCGTGCGTTCGATGTTGAACGCGCTGGGGCCGAAGCCGGTGTCGATATCGACCAGCAGCGGGAGGTCGCAGACATCGCTGATGCGGCGCACGTCGATCAACACATCTTCCAGGGTGTTGATGCCCAGGTCCGGCAGGCCGAGCGAGCCGGCCGCCACGCCGCCGCCGGACAGATAGATCGCGCGATAACCGGCGCGCTGGGCCAGCAACGCATGGTTGGCGTTGAGGGCGCCGATGACCTGCAACGGCGATTCGGCGGCAAGGGCGGCGCGGAAGCGGGCGCCGGCGGAAGTAACGCTCATGGAAAGCTCCTGGGACAGGCGGGGCCGGATCGGACAAACGGCCATACCGCGATGGCGCTCAATCTGGCACTCTCCTACGCATTGATCAATCTTGATTCAATCAATCAACCTATCCATGGCCGACACCGACAACGAACTGGTCACCGCCGCCCAGGCCTGCGCCCTGCTCGGCATCAGTACCGCCACCCTGTACGCCTATGTCAGCCGGGGGCTGCTGGCCTCGCGCCCGGGGCCGGACCACCGCAGCCGGGTCTACCTGCGCGCCGAGGTCCAGCGCCTGGCCCAGCGCAAACGCGCAGGCCGCGGTGAGGCGCGCGGGGCCGCGCAAAGCCTGGATCGCGGGCTGCCGGTACTGGAGACGCGGATCTCGCTGATCCGCCCGGACTCGCCGTACTACCGCGGGCAGTCGGCGGTGGCGGCAGTGCGCAACGGCGCCACCCTGGAGGACATCGCCCGGTTGCTGTGGGAGTGCGGCGAGCAGGATCCGTTTGCCGCCCCGTTCGCCACTACATGGCCGGCGCGCGTGGCGGCGTTGGCCGGGGATGCCGGGCTGCCACCGATCGAGCGCGCGCTGGCCTGCATCCCGCTGCTCGCACTGGATGTGCGCCAGGCCTTCAACCCGGCACTGCCGGTGCGACGCGAAATTGCCGCCACGCTGCTGCGCCACAACGCTGCCTTGCTGGTGGCGCGCACGCCGGACCCACGGCCGGTGCACGAATTGCTGGCCGATGCCTGGCGCCCCGGCGATGCCGCCTTTGCCGAGCTGGTGCGCGCCGCGCTGGTGCTGTGCGCCGACCACGAATTGAATGTCTCGGCGTTCGCCGCGCGCGTGGTGGCCTCGACCGGCGCGCACCTGCATGCAACCGTGTGTGCCGGGCTTTCGGCGCTCTCCGGCCCACGCCACGGCGGCGCGACGATGCGCGCCTATGCGCTGCTGCGCGATGCCCTGGAAAGCGGCGACGCCGCCCACTTCATCGCCAGCCGCTGGCAACGCGGCGAAGACCTGCCGGGCTTCGGCCACGTTCTGTATCCGCACGGCGACCCGCGCGGCGCCGAAGTGTTGCGCATGCTGCGCGACCTCCGCGGCCAAGATCCCGCACTGCATGCGGTGGAAACCGTATTGGCGGCCGCCGAGGAAGCCAGCGGCCAACACCCGAACATCGACGGCATGCTGGCGACGATCTGTTTCGTGCACGCCTTGCCAGCCACGCCGGCGCTGGTGCTGTTTGCCGCCGGCCGCCTGGCCGGCTGGCTGGCGCATGCACAGGAACAGCAGGCGCTGGGCACGCTGATCCGGCCGCGGGCACGCTATACCGGCCTGCCGCCCGGCGTCATCGAGACCGCCGAGGGCCTGGAGTAGGATCGGCGTTCCGCCCGACGCGCCGACGCCCGATGCCCAGACATTCCGCTGGCCACGCCCTGGGCAAGCTCGTGCACGAGGAGTGCAACGCAGTGATCGCCGCGCTGCGCGGACGCAAGGCGCTGCATACCCGGGTGCACGAGGCCCGCAAGGCGGTCCGCCGCGCGCGCGCCTTGCTCGCCCTGGCCGAGGACGGCGAGGCCCCGTTCGACGTCGGCCCGGCCGATCGCATCCTGCAACGCGTCGGCGACAGCCTCTCGCGCCTGCGCGACGCGCATGTCGCCATCGACACCGCACGTACCGTCGGCAAGCAGACCGAGGTCAAACGCTGGCGGCCGGTGGTGATCGCCTTGCGCGAGCGTTCGGCCGGCGTGGTTGCCTACGAGCTCGAGCGCGACCCCGGCCTGGCCCGGCGCGTGGCGACGATCGAGGGCGCGTTGCACTACCTGGATCAGTTGCCGTGGGCCGAACTGACCGCCGCGCAGATTCGCCAAGGCCTGCAACGCCAGCGTCGCCGCGTCGAACGCGCGGCACGCCGCGCCGGCAAACATCCCGACGCCGAACGCCTGCATGCCTGGCGACGCAAAGTGCGGCGCCTGCGCATGCAGGTCGATGCGCTGCCCAGGCTCAAACCGCACTGGTCCAAGGCAACGACCAGCGCGCCGAAATCGAAGTCGCTGCACAAGCTCAGCGATGCGCTGGGGCGCGAGCAGGATTTGCAGGTACTGGCTGGATTGTTGCGGCGGTTGCCGGGACTGGAAGATCGCCCCGCGCGCCTGGCTGAGTTGAGCGCATTGGCGGCGACGCCGGCCAAGCACGCGGCGAGTGTTTGACGACGCCGCGCAGCGCGGTCAACGCACGCCGGCAGCGCGCGCCATCGCCATCACCGTTTGTTCTGCGCCCGGCGCGAGCACACGCAGCGGGATGCAGTGGGCTTTGTCGCGCGCGAAATACAGCAGCAGCAAACCGTGGTCCACGCGCACGCGCCGGATCATTGGCCACTGCTGGTGCATCGATTCAAGCTGGTTGGCGACGCCGATGCCGTCGCTATCGAACCGATAGCGCATCGGGCACAGCCGCTTGCACTGGCCGAGCACGCGCCACAGGTTCCCCGCCAGCATCGCCGGCACCATCAGCACCAGCACCACGCCGAGTACCCAGTACCAGGCTGGATTGGGCAAGCTCGAAGTCGCCAGCACGACGAGCAGGACGATGCCGATCAGCACCGGGGTGAAATGCACCAGCCACAACAGCGGCGACACCCGCACGATGGCCCAGGTAGCGCGCAGGAAATCCCCTAGCACCGGGGTGAATTCGACTTCGACCGCAACTGCGTCCTGCATGGGTTCCCCTTCCCTGTCCATGTTTTAGCGGCAATCAGCGTCGGTGCCGGCGCAGCCACTTGCGCCCCATCACGGCCACGCCGAATCCGGCTACGCCCAGCGACAGCATATACAGCAGCGCGATTTCGTCCCAGAACACCCACGGCGAGCGCGCGACACTGGCCTCGATCGTGCCCAGGCGCGGCGTACGCAGATGCACCACGCCGGCGGCGACATCGCCGATGACCGCCCACGCGCCCACCCCACCCACCAGCAGGCAGGCCAGGCCGGTGGCCATCGGCATCTTCTTCAAGCGGCGCGGAAACCAGCGCACGAACAGCGCGCCCAACAATAGTGCGAACGGAGGGAAGGCAATGCCGAGCAGCGTGGCAGGGGCCATGGATCGTCCTTGCGAAATACGCAGGTGCAGTGGAACCACGGAAACAACACGGGAAGCGCGCGTGCCGACCGCCCTCCCAGGGGTCGACCACGAAAAAGCCGGCCTTCGGGCCGGCTTTTGCTGTCGCGACGATGGTGGGCGGTGCAGGGTTCGAACCTGCGACCCTTGCCGTGTGAAGGCAATGCTCTACCGCTGAGCTAACCGCCCGATGTCGCGAGCCGCCCATTATAGGGCCTGCCCAAAAGGCGTCAAGGCGCGCGGCTGGTTACATCGTGTGCGTCGGCTTGTCCGAATTGAGCAGCCCGGCCAGCAGCGTTTCGATCCGGTTGCGCACGGCTTCGCCTTCCGGGCCGTCGGCCAGCTGCACGCCGATACCGGCGGCACGGTTGCCTTGGGCGCCGGCCGGCGTGGCCCAGATCACCTTGCCGGCGACCGGCAGGCGCTCGCTGGATTCGGGCAGGGTCAGCAGCAGGAAGACCTCGTCGCCGAGGAAGTAGCGCTTTGGGGTGGGCACGAAGATGCCGCCGTTCTTCACGAACGGCATGTAGGCGCTGTAAAGCGCCATCTTGTCCTTGACCGCCAGCGACAGGATGCCCTGGCGCGCATTCGTTGCACTCATCGTGTTTCCCCTTTTTGCCCTGGCGCCCGTTTCGGGCTGTCCCCATCTCGCCAGGCAAGCAATAGTTCCGCCACCGCCAGATCGGCACGCACCGTGGTCCGCAACAGGTCGCGGGTACGGTTGGCGGCATCGAACCAGGTGGCCAGCTTGTGCAATCGCGCAGGTTCGGTCAAGCCGAGCCCGGCCTGGGCCAGCACCAGGTCGGCGGCATGGCGCAGGCGCGCGTCGGCGTGCTCGTCGCCGGTCCAGCGCGTGGCCAGCTCGACCGCGCTGGCGCGCCCGGCGCCCAATTGCTCCAGATCGACGGCCACCTGCTTGCGCAGGGCCAGGCCGTTGTCGCGCAGCCACTGCGCGGCCAGCCCGGGATGGCCGCGCGCGGCATCGAGTGCTTCGGTCGCCGCGGCGGCGGCGAAGCCTTCGCTGCGCAACCATGCCAGCGCTTCCTCACGCGGCGGCAATTTCAGCTCCAGGCGCTGGCAACGGCTGCGCACGGTGGCCGGCAGCCGCGCCGGTTCGGCGCTCACCAGCCACAGGTAGCGGCCGGGCGATGGCTCTTCCAGGGTTTTCAGCAGCGCATTGCAGGCGGCGCGGTTGACCGAATCGGCCGGGTCGATCACCACCACCTGGGCGACGCCGTATTGCGGGGTCAGCGCCAGCTTCTGCGAGACCTCGCGAATCTGCTCGATGACGATCTCGGTGCGCAGCTTGTCGCCGGTGCGGTTGGGAATGAACGACACCAGCTGCAGGTCCGGATGGGTACCGGCGGCGATCAATTGCGCGCTGCGCGCGCGCGCGGCCGGGTCGGGGCTCTGCCCCAGCACATGCGTGGCCAGGCGCAACGCCAGCGCGCGCTTGCCCAGCCCGGCCGGGCCGCAGATCAACAAGCCGTGGCCGAGGCGACCGGCATCCAGCGCCGCCACGGTCTGGTCGTAGGCGCGCTGCTGCCAGGGCGAGAACGCCTCGCTCATGCCTCTTTGTCTCCAATGAACAACGCCACCGCGCGCGCCACTTCGGCCGCCACCACCATCGGCGGCTGGTTGGCGTCGATCACCCGGAAGCGCTCCGGGTGCGCTTGCGCACGGGCGCGGAAACCGGCGCGTACGCGCTGGAAGAAATCCTCGTGCTCGCTCTCGATCCGGTCCGGCCACAGGTCGCGGCCACTGGTACGGGCGCGGCCGATGCCGACGTCCAGGTCGAGCAGCAGGGTCAGGCCCGGCTGCACGCCCACCGCGCGCCGTTCGAGATCGGCGATCCACGCCGGATCGAGGCCGCGACCCTCGCCCTGGTAGGCGTAACTCGAATCGGTGAAGCGGTCGCTGACGACGAAGGCGCCGCGCTGCAGCGCCGGGCGGATCACTTCGCGCACGTGCTGGGCGCGCGCGGCGAACACCAGCAGCAACTCGGCTTCGGCCGCCAGCGGCTCGGCCACCGGCAACGAGGGCGTGTGGTTGAGCAGCAGCTCGCGGATGCGTTCGGCCAGCGGCGTGCCGCCGGGCTCGCGGGTCTGCACGACCTCATGGCCGTGCGCTTGCAGGCAATCGCGGATGGCGGCAATGGCGGTGCTCTTGCCCGCCCCTTCGCCGCCTTCCAGGCTGATGAAACGCGGGTGCTGCAATACGGCTGGGCTCATGGCGTGGGCACCGGCTCGACAGGGGCGCGGCTGCGCTGCAGGTAGCGTGCCACCGCGGCGGTATGCGCGGCGTAGTCGTCGGAGAACACGTGCGCGCCGCTGCCATCGCCCACGGCGACGAAATACAGCGCCTTGCCCGGTGCCGGCCGCACCGCCGCTTCCAGCGCCGCGCGCCCGGGCATGGAGATCGGCGTCGGCGTCAGGCCCGTGCGGGTGTAGGTGTTGTAGGGCGTGTCGGTCTCCAGGTCGCGGCGGCGGATGTTGCCGTCGTAGCGACTGCCTATGCCGTAGATCACCGTGGGATCGGTCTGCAGCTTCATGCCCTGCTGCAGGCGGCGCACGAACACCCCGGCTATTTGCGGCCGCTCGGCCGCCAGCGCGGTTTCCTTCTCGACGATCGAGGCCAGGATCAGCGCCTCGTCGGCGTTGCCCAGCGGCAGGCCTTCGGCGCGACGCGCCCAGGCCGCGTCCAGCGCGTCCTGCATCGCCTTGTGCGCGCGCGTGAGGACGTCGAGGTCACTGTCGCCACGTTGGTACAGATAGGTCTCGGGCAGGAACCGGCCTTCCGGGTGCTGGCCAGGAAACCCGAGCTTGGCCATCAACGCGGCATCGTCGAGATCGGCAGTGACGTGCTGCAACGGCGAAGCGGCATTGAGCGCGGCGCGCAGCTGGCGGATGTTCCAGCCTTCGACAATCGTGAGGCGATACTGGATGACGCGGCCGTCGCGCATGCGCTGGAGCAACTCACGCGGACTCAGGGGCGGCTGCAGAGCGTATTCGCCGACCTTGATGTGCCCGGCGGCGCCGACCTGGCGCGCCAGCAGCAGCCAGTTCCAGTCGCGACCGGCGTCCACGCCCGCCGCGCGCAACTTGCGCAACACCGCGCGCACGCTGTCGCCCGGGGCCACCACTACGCTCTGAGCCTGCGCCGACATCGGCGCCTGGGCGAAGCGCGCATGGTCCTGCCACAACCAGGCCGCCACGCCCGCCGCCAGCACTGCCAGCGCCAGCAGCAGCGCCAGCACGCCCAGACATCCCCGTTTCGCCCCAGCCACGGCCACCTCGTTGATTCACTAGTTGCGCAGGATACCGCGCCCGCCGCGCCGGCCGAAGCCGGCGCCGGTCACACCGCGTCCAGCGCGCGCAGCAGGCCGCGCGCCTTGGCCCGGGTCTCGTCGAGCTCGCGCTCGGGCTGTGAATCGACCACGATGCCGGCGCCGGTGCGGAAGCGCACCTGAGCCGCGTCCACTTCGGCGGTACGGATGAGGATGTTGAGGTCCATGTCGCCGTCGCTGCCAAGCCAGCCGAAGGCGCCGGTATAGGCGCCACGCGCCTGGCCCTCGAGCTCGGCGATGATCTGCATGCAGCGCACCTTCGGGCAGCCGGTAATGGTGCCACCGGGAAACACCGCCGCGATGACCTCGCCCGGGCTCACGCCTTCGCGCAACATCCCGCGCACATTGCTGACGATGTGGTGCACGTGGGCGTAGCTCTCCACCGTCATCAACTCATCGACTTCGACGCTGCCAGGGCGGCAGACCCGGCCCAGATCATTGCGTTCCAGGTCGATCAGCATCACGTGCTCGGCGCGCTCCTTGGGATGGCCGACCAGCTCGCGGATGCGCGCGGCGTCGTCATCGCCTTCGAAGCGCGGCCGGGTACCCGCGATCGGGCGCGTCTCCACGCGTTCGCCGTGCACCGAGACCAGACGCTCGGGCGAAGAACTGACCACCGCGCGCCCGGCCGCCACGAACAGTCCGGCGAACGGCGCCGGATTGGCTTGCCGCAAGCGCTGGAACAGCGCCGCCGGATCCAGCGCGGCATCGAAGCGGGCGGTCCAGGCGCGCGAAATATTGGCCTGGAACACGTCGCCGGCGCGCAGGTAATCGAGCACGCGCTCCACGTTACCGGTGAAGTGCGGCGGATCGTCTTCCTGCTGCGAATCCGGCGCGCGCCAGTCGGGAAGCGGCGCGAGCGTCGCCGCCGCGGCGACGTCTTCGGCGATGCGCTGCAACAGCGCCTCGTGGCCGGGTTCTGCCACGCCGATGCAACGGCCGTCGCGGCGATCGCGCAGGATCGCCGCCGGGCAGCGCAGCGCCAGCGCCACCGGCAGGCCGTCGCTGCGTTGCGGCAGGTCGAGGATCGGCTCGATCTGCGCGGCCAGTTCGTAATCCAGCAACAGCGCCCAACCGCCGCAGAACGGCAGCCCAGGTTCGACCCGCGTCGCTTGCCGGGCACCGGCCCAGGCAGCATCGAGCAGGGCCAGGAAATCGCCTTGCAGCGGATGGCCCTCGCCGTTGCGGGTGATGCCGTCGCTGCCGAGCTGCAACTGCTCGCCTGCGGCCAGCAGCAGCAGGTCCCAGCGCCCGTGCACGGTGCCGTGGGCGGTGGATTCGAACAGCGCCGGATAGCGTTTCGGTGCCAGGCGATGCAGGGCCAGCAGGTCGATCTCGGCGGCCAGCGGCAGCGTCGGCATGGTCAGGCACTCGGGAGAGCGATACGCGAGGCGCGGGTTCGCCTCGGGAGCGGAGCGCGGCGCCGCGGCTGCGGGCGCCGCGAACTGCGCGCGTCCGCGAGGGACGCGCGCCAATGTGGCCTCAGAGCCGGCGGAACAGCAAGGTGCCGTTGGTGCCGCCGAAACCGAAGCCATTGGACATGGCCACGTCGATCTTCTTCTCGCGCGCCACGTTCGGCACGTAGTCCAGGTCGCAGCCTTCGCCAGGCGCTTCGAGGTTGATGGTCGGCGGGATGATGCCGGTGTGGATCGCCATCACCGAGAAGATCGCTTCCACGCCGCCGGCCGCGCCGAGCAGGTGGCCGGTCATCGACTTGGTCGAGCTGACCATCGCCTTGTAGGCGTGATCGCCCAGCGCGCGCTTCATGGCCAGGGTTTCGGCCAGGTCGCCCAACGGCGTCGAAGTGCCGTGCGCGTTGAGGTAGTCCACTTCCTCGGGGTTGATCTTGGCGTCGCGGATGGCGGCCAGCATGCTGCGCGCCGCGCCCTCGCCGTCTTCGCTCGGGGCGGTCATGTGGAAGGCGTCCGAGCTGGCGCCAAAGCCGATCAGCTCGGCGTAGATGCGCGCGCCGCGGGCCTTGGCGTGTTCGTATTCTTCCAGCACCAGCACGCCGGCACCGTCGCCGAGGACGAAGCCGTCGCGCTCCTTGTCCCACGGCCGCGACGCGCGCGCCGGGTCGTCGTTGCGGGTAGACATCGCCTTCATCGAGCAGAAGCCGCCGATGGAGGTCGGCGAGGAACCGCGCTCGGCGCCGCCGGCCAGCATCACGTCGGCGTCGCCGTGCTGGATCATGCGCATCGCCACGCCGATGGAATGGTTGGAGGTGGCGCAGGCCGAGACCGCAGAGAACGTCGGGCCCTTGATGCCCTTGATCAGGCTGACCTGGCCGGGAAGCATGTTGATGATGGTGCTGGGCACGTAGAACGGCGAGATCTTGCGCGCGCCGCCTTCGTGGAACTTGATCGTCTGTTCCTCGATGCCATACAGGCCACCGATGCCCGAACCGAGGATGGCGCCGATGCGTTCGGCATTTTCCTCGGTCACTTCCAGTCCGGCATCGTCCATCGCCATGAAGGACGCGCCGATGCCGTAATGGATGAAGGTGTCCATCTTCTTCACGTCCTTGGCGGACGCGTAGAGGGTGGGATCGAAATCGCGGATTTCGCCGGCGATA
>Ga0160435_1000078_pt1 | contig 60068 bp, 47 predicted proteins | sample HID1973K_E0MG_FD_108213 | JGI IMG/M metagenome (GOLD analysis project Ga0160435, IMG submission 108213) | Enriched mosquito-associated microbial communities from UW Madison campus, WI, USA - HID1973K_E0 MG | ecosystem: Host-associated > Arthropoda: Insects > Digestive system > Unclassified ...
GACCTCGAGGGCCTGCCGGTTCAGCAGCTGGAGCGCGACGACGTCTCCTTCCACGCTCTCCGCGAGTACCAGCCGGGCGACGACCTCCGCCACGTGCACTGGAAGTCCACAGCCCGCACGGGCGACGTGATGGTGCGCCAGTACGAGCAGACCCGCCGGTCGCACTTCGTCGTGGGGCTCTCGAGCAACCCCGACGACTACCGCGACCCCGAGGAGTTCGAGCTCGCTGTCTCGGTCGCGGGGTCCGTGGGTCTGCGTGCGCTCCGCGACTCCCGGATCCTCGATGCGCGCACGCAGCAGGGCGCCCTCCGCGCCGACAGCGGTCGCCGGTTCCTCGACGGTCTCGCGGCGCTCGAGCCGTCGCGTCCCCGTGACGGCGGCGTCGTCGCCCTCGCGGGTGCGATGGCCGTCGGCGCCCCGCAGGCAGCCGTCGCGGTGCTCGTGTGCGGATCGGCGGTGGATGCCGCCGAGCTCCGCCTCGCGTGCTCCCGGCTGCCCTACGGCGTCCGGGTGCTCGCCGTCATCGCCGACGCCCGTGTGGATGCGCCGTCGCTGCGTCGTGTGGGCGAGGCGGACGTCGTGTCGCTCGGAGCGCTCGACCAGCTGGGTCGCGCCGTGCGGAAGGTCCTGTCGTGAACCGCCCGATCGTCCGTCTCGCGATCGACCTCGTCGCCGTCGCCGCGCTGCTCGCCGTCGCCGTCATCGGGTTCGGCCCGACCTTCGACGGCCCGCAGTACCTCGTCGCCGGCTTCGGAGCGATCGTCGTCGGGCTCGCCATCGCCTGGTTCGGGCAGTGGCGGCGCTGGGGCATCCTCCCCGTCGCCGGAGTCACGGCGGCCGCCTACTTCCTGCTCGGCGGCGCGCTCGCCCTGCCGCACACCGCCTTCCTCGGGGTGGTCCCGACGCTCGAGACCTGGCGTCAGCTGGCCCTGGGTACCGTCACCTCGTTCAAGACGCTGCTCACCACCGTCCCGCCGGTCGCGGCATCCGACGGGCACCTGATCGTCCCGTTCCTCCTGACGCTCGTCGCGGCGGTGGTGGCGGGGTCCCTCGCCCTCCGCGTGCGGCCGGCCGCGTGGGCGCTCCTGCCCGCCCTGGCGCTCACCGCGCTCCAGATCCTGCTGGGTGCGAACCAGCCGGCGGCCCCGCTCGTCCAGGGCATCGTCTTCGCCGCGTTCGCCGTCGTGTGGCTCGCGCTCCGCCAGACCTGGGATGCCGATTCGGCCGCCCAGCGCATCGAGAACCCCGCCGCCACCCCCTCGCGTCCGCTCCGGGCGCGCCGCCTGATCGCGGGCGGCGCGGTGCTGGCGCTGGCCGCGGGTGTCGGCGTCGGCACGGCCGCCTTCGGCGCACCGCCCGCGCAGCGCTACATCCTGCGCGACTTCGTGGTGCCGCCCTTCGACATCCACCAGTACCCGAGCCCGCTGCAGTCGTGGCGCGGTCTCATCCGTGACGAGGCGGATGCCACCCTGTTCACGGTGGGCGGCCTCCCCGACGAGGCGCGCGTCCGCCTCGCGGCCATGGACGCCTACAACGGCGTCGTCTACAACGTCTCCGACGACGGCGCCGGCTCGTCGAGCGCCTTCACGCCGGTGCGCTCGAACATGTCGCCCACGGCGAAGGGCACCCCGGCGACCGTCCGCGTCGACATCGCCGACTACACCGGGGTGTGGCTCCCCGACGTCGGCGCCGTCCGCGACATCGCCTTCGACGGCCCGCGCGCCGGCGAGCTGCGCCGCTCGGCCCACTTCAACGACGCGACGGGGACGGGCATCGTGACGGCCGGTCTCGCCGCGGGTGACGCATACACGCTCCAGACCCTCGTCTCGGAGGTGCCGAGCGACACGGCGCTGTCGGATGCGCAGTTCGCCCCGATCAAGATGCCCAAGCAGGAGGGTGTCCCCGAGTCGCTGTCGAAGCTCGCCGCCGAGAACCTCGGCGACGCCGAGACCCCGATCGAGCGCGTCCGCGCCCTCCAGGACTGGCTGAGCACCGACGGCTACTTCAGCCACGGCCTCGCCGACGACGTCTACTCGCCCTCCGGTCACGGAGCCGCGCGCATCGCGATGCTGTTCGGCAACGAGCAGATGATCGGCGACGACGAGCAGTACGCGGTCGCGATGACGCTCCTCGCGCGCCAGCTCGGCATCCCCGCCCGCGTCGTCATGGGCTGGTATCCCGGCGAGGACGACGCCGACTCCGGCGTCTTCACCGCCACCGGCGACAACCTGCACGCCTGGGTCGAGGTCGCCTTCGACGGGTTCGGCTGGGTGCCCTTCGACCCGACGCCCGACGAGGACAACGAGCCGAACGACCAGAACACCAAGCCGCAGGCGAATCCCAAGCCCCAGGTGCTGCAGCCGCCCCCGCCCGCTCAGGAGCCGGCCGACCTTCCGCCGACGATCGCGGACGATCGCGAGCAGGACGACGACAAGGAGGCGGGCGTCGACTGGCTCGGCCCGTTCCTGCTCATCGGCGGGATCAGCCTGGGCGTCCTCGCGCTGCTGCTGGCGCCGTTCATCGTGCTGGGGCTCATCAAGGGCGCACGCCGCGCCCGCCGCCGGGCCGCCGAACGCACCGCCGACCGCATCTCCGGCGGCTGGGACGAGCTCGTCGACACCGCTGTGGATCTCCGGACCCCTGTGGCGCGGGGTGCGACGCGCGCCGAGAGCGCGGCAGTGGTCGGAACGCAGTTCGACGAGCCGCGCGTCGCGACGCTCGCGACGTGGGCGGATGCCGACGTGTACGGCCCCGGCGACCCGACGCCCGAGGAGGTCGACGCGTTCTGGCGCGAGGTCGACGAGCTCGTCGGCGGCATGCGGCAGAAGACGCCGTGGTGGCGCCGCCTCGGCGCCCGCCTCAGCCTGCGCTCGCTGCGCGGCGGAGGACGCTCATGACCTCCGTGCTCCCCTCCGACACGCGGCCGCGCGACGCGGTGATGCGGGAGCTCCGCGGCGGTGACACGGTCGCCGACGTCCTCGGCGGCGTGCCCGCCTTCGGACCGCGCGCCCTCGTCACGCTCGTGTGGGACGACGGCATCCGGCATGTCGTGCGCAACCCCACGGTGTTCGGCCGCAACCCCGGATCGGTGCCGGGGTGGCAGACGACGGCCGTCCGCGACGAGACGCTGTCGCTGTCGCGCACGCACATCGCGATCGGCGGGACGCTCGGCACGGTGTGGGTCGCCGATACGGGGTCGCTCAACGGCACCGAGATCGTGCGCGACGACGAGCGTCACCGCGTGGCGCCCGGAGAGCGGTGGATGCTGCGCGCAGGTGACATCCTGGAGGTCGGCGATCGTCGGGTGAGCATCGAGGGGGTGTGATGGCGGAGTCTCCCATCACGGTGCGCGTCGGCGCCGCCACCCATGCGGGACTGCGCCGTCAGGTCAACGAGGATTCCCATCTGGCATCCACGCCCCTGTTCCTCGTCGCCGACGGCATGGGCGGCCACGATGCCGGAGCGGCCGCCAGCGCACTCGTCGTCGACGAGTTCAGCGCTCTCGCCGGGGCCGCGAGCCTCGGCATCCAGGAGGTCCGCGACGCCCTCGACCGCGCCCGTCGCCGCGTGCGCGCGCTCGAGGCGAGCCAGCGCGCCGCCGGGACGACGCTCAGCGGTGTGGTCATCGCCGACGTCGGCGGTGCGGGGTACTGGCTGACGGTCAACGTCGGCGATTCGCGCACCTACCGCTTCGCCGGCGGCGTGCTCGAGCAGATCAGCGTCGACCACTCGGTGGTGCAGGAGCTCGTCGATGCGGGCGAGCTCGCCGCCGCCGATGCCGCCACCGACCGCCGTCGCAATGAGATCACCCGCGCCATCGGTGCGGGAAGCGACGGCGAGCCCGACTTCTGGCTGGTGCCGGCCGAGCCCGGCGACCGCATGCTCGTGTGCTCCGACGGGCTCTCAGGCGAGCTCGACAGCGAGCGTCTGCAGCGCGTGCTGGCCGAGACGGCCGATCCGCAGGAGGCTGCCACGCGACTCGTCCACGAGGCGATGGTGCGCGGCGGGCGCGACAACATCACGGTCGTCGTCGTGGATGCCGTGAGCGTCCGCGGTCACGACGAGGTTCCCGTCGACACGGCGCAGGCGGCCGGGCGCGACGAGATCGACAGCGACACGAGGCCCTCCCGCGGGCGGGCCCAGGGTTCGGGGAGGACCGCTCATGGCTGAGGTCAGGTACGTTCCGGCGGCGGGGAGCGAGGGTTGGCGCGCCGCCGTGTCGGCGGACGCCATCGCGGTGCTCCCGCCGGCCGTGACGCCGCAGACCGCCGAGGCCGTGTGGCGGCGGCTCGACGGCGGTGGCATCGGAGCCCTCGTCGAGGCTCTGACGGGGGCGTTCGGCACCTCGCTCACCGCCATCCCGCCGTTCGCGCTCGTGGTGGTCGAGGACGACGGCGTCCGCGTGGCCGTGCGCGGTCCGCTCGACGTGGTCATCGAGGGCGAGGGCGGTGCGACGGAGGTCTCCGGCCGCGGAGTGGCCACGTGGGCCGAGCGTCTCATCGCGCGTCCCCACCGCGTCGCGATCGCTCCGGACGCGGCGGCCGGCGCCATCGACGAGGCGCAGGCGCTGCCGATCGCCTCGGGCATCGTCCCCGTCGACGGCCTGGTGCTCACGACCGGCGCGGCGCGGCCGGCATCCGTCGTCATCCCTGCGGTCGGTGCCGCCCAAGCCCGTCCCGCCACGCACGCCGAACCGGTGTCTCACGGTGAGACGGATGCCGAGGCGCCCGTGAGGTCGGACGAGCCCGAGCCCGAGCCTGAGCCCGAGCCCGCGACGTTCGCGCCCAGCGCCGAGATGACGAGCGCCGAGACGACGAGCGCCGAGACGACCGGCGCCGAGACGACAAGCGCCGAGACGACGACGCATGCCGGGGAGCCGAGCGGCTCGGACACGTGGATCCCGTCGCTCACGCAGGTCCCGCTCGACGACGCGACGGTCGTCCGCAGCGCCGTCCCGGCGCCCGACGCGGCGCCCACCGAGCCGCGCGCCGGCGACCACGACGGCGCCACCATCTCGGTCGCCGAGGCGCGGCGACTGCGAGGTGAGACCGGCGGCCGCGCGTCGAACGTCGGCGACCGCGGATTCGAGCCGGTGCCCTTCGAGCCGGTCGGCGACGTGCCGCCCCGCAGTCCCGCACGCGGGCGCGTGCGTCTCTCGTCGGGGCAGGTCGTCGAGCTGGAGCGTCCGGTCGTCATCGGCCGCCGTCCGCGCTCGACGCGCGCCTCGGGTGCCGAGCTCCCGACGCTCATCGCCGTCGACAGCCCCGAGGGCGACATCTCCCGCAGCCACATCGAGATCCGCGCCGAGGGCGAGCACGTCCTCGTGACCGATCTCGCGACGACGAACGGCACCGTGCTGCTGCGCGGCGGTCAGGACCCCGTCCGCCTCCACCCGAGCGAGCCGACCATGGTCGTCACCGGCGACGTCCTCGACCTCGGCGATGGCGTGACCGTGACCTTCGAGGATCTTCCGTGAGCACGAAGCGCACGCCCGCGGCGCCCCCGCAGCTGCCCGGGTTCACCTTCCTCGAGGTGCTGGGCTCCGGCGGCTTCGCCGACGTGTACCTCTTCGAGCAGCACCTGCCGCGCAGGAAGATCGCCGTCAAGGTGCTCCTCCCCGAGAAGATGGCGGGCGCGTCGACCGAGCAGTTCACGGCCGAGGCCAACGTGATGGCGCTCCTGTCGACGCACCCCGCGATCGTCACGATCTATCAGGCCGGCGTCTCCGAGGACCACCGTCCGTACCTGGCGATGGAGTACTGCCCTAAGCCGAACCTGCAGGTGCGCTCGCGCGCCGCGGCGCTGTCGGTCGCCGAGGCGCTCCGCATCGGCATCCAGGTCGCCGCCGCCGTGGAGACCGCGCACCGCGCCGGCATCCTGCACCGCGACATCAAGCCCGCCAACATTCTCGTGACGGAATACAACCGTCCCGCGCTGACCGACTTCGGCATCGCGACGACCACGGGGAGCGTCGACCCCTCGTCGGGCATGTCGATCCCGTGGTCTCCGCCCGAGTCGTTCGCCGACGTGCCCGAGTTCGGGGTCCGCTCCGATGTGTGGGCGCTCGGGGCGACCGTGTTCACCCTCCTCGCCGGGCGTTCGCCCTTCGAGGTGCCCGGCGGGCGCAACGGCGGCGCCGAGCTCATCCAGCGGATCGAGGGGCAGCCGCTCGCGCGGCTCGACCGGGCCGACGCGCCCGAGTCGCTGCAGCTCGTGCTCGAGCGGGCGATGGCCAAGCGCGCCGTCGACCGCTACGAGAGTGCGGTCGCGTTCGCCCGGGCCCTCCAGAAGGTGCAGATCGAGCTCGCCCACTCGGTGACGCCGATCGACATCCTCGACGACTCCCCGGATGCCGACGACCAGGACGACGACGAGGGCGAGCTCACGCGCGTCCGCGGCATCGTCAGCATCGATCCGCAGACGACGCCGGCCGCCGGCCGCACGCACGAGCGGATGGTCGCGTTCGCGCCGCCCGCCGCCGGGACGACGACCACGACGCCCGACGAGACGGTCGCCCGCGTCGCCGTCCCGCGCTACGTCGAGCCCGACGTGTCGGCGACCGTCGTGCGCTCGGCGCCCGCGGCGCCCCTCGTGACAGGACCGGGCGCGCGCGCCACCCCACCGCGCGTCGGCGCGCCCGGCGCGCCGGGTGCCGCCCCGCCGCAAGCCCACGGCGCCGCTCCGTCCGATCCCTGGGCCGAGGGGGCGGCATCCGCACCGGCGTCCACCGCGGGGTCGTCCACAGGCGCCCGGCGTTCGCGCGTCGGTCTCTGGGTCGGCCTCGCGGCCGGAGCCACGGTGCTCGCGGTGGTGGGAGTGGTCGCGGGCGCGAGTCTGCTGACGCCGCAGCCCTCTCCGACCCCCTCGACGCCGGCCGTCGTCGATCCGCAGGATCCGGTCGACGGCTTCGTGCCGCCGGTCGCCGATCTCGCGGGTGCGGTCCGCGGCGGCGACGCCGTCTTCACCTGGACGAATCCCGATCCGGCCGAGGGCGACAGCTACGTCTGGTACCCGTACACGCTGGACGGCGAAGGCGAGCAGGGGCTCGTCGACATCGAGAGCGTGACGCTTCCCGCCGATGCGTCGGGGCGCACCTGCATCGCGGTCTCGCTGCGCCGCGACGACGGCACGACGGGTGAGGAACTGCGCGCCTGCACGCCGTAGCCCGTAGCGCCCCTCCTGGGTTGCTCATGGTCGGGTGCCCATCCCACGGGGTATGGACGAACCCACACGATCCGGACGGCGCATATCGTGTGGGTTCGGCGAGACCCCGTGGGGTGGACAGGTGCACGGGTGGACAGGTGCACAGGTGGACAGGTGGACGGGAAGGAGAGGGGAAGGCAGGGGCGACGGCGTCAGCTGCGGCCGTGCCCGAGCACCTTCACGATGACCCCGCGCCGGTGGAGCTCCGTCACCGTGCGGGTCTCCTCGTCGACGTCGCGACCGAGCGCGCGCTTGTCGGCGACGACGACGACGTCGCCCGACTCCAGGCGGCCGAAGAGGCGCGTGAGGCGCTCCGACCAGCTCTCGCCGGTCTCGGGCGCGGGATGCCGGAAGCCCTCGATCGGCACGCCGAATTGGGCGAGGGCGTCGCGCTGCGCGATGACGCTCGGCAGGTCGTCGCGGGCGACGACGAGTCCCACGAGCCGCGAGCCCGCGGGCCGTGCGGCCCACCAGTCGCTTCCGGAGATGATGACGGGAACGGCCTCGGTGGTCGCCGGAAGCGACACGGACTCGGCGTAGTCGGCGGGGGCGCGGTCTGCGGTGGCCATGCTCGCTCCTCTCGGCGGATGCTCCATCCTCGCAGGTCCGCGCGGCATCCCGCGCCCGTCAGCCGCTCTCGCGCAACCGCAGCTCGATGCTGAGCTGATCCGCGTCGAGCTGGGCGAGGGTGTGCCGGAGGGCGCGCGTGCTGAACGTGCCTCCCGAACTGAGTGCCGTGAGCCGTGCACGCATGGCTTCGATGAGCGCGAGGCGCAGTTCCAGCATGTCGCCCATGAGGGCGGCGGACTCGTCGGACGGCGGCTGAGCGTAGCGGGCGCCCATCTTCTCGAGCAGGGCGGCTTCGAAGGCCGACCCGTCCCGGCGGTGCAGGTCCGGGTCGTGGAGCGCGGATGCCGCGGCCTCGCGCAGCTCCTCGTCGAGGCGATCCTGCTCGGCGGCGTCGAGGGCGCCGTCGCCTGGCCGTTCGAGCTGCAGCAGCTTCACCACGCCGGGGAGCGTGAAGCCCTGCAGCATGAGGCTCACGAGCGCCACGAGGAACGCGATGTAGACGAGCTCCGGACGCGTGTCGACGCTCTGCGGGATGGTCTGGGCGGCCGCGAGTGTGACGACGCCGCGCATCCCGGCCCAGACGATGACGGTGCCGTGCTTCCACCCGAGCGGCGACGCCTGGTAGTAGTCGAAGTCCGCGAGCGCCCGCGAGACGCGCCCGCGCATCGAGGTCAGGCGCCGCTGCCGCTGCTCGGGCGTCGCACGCCGCTTCCGAGCGCGACCGCGCGGCGCGGGACGCTCCGACCACCCGGACGCCTCGATCTCATCCAGCCGCGTCTCCATCGCCTCGAACTGCGTGCGGCTCATCCGCCGGCCGCGGGCGCGCCCCGCCCAGAGGAGGAACGACACGTACGCGGCCCGCACGAGGAGGACGATGAGCAGCGCCGCGAGCGCGACGACCGTCGGCAGGGCGATCCCCTCGTGCCTGCTCACGACGTCGCGGACGATCTGCTCGAGCTCGAGACCCATGATGAGGAAGATGGCGCCCTCGAGGACGAGCTCGACAGTGCGCCAGTTCACCTCGTCCGACAGCCGCTGCTCCGGGGTGAACCAGCGCTGCGCGCCCTGCCCGGCCACGATCCCCGCCACGACGGATGCCACGAGGCCCGACCCGCCGAAGTGCTCGGTGGGCAGGTACGCGAGGAAGGGCACCGTGAATCCGATCGCCGTGCTCGCGGCGGAGCTGCCGACCCAGGAGCGCAGGCGCATCGCGAGGAGGCCGATGAGACCGCCGAAGACGACGGCGACGAGGACGCCCCAGGCGAAGCTCCCGACGGCCGATCCGGCCGAGAAGGTGCCCGCGGCGACGGCGAGGAGGGCGGTGCGCAAGAGCACGAGCGCGGTCGCGTCGTTCAGGAGGCTCTCGCCCTCGAGCATCGTGGTGACGCGCGGCGAGATCCCCAGGCGCTTGGCGATCCCGGTCGCCACGGCATCCGTCGGGCTGAGGATCGCGCCGAGGGCGACACCGAGCGCGAAGCCGACACCGGGCAGCACGAGCGAGAAGAACCAGCCGAGGACGAGCGCGGTGATGACGACGAGGACGATCGCGAGCCCGGCGATCGGGGTGAAGTCGCGGCGGAACTCGATCGCGGGGAGGCGCACCGCCGACGCGTAGAGGAGGGGCGGCAGGACCCCGACGAGGATCAGCTCCGGGTCGATCTCGGGGACGTCGACGAAGGGCAGGAGCCCGACGCCGAGGCCGAGCGCGACGAGGAGGAGGGCGCCCGCGACGCCGAGCTTCTGCGCGAGGGCGGTCACGACGGCGACCGCGACGACGCCGATCAGGATGACGAGCAGCAACTCCACGATCGCGAGACTACCCGCGGCGCTGTCAGAGAACCCCGAGAGCGCGGACGGCGTCGCGCTCGGCGAGGAGCTCGGCGACCGACGCGTCCAGCAGCCGGCGCCCGCGCTCGTCGAACTCGAGCCCCTCGATGATGCGGTAGCCCGTGCCGTCGCTGCGGACGGGGAACGACGACACGAGCCCTTCGGGCACGCCGTACTCGCCGCGCGAGACGAGCGCCGCCGACGTCCAGGACGTGCCGTGGACCGCGTCGCGGACGTGCGAGATCGCGGCGTTCGCAGCGGACGCGGCCGACGACGACCCGCGGACGGCGATGATCTCCGCCCCGCGCTTCGCGACCCGGGGGATGAACTGCTCGTCGAGCCATGCGCGCGCCGGCTCGTCGCCGCCGAAGCGCTCCGCGAGCGCCGCGAGAGCGGGACGCCCGCCGACCGTGGCGTGCGCGACGTCGGGGAACTGCGTCGCCGAGTGGTTGCCCCAGATGGTCACGCGGTCGATCTCGGCGACCGGCGCCTCGAGCGCGGCGGCCAGTTGGGCGAGGGCCCGGTCATGGTCGAGGCGCGTGAGCGCGGCGAAGCGATCGGCGGGGATGTCGGGGGCGGATGCCGCGGCGATCAGCGCGTTGGTGTTCGCGGGGTTCCCCACCACGAGCACCTGCACATCATCGGCCGCGCCCGCGTTCAGCGCAGCGCCCTGTGGCCCGAAGATGCCGGCGTTCGCGGCGAGCAGGTCGCCGCGCTCCATGCCGGCCGTCCGCGGGCGTGCGCCGACGAGGAGGGCGATGTTCGTGCCGTCGAACGCGGTCCTCGGGTCGTCGGTGATGTCGACGCCGTCGAGCAGCGGGAAGGCGCCGTCCTGCAGCTCGAGGGCCGTGCCCTCGGCGGATGCCAGCCCTTGCGGGATCTCCAGCAGCCGCAGGCGCACCCGACGGTCCGGCCCCAGCATCGCGCCCGAGGCGATACGGAAGAGGAGCGCGTAGCCGATCTGGCCGCCCGCCCCCGTGACCGTGACCGTCGTGACATCCGGGCCCGTGCCGCCAGCCGCTGCGCTCATGGGATGAGCCTATGCCCGCCCTGTGGCCCGCAGGGGTACGGTGAACGGCATGACGTTCAACAGCAACGCACAGGTCGGTCAGACGACCGCGCGGCGACGGGGCCGCGGAGCAGTCGTCGCGGGTGGGGCCGGGGTCGCGGGCCTCGGCGGGATCGCCCTGCTGCTGCTGAGCCTGTTCACCGGCAACGACCTCACGGGGCTCCTCGGCGGGGGCGGCTCGGCGGCGCCGGGCACCGAGACGGTCATCGAAGACTGCGAGACCGGCGCCGACGCGAACGAGAACGACGACTGCCGCCTGGTTTTCGGGCAGGCGGCGCTCGACAGCTACTGGGAGGGGCAGGTCGACGGGTACCGGGCCCCGCAGCTCATCGTCGTCGATCAGCAGACCTCGACCGCGTGCGGCACCGCCTCCAACGCCACCGGGCCCTTCTACTGCCCGCCCGAAGAGACGATCTACGTCGATCCGACGTTCTTCGGCATCCTGCGCGAGCAGTACGGCGCCGAGGCGGGCGATCTCGCGCAGCTGTACGTGCTCGCTCACGAGTACGGGCATCACATCCAGCAGCTCATCGGCGTCTTCGACAAGTACCCGTCGAACGGCTCCGGACCCACGAGCAACGGCGTGCGCACCGAGCTGCAGGCCGACTGCTTCGCCGGTGCGTGGGTCGCCGACGCCGCGAAGCAGAAGGATGCCAACGGCGTCGCGTACCTCAAGGAGCCCACCGATGCGCAGCTGCGCGACGCGCTCGACGCGGCCGCCGCGGTCGGCGACGACCATATCCAGGAGCAGTCCGGCGGTCAGGTGAACCCCGAGAGCTGGACCCACGGCTCGAGCGAGCAGCGCCAGCGCTGGTTCCGCACCGGCTACCAGGACGGCCTCAGCAGGTGCGACACGTTCGCGGGGAACGACCTGTGACCTCCGCCCCCGGCACCGGATCGAGGGGCAGCGCGCACGCCGGTCCCGCGCACCTCGACGGCATCCTCTACCCGCCGATCGAGCCCACCCAGACGGGGGAGCTCCTCGTCGGCGACGGGCAGCGCGTCTACTGGGAGCAGTCGGGCAACCCCGACGGCAAGCCGGTCGTGTTCCTCCACGGCGGGCCCGGCGCCGGCACCTCGCCCTGGCACCGCCGGTTCTTCGACCCGGACGTCTACCGCATCATCCTGTTCGACCAGCGCGGCTGCGGGCGCAGCACCCCGCACGCGAGCGATCCCGACGCCGACCTCCGCTTCAACACCACGTGGCACCTGGTCGCCGACATCGAGCTGCTGCGCCGCAATCTCGGCATCGACCGCTGGCAGGTCTTCGGCGGCTCGTGGGGGAGCGCGCTCGCGCTCGCGTACGCGCAGAGCCATCCGGATGCCGTCAGCGAACTCGTGCTGCGTGGCGTCTTCACCCTCCGCCGGCACGAGCTCGAGTGGTTCTACGAGGGTGGGGCGTCGGTCATCTTCCCCGACCTGTGGGAGGACTTCGTCGCCCCGATCCCGGTCCTCGAGCGCTCCCGCATGATCGAGGCGTACCACCGCCGGCTCACCGATCCCGACCCGGCGGTGCACCGACCGGCGGGCGTCGCGTGGACGACGTGGGAGGCCTCCACGCTCACCCTGTACCCCGACCCGGACCTCGTCGCGTCGATGGCCGAGCCCGATGCCGCCGTCGCGTTCGCGCGGATCGAGAACCACTACTTCGTCCACGAGGGCTGGTTCCGCGAGGGGCAGCTGATCGAGGACGCGGGTCGCATCCGTCACATCCCCGCCGTCATCGTGCAGGGGCGCTATGACGTGTGCACGCCGATCATGACCGCGTGGGACCTCCACCGCGCCTGGCCCGAGGCCGACCTCGTCGTCGTGCCCGACGCGTCGCATTCCGCGACCGAGCCCGGCATCGCCGCGGCCCTCCGCGCCGCGACCGACCGCTTCGCCTCCGGCGACTGACCCTGCCGGTCGTTGAGCGAGCGCAGCGAGACGAAACGCAGGTCCCGCGGCATCGGGTGCTGTGCCGGTCGTTGAGCGAGCGCAGCGAGACGAAACGCAGGTCCCGCGGCGGGGGAGCTGTGCCGGTCGTTGAGCGAGCGCAGCGAGACGAAACGCAGGTCCCGCGGCATCCGATAGACTGGACGCACTTGCAGCGCCGATCGTGGCGCTTCTCGCGTCGTAGAACGCTTCCCTCGCCGCCGGTCCCGCACCGAAGTCGGCTGACATTCTTCGTACGGCGAACCCGTGTGTGCAGCCGCACCACGGGACACCGACCGGGCGCCTCCCCCTCCACCCGAGACACGTGCGCTCAGAAATCACTCCATGACTGACACTTCCTTCCGCACGCTCGGCGTGCCCGCCCCGCTCCTCGAGGTCCTCGCGGCCGACGGCAAGACCGAGGCGTTCCCCATCCAGGTCGACACCCTGCCCGACACCCTCGCCGGGCGCGACGTGCTCGGCCGCGGCAAGACGGGCTCGGGCAAGACGCTCGCCTTCTCGATCCCGATGGCCGCGCGCCTGGGCGGCGCCCTCGCCGGCGGCGCTCGCCGCCAGGGCCGCATCCTGGGTCTCGTGCTCGCGCCCACCCGCGAGCTCGCGACGCAGATCAACGCGACCCTCGAGCCGCTCGCCCGCGCATACGGCCTGAAGACCACCACGATCTTCGGCGGCGTCAACCAGAACCGTCAGGTCTCCGCGCTCCAGGCGGGCGTCGACATCGTCGTCGCGTGCCCCGGGCGCCTCGAGGACCTGCTCCAGCAGCGTCACCTGACGCTCGACGCGGTCGAGATCACCGTCATCGATGAGGCCGACCACATGGCGGACCTCGGCTTCCTGCCCTCGGTCACCCGCATCCTCGACAAGACCCCGCGCGACGGTCAGCGCCTCCTCTTCAGCGCGACGCTCGACAACGGCGTCGACAAGCTGGTGAACCGCTTCCTCCAGAACGAGGTGCTGCACTCGGTCGACGAGGCGCACTCGCCGGTCGCGGCGATGACGCACCACGTCTTCCACGTCGAGGGGACGGATGCCAAGAAGGATCTCGTCCGCACTCTCGCGTCGGGCACGGGCCGCCGCATCCTCTTCATGCGCACCAAGCACCACGCCAAGAAGCTCGCGCAGCAGCTGACGGCGCAGGGGATCCCGGCCGTCGACCTGCACGGCAACCTCTCGCAGCCGCAGCGCGACCGCAACCTCGCCGCGTTCTCGTCGGGTGCCGCGAAGGTGCTCGTGGCCACGGACGTCGCCGCGCGCGGCGTTCACGTCGACGACGTCGAGCTCGTGATCCACGTCGACCCGCCGATGGAGCACAAGGCGTACCTGCACCGCTCGGGCCGCACCGCGCGCGCCGGCGCCGAGGGCTCGGTCGTGACGCTCGTCCTCCCGGGCCAGGAGAAGGACGTGAAGGACCTTCTTCGCAAGGCCGCGATCACAGCCACGCCCGTGCGGGTGTCGGCGGGATCGCCCGAGGTGACCGAGCTCGTCGGCGAAGTCGCCCCGTACGTCACCCCCGCGCCGAAGGTCGAGCCGCAGCGCGGCGGTGGCCGCAGCCAGGGCGCCAATGCGCAGCGCAAGCGCGCCGCGCGCGAGGGCCAGGGCGGATCGGGCCAGGGCGGATCGGGCCAGGGTCGTGACGGCCAGGGTCGTGACGGCCAGGGTCGTGACGGCCAGGGTCGCCCGCGCCGCGACCGCTCCGGACGTCCCGCCGCCGGCCAGGGCCAGGGGCGCACGTCCGACCGGGCCGCCCAGCAGGGTGACCGCTCGGCGCGTCACACGGATCGCGCGCACGGCGCGGCGCGTCCGGCGCAGCAGCCTGCGGCATCCGGCAACGCCCGCACCGCCGGCCGTCGGGCCTCCCAGCAGGGCGGCAAGCTGACGGTCGGCTCGGTCGTCCGTCAGAACGGCGCGGGCCGCCGCTCCGGCCGCTGACCCGCTCGCGCTGCACCATCCCGCTCTTCGCCCAGACCCCGTGGATTGAGCGAACCCACACGATCTGAACCGCTCTTTTCGTGTGGGTTCGGCCACACCCCGTGGGTTGGGCGAAAGGCAGGGAGCGAAAAGCGGTCGGGGCGAAACGTCAGGCGCGGAACGCCCGGAGCAAGGTGACGGCCATCTTCGCCCAGTCGCCGTCGATCCGGAACCGGGTGAAGCCCTCGCTGACAGCGGCGCCGGTCCGCGACGTCACGAACCACGGCGGCTTGGGCAGCACCGACAGGCCGCCGCGCAGGCGGCGCGCCCACGCCGTCGACATCGACCGCGGGAAGGGCCGGAACGGACCCCGCACGACCGTGCGCTCCACGCGGTCGAGCAGGAACGCGTTGTGGACGATGCCGATGCCGCTCGGCGCGTCGTCGACCGTCCCGCCGGGGAACGCGCCCCACGTCGCGGTCGGGGTGAGGAAGCCGAACGCGGTCCAGGCGTTGATCGCGACCGTGCCGTAGCGCAGCTCCGCGATCGCCCGTTCGAAGCCGCCGCCGAGCGTGGACTGCGTCTCGGGGTCGATCAGCACGTTCGCGCCGAGCGTGCCGACGAGTCGATCGTTCGCGTGTGCGACGGCCGCGTCGACGAACGCCTGCCCGCGGCCCGGCAGGGAGACCACTCCCAGCACCGGGGCGAAGTACTCGGTCTGCTCGAGGGCGGTCGCGTCGTCCTCCGCGGTCACGACGAGCGCGCGTGTGCCGTCGCCGCACCACGCGGCATCCGGGTAGTGCGCGCGGGCGGCGTCGAGCTTCGCATCGCTGTTCGGGTACCAGACGGGGCGCTGCGGGGCGCGGTCGTACGCCGCGCGGAGCTCGCGCAGGAACGCGGCCCGTTGCGGCCAGTCGGAGCTCAGCAGCACCACCTGGCCGGCGATGCAGTTGTGCCCGCCGTTGTGGAGCCGCATCGTCACGACGTGCTCCGCCTGGAAGCGGAGGTCGGCGTCGGACCAGTCCCCCGGCACGACGATGATCGGCGAGACCCCGCCGAGCTCCGCTGTGATCGGCACGGCGAGGCCCGGCACGATCGCCCGGAAGGTCGACTCCGACCCCGTGATGTGCACGTGATCGATCGACGGATGCCGCGTGAGGTAGGCGCCGACGTCGCCGCCGCCGCGGACGATCTGCAGGAACCCCGGTTCGATGAGAGGCGCGAGCGCGCGCTCGAACACCGGCACGAGCGGATCCTGCGTGGGATTCACCTTGAGGATGGCGGTGCGATTGGATGCCATGAGCTCGTACAGCACGTCGAGGAACGGGATGGCGCTGACGTTGCCCGCGCCGAGCACGAGCCCGACGCCGCCGGACGCGGTGGGGCTGAGCTGGCCGAGACCGGCATCCCGCCGGGCGTCGTCGGCCGTCACGCCGGGCTGCAGCCAGACCTCGGTCGCATAGCCCGACAGCAGCAGGCGGTCGGTGGCGGTGAGGGGCGACGTGTGCACGACGACGCGGTCGCCGGGCGCGCGGCCGAGCTTCGCGCGCGCGATCGGGCTCTCACCCCGCGCGAGCGCGCCCAGCGTGTCGGCGTAGGCGTCGAGCGCGACGAGTGCGGCGTAAGGCCCCGACAGCCATTCCTCGCCGCGCAGCGCATGCTCGGGGCCGAGGCCCTTCGACGTCGACGCGACATCGGCCCACTCCTCGGCGACGGCGGCGACGGCCGCGCGGATGCGTCCGAGAACGGTGCGGCGCTGACCCAGGGTCAGGAGCGACCAGGTCCGCGCCCCCGTCGCGACGGCATCGATCGCGGCATCCAGGGTCTCGCGCACCTCGGCCGCGGGGCCGGCATCGGCGCGGGCGCTCGCCGTGCCGGCGCGCTGCGCGGGACGCCTCTTCGCAGGCGCGGGCGTGGCGGACGTGCTCTTCGCAGGGGTGGTCACGGCGCTCTCCTTCGGGGCGGAACCCCAGCATACGTCCGCGGCATCCGGTGTCACGAGGCGTGTGACTCGATGTCTCCCCGCCGCAGACGGTAGCGCGACAGCGTCACGAGGCTCGCGGCGACGAGCGCCGCCGGTACGACGCTGAAGCTGACGACGATGCCGGCGACCGCACTCGCGGGCTGGGTGACGGCGACCCCCGCGGTCCGCTCGAGGTAGCCGGTGGATGCCAGCACGACCGCCAGTGCCGTCGCGCCGAGCGCGAACCCGGTCGTCTCGCCGGCCGTCCAGACGCCGCCGAAGGCCCCGGCTCGTCCGGGGCCGTGCCGTGCGGCATCGTGGGCGATCACGTCGGGGAGCATCGCCATGGGGAGCGACTGCATCCCCGCGTACGCGATGCCCGCGAGCGCCACCGAGCCGTACAGCCATGCGCCCGGCGCCCACAGTGCGACGACGGTCGTGAGCGCCGCGGCCGCGAAGAGGACGCTCGCGCCGGCGAAGGCGCGCTCCTTGCCGATCCGGCGCGCGAGGACGCCCCACGCGGGCGCAGCCAGGAGCGCCGGCGCGATGAGCGCCACGAAGAGGAACGTCACGGCATCCTCCGACCGGAGCACCCACGTCGCGAGGTACTGCGCGCCGGCGAGCATCAGCCCGGTCGCGAGCGCCTGCAGGACGAACGTCGCCAGCAGTGCGCGGAACGGCCGGCTGCGGCGGAGCGTCTCGCCGGCCGCACGGAAGTTGTCGCGGACCCCTCCACCGGGGGTCGATGCGTCGGCGCCGAGCGGGCGCGCCGACCGGTCGGCGACGCTGCCCGCGACGATCTCGGCGGCCTCCGCGGCGCTGGTGCCGGCCGCGGCCATCGCCGAGCGCGTGCGGGACGTCCGGCCCGCGACGCCCGTGGCGACCAGCATGCCGAGGCCGATGACGACACCCGCGACGACTCCCATGAGGAGGTAGCCCGACGTGGGATCGCCGGTGAGGCGCCGCAGCACGGGCCCGCCGGCCCCGAAGAGCAGGATCGCGACGGTCAGGACGACGACGCGCCAGGTGAGCAGCCGGGTGCGGACGTCGTAGCCGTCGGTGAGCTCGGCCGGCAGGGCGATGTAGGGCACCTGGAACAGGCTGAACGCCGTTGCGGTCGCCACGAACGCGAGGAGCACCCAGACGGCGCCCGCCAGCGGCGCGAGGCCGGGGGGCACGGCGAAGGTCAGGGCGAACAGGACCGGAAGCGCGCAGGCGCCGATCAGCATCAGTCGGCGGCGCGTTCCGTGGCGGGCGAGGTCGGCGTCGCTCCATGCCCCCACGACCGGGTCGATCACGACATCCCAGATCTTCGCGACCGTGACGATCACGCCGGCCAGGAGCGCCGTGACCCCGAGGTGGTCGGTCAGGTAATAGGTCAGCACGAGGCCGGGCAGTGTGCCGTACCCGCCCGTGCCTATCGATCCGAGGGCGTACCGCGCGATCGTCCCGCGGCCGAGGCGGGGGGATGCCGGGGGAGCAGCGTCGCTCATGGCGTCAGCCTAGGGGGCTGCGCGGGTGCGGAGCGCGCGAAGGTGGCGCTTTTCGCCGCAATGCCCGGTCGATACCGACGAGGTGCGCCCCCTTCTTCGCGCCCCTGTCGGGCGCCGGGACGCGTGCGCGGCGGCTAGGCGACGGCGTCGAGGGCCGCGGCGACGGCGCGCATGCCCGTGAGCACCTCGGCGAACGAAGTCGTCAGCGGCGACAGCCCGATGCGGAGGCCGTCGGGGTCGCGGTAGTCCGGCACGACGTCATCGCGCCAGAGCCGCGCGGTCACGGCGCGCATCGCCGGATGCTGCAGGGTGACATGGCCGCCGCGCTCCGACGGGTCCCGGGGCGACGCGAGCGTCGTCCCGTGCGCGGTCAGGAGCTCGTCCGCCGCGCGCACCGCGAAGGCCGTGAGAGCGAGGGACTTCTCGCGGATGCCGTCGATCCCGGCCTCGTCGATCATCGCGAGCGTGTCCTGCAGGGCGAGCATCCCGACGATCGGCGGGGTCCCCGACAGGAACCGTCGCATGCCCGCCGCCGGGCGGTACTGCGGACCCATGGCGAACACGTCGGCGGCGCCCATCCACCCCTGGATCGGCTGGGTGAGCGCGTCCTGGTGCCGCCGCGCGACGTAGGCGAACGCAGGCGAGCCCGGCCCCCCGTTCAGGTACTTGTACGTGCAGCCGACGGCGAGGTCCGCATCCCACGCATCCAGGTGCACGGGCACCGACCCCGCCGAGTGGCAGAGGTCCCAGACGACCAGGGCGCCCACGTCGTGCGCGATGCGCGTGAGGATGGCGGCATCGGCGAGGTGCCCGGAGCGGTAGGCGACGTGCGAGAGCAGCACGACCGCGGTCTGCGGGCCGACGGCATCCCGGAGGAGCGCCGGGGTCACGCCGGCGGCGGTGTCGACCTCGATCCAGCGGACAACGGCCCCGCGCTCGGCGGCGATGCCCTCGACGAGGTAGCGGTCGGTCGGGAAGTTGTCGCGATCGACGACGATCTCCACGCGCGCGGGGTCGGCCGCGCGCTGGGCGTCGACGGCGGCGCGCAGCAGCTTGTAGAGGAGCACCGTGGTCGAGTCGCCGACGACGGTCTGACCGGAGGCCGCGCCGAGCGCGACGCGTCCGATCTCGTCGCCGACGGTGAACGGGAGGGACATCCACGCCTCGTCCCAGCCGCGGATGAGGCGCCCGCCCCACTCGTCCACGACGAACCGCGCCAGGCGCTCCGCCGTCGCCCGCGGCGGACGGCCGAGGGAGTTGCCGTCGAAGTAGACGAGCGGCGACTCGGATGCCACGAACCGATCGCGGTACCCGGCCAGCGGGTCGGCGGCGTCGAGAGCGGCGGCGGCGTCGTCGAGGCGCCCGGCGGTGTTCACGCCGCCAGCCTATGGGTCGGGGCGAATCGTGCCCCGTCGGCTCAGATGAGCGCGAGCTCCCGGAGCTTCGCGGCGACGTCGTCGTTGCTCGGCTCGACGTGGTGGGTCGCGTCGGGGTAGACGACGACGGGGATGTTCGTGCGTCCCGAGATCTCGCGCGCGACGTCGGCGGCGGCGGGCTCTGCGTCGAGGTCGACATAGGTGTACGCGACGCCGAGGCCGTCGAGCTGCGCCTTCGTGCGGCGGCAGTCGCGGCACCAGTCGGCGCCGAACATGGTGAGAGTGGTCCGGTCGGAAGTCATCCTTCCATCCTCGCAGTTCTCCACAGGTCGGGACGCGTGCGCGCACCGTTCAGGTCGGCGTGCGACGATAGACGGCACTGTTTCGCACGACCGTTCCTGCACGACCACGGGGGAAAGCCATCGACCTGTCGATCATCGTGCCGACGTACAACGAAGCTCCGAACGTCGCGGAGCTCGTTCGTCGTGTCACCGCGGCGGTCGCGAGCCTGGATCCCGCGACGGATGCCGAGATCGTCTTCGTCGACGACAGCACCGACGACACCCCGGCGGTCATCCGCGAGGTGGCGGCGGCATCCGCTCTGCCGGTCCGCCTGATCCATCGCACGGTCCGCACCGGCGGTCTCGGCGGCGCCGTGATCGAGGGGATCCGCGCGGCGGCGTCGGACGCGTGCCTCGTCATGGACGGCGACCTCCAGCATCCGCCCGAGAAGATCCCCGAGCTCGTCGACCGCTTCCGGCTGGGCGACGTCGACGCGGTCGTCGCCTCGCGCTACGCCGGCGGCGGCACCGCGCACGGCCTCGCCGACCGCACCCGCGTGCTCGTCTCGAAGGTGTCGACGGCGATCACCAAGTCGATGTTCCCCGTGCGGCTGCGCGATGTCACCGACCCGATGACCGGATTCTTCCTCATCTCCCGCGCGGCTGTGGACCTCGAGGGGCTGCGTCCTCGCGGCTTCAAGATCCTCCTCGAGATCCTCGTGCGCCGCGGGTACCGGATCGCCGAGGTCCCGTTCCACTTCGCCGACCGTCACGCGGGCGAGTCGAAGGCGTCGCTGCGTCAGGGCGTGCACTTCCTCACGCAGCTGGCCGCTCTGCGCTTCGGCAAGATGTCGCTGTTCGCGGTGATCGGCGGGCTCGGGGCCGTCGCCAACATCGTCATCGTGTGGGCTCTCACCCAGTGGGGCGTCGACTACATCGTCGCCGCGATCATCGCCGCAGAGGTGACGATCATCGGCAATTTCCTCCTGATCGAGCGCTTCGTGTTCTCCGATATGCGCGGGCAGGCTTCGGGGGTCTGGTCGCGGTTCGCGAAGTCGTTCGCGTTCAACAACGCCGAGGCCGTCATCCGCATCCCGATCGTGGCGCTCATGGTCGAGACCGGCCACATCTCCGCGGTGGTGGCCACCGCGATCACCCTGGTCGTGGCGTTCGTCGTGCGCTTCGTGTTCCACTCGCTCGTCGTCTACGCGCCGCGCAAGACCGGGCCGACCACCCCGGTGCGTGCCGCGATGGAGAAGCTCGACGAGCAGGCGATGCAGCCGGGAGAGCTCTGATCAGGATGCCGTGGCGTCGGTCGCGGCCACGGCGCGCTTGACGCGCAGCGCCCGCCCCGAGATGGAGACGACCCGGAAGACCGCCGCCTCCTGGGGTGTGTCGAGACCGAGCGGATGGATCGACACCTCGATCTCCTTGCCGTCGAGGAGGAAGATGCCGCGGTGCGGCGCGTACGTGACCACGGAGTAGGTGCGCGTCCGCGCGCGCGGGCGCGGACCCACCTCCGCCCCCGCGAGCGCAGCACTCAGCGCCGCGTCGTCCTCGACGACGTCGGCGGCCCGCCGGGTGATCGGCTGGAGAGCGATGACCTGCCCGATGAAGAGCTCTTCCTCGGGCAGGTCCGTGGCCATCACGCTGGCCGTTCGTCCTCTCGGCCGATCAGGCCGAGGCCGCGCGTTCGTCGTAGTCGTGAAGCGTCTCGGCCGTGGCGACCTCGAGCGCGCGCCGCAGCTGCGAGCTGGACGTGTGAGCCGTGTACGGGAAGTACACGACCTCGACGCCGACCTCGGCGAACTCGCGCTCGAGGCGCAGCCCCTTCTCGGTGCCGCGCCAGTCGTCGCCCTTGAAGAAGTGCGTGAAACCGACCTGGCGCCAGACGTCGAGCTTGTCGGGCACGTCTTCGACGTGCACGTGATCGACGTAGCGCACCGACCGGACGATCTCGGCGCGCTCCGCTGTCGGGATGAACGGGTCGACGCCCTTCACCGCGCGCAGCATCTCGTCGCTCACGACGCCGGCGATCAGCAGATCGCACTGCTCCTTCGCGTGACGCAGGATGTTGAGATGTCCGACGTGGAACAGATCGAACGCTCCCGCGGCATAACCAATGCGTGTAGCCATGACTTCCCCCAAAGTCTCAGCGCGCAGACCCCCCAGCCTGCACTACCCCGCGCTCAGCATAGCCTCAATCCGCCCGGCGCGGGAGAGCGGATTCCCAGATGTGGATGACGCGTGTCAGCCGCGCGCGGTCGCGTGGTGGTCGCGGTACCACTGGACCGTGCGCTCGAGCCCCTCGCGGAGGTCGATCCGCGAGGTCCAGCCGGTGTCGGCGAGGCGCGAGACGTCGAGGAGCTTCTGCGGCGTCCCGTCGGGCTTGCTCGTGTCCCACTCGGTGGCGCCCTCGTAGCCCGTGACCTCGGCGATCGTGTCCGCGATCTCGCGGATGGTCACATCCGATCCGGTGCCCACGTTGACGTGCTCCGGGCCGTCGTAGTGCTCCAGCAGGTGCAGGAGCGCCGAGGCCAGGTCGTCCGAGTGCAGGAACTCGCGTCGGGGCGTTCCGGTGCCCCAGTTGGTGACCGAGGACGCTCCGGCCGTCGCCGCCTCGTCGTAGCGACGGATGAGGGCGGGCAGGACGTGCGAGCCGAGCGGCGAGAAGTTGTCGTTTGGGCCGTACAGGTTCGTCGGCATCGCCGAGATCCACGGCAGGCCGTCCTGGCGCCGCACGGACTGCACGTGCAGGATGCCGGCGATCTTCGCGATCGCGTAGGCGTCGTTCGTCGGCTCCAGGTGTCCCGTCAGCAGGGCATCCTCGCGGATCGGCTGCGGCGCGAACTTCGGGTAGATGCACGACGAGCCGAGGAACAGCAGCCGTTCGACGCCGACCTTGCGCGCGGCATCCATCACGTTCGTCTGGATGCGCAGGTTGTCGCTCAGGAAGTCGACCGGGTAGGTGCTGTTGGCGAGGATGCCGCCGACCTTCGCGGCGGCGAGCACCACGTAGCGGGGCGCGTTCTCGCGGAAGAACGCGAAGACCGCGTCGCGGTCCTTCAGGTCGAGCTCGGCCGACCGGCGGCCGATCAGGTTGCCGAAGCCCTCTCCCTCCAGCGCGCGCCACACGGCACTGCCCGCGAGGCCGGAGTGCCCGGCGACGTAGAAGGGCGCGTCGCGGTCGAGCGCTCCCGGCGTGAACACGACCTCGTCGGTCATGACAGCGGCCAGCCGGCGAGCGGCACGCGGTCGATCCACGGCGAGCCGGCGTGCTCGAGGGCCTTGATGTCGGCGTCGACCATGAGGCGGGCGAGGTCGAGCGGTCCGACCGTGGCCTTCCAGCCGAGCTTCTCCTCGGCCTTCGACGGGTCGCCGATGAGGGCGTCCACCTCGGTCGGACGCAGGTAGCGCTCGTCGAAGCGGACGTGGTCCTCCCAGTTGAGGCCCGCGTGCGAGAACGCGGTCTCGAGGAACTCGCGCACCGTGATGCCGACGCCCGTCGCGAGCACGAAGTCGTCGGGCTCGTCGACCTGCAGCATGCGCCACATGCCCTCGACGTACTCGGCCGCGTAGCCCCAGTCGCGGATCGCGTCGAGGTTGCCCATGTAGACGTGGTCCTGGCGGCCGGCCTTGATCGCGGCCACGGCGCGGGTGATCTTGCGGGTCACGAACGTCTCGCCGCGGCGGGGCGACTCGTGGTTGAACAGGATGCCGTTGGTCGCGAACATCCCGTAGGCCTCGCGGTAGTTCTTCGTGATCCAGAAGCTGTAGAGCTTGGCGGCGGCGTACGGCGACCGCGGGTAGAACGGCGTGGTCTCGCTCTGCGGCGGCGGCGTCGCGCCGTAGAGCTCCGACGACGAGGCCTGGTAGAAGCGGGTGTCGATCCCCGACATCCGCACCGCCTCGAGCACGCGGATCGAGCCCGTTCCCGTCGTGTCGGCGGTGTGCTCCGGCTCGTCGAACGAGACGCGCACGTGCGACTGGGCCGCGAGGTTGTACACCTCGTCGGGGTTGATGCTCGCGAGCAGCGTCGTCAGGCGCGCGCCGTCGCTCAGGTCGCCGTAGTGCAGGAACAGCTTGGCCGACGGGTCGTGCGGGTCGACGTACAGGTGGTCGATCCGCGAGGTGTTGAACGTCGAGGCGCGGCGGATGAGGCCGTGCACCTCGTACCCCTTGCCGAGAAGCAGCTCGGCCAGATACGAGCCGTCCTGCCCCGTGATGCCCGTGATGAATGCGCGCTTGGTCACGTGTGATCCTCCTGTGGATTCGATCATGCGACGGTCGACCGATGCGCGCCCCCTGCGCGGGCCGTCCCCGTAGCCCCCTGAGGCGATACTAGCGGGCGTTCTCAGCCGCTCGGATCCGGTGCGCGCTCGCGGGAGGCGATGAACAGCAGTGAACCGATGAGCATGACGAGGATGCCGGTGGCCTGCAGCCACGATCCGCGCAGCAGGATGAGCAGGTAGAACGGGAACACCGCGCCGGCGATCTCGACGATGGGCGACGGGTTCCCCTCGCGGAAGCGGACGTCGAGCCGGCCGAGGAAGTAGGCGAGGACGAGCGAGCCCACGACCACCCCGATGAAGCCGAAGCTCAGCAGCAGCTCGGCCCAGATCGGCGCCGACAGGTTCGTGAACCCGTACTCGCGGAACTCCGCCAGGAGCACGCCCGACCCCGTCGGCTTGTCGCGCCAGATGGACCGCGGCATCCAGAAGAAGAGGATGCCGAGGAACTGGCGGGCGAACCGGAACGGCATCGTCGCGTCGTACAGGATGGCGTTCGACAGTTGCCCGAACGCGTCGTAATCGCCGTTGCCCTCGTACTCGGCGAGGAATCCCGTGCGCTCGGTGTTCACGACGTTGAGGCGCCGGAACATGTCGGCGATGGGGAAGAGGAAGAGGAGCCCGAAGACGATCCCGAGCATCATCACCGAGGTGCGGACCCGCGTGCGGAACGCCCCGAGCGGCCCGAGGAAGCTCCCCCACACCACTCCGAAGTGATAACGCGCGCTCGAGATCGGGTTGGTGATGAACATCGCGACGAGGGTCGTGGTCCAGGCGATCCAGCGGGGCCCCTTCGACGTGGCGCCGCGGGTGACGTACCACCAGCCGTGCGCCGCGATGAGGATCGGGAAGCTCGAGACGGCGCCGATCATCGCGTTGGTCGTCGGGTCGGGCCAGCGCGCGTTCTCGACGAGCGAGAACTCGGCGCGGCTGGAGAACAGCACCGAAACTCCGAGGCTGGCGACGTAGTACGCGGAGGCGGCGAGGGCGACGAAGGTCAGGATGCCCAGGCGCGCGCGGCTGATGCCGAAGCGCTCGGGCGACGCCGTGTGCGCTGCCGCCCGCCGGCGGTGGGCCAGCGCGAACCCGATGGCGAAGGACGTGATGCCGAGGACTGCGGTGGCCGCGGTGACGAGGTCGAGCTGCGGATCGAGCCCGGCGGTCGTGGTCGCCATCGCGTCCGCGCGCAGCTGGACGGTGGGCGCCAGGCCGAAGAAGACGTACGCGAAGAGCCAGAAGATGAACTCGAACATCCGGCGCTCGCCGCGGGCGATGAGTACGGCGAGCCGGATGGCGGCGACGAAGAGGACGCCGAACGTCACGATCCACGCCGAGCTGCGCCCGGAGTCGGGGCTTGTGAGCACGAAGATCGGGACCACGATGCCGAGCGCCACGAACGCGAGGAACCCGAGCACGAGGACGAGGGTGCCCTCGCGGTGCTCCGCGGTGCGCGTCTCGGTGGTGGTCACGGGTCTTCCGTCAGGGCTCGTCGGGGGTGTCGGGGGTGTCGGTGTCGGCATCGGGGCCGTCGGTGCGGTCGTCCCGCCGCCGCGCCCGAGTCTCCCACACGACGCCCACGATCACGCTGACGCCGACCGCGGCGGCGAAGCCCCACGCGGCGCCGGACGCGCCCATCGCGAAGGCGAGCGCCATCGGCAGGACGAGTGTCGCGCCCGCCAGGAAGCCGCGCATCGCGGTGGACGACCGGTGCCGCGCCGCGGCCCGGAAGTGGGCGAGCAGGGCCGTGTAGGCGACCATCGCGAGGCCCTGCACGGCGTAGGGCCAGCGGAGGTCGGCGGCGGCATCCCACGTCGCGCCCAGGATGAGGCGGCCGACGCCGTCGGGGAGGATCAGCACGATCCCGCTCCAGACCACCCCGATGCCGGCGAGGATGAGCGCCGTCTCGCGCAGCCGCGATCGGTAGCGACGGGTGCCGCGGCTGCGGACGAGATCGGGCACGACGGCGATCCGCACCGCGTTGAACGCGGTGTTGAGCGGGGAGAAGAGGAGCGACGCGCCCCGGAGCGCGGCGACGCCGGCGACGCCGAGCGGACCCGCGAGGAGGAACCACACGACGGTGTTCGAGAGGTTGAGGCTCGCGTACTCGCCCGAGAAGCGGACCGCGATGTCTCGGTTGGCGACGATCCACCGGGCCCCCGCGATCGGGCGCGGGGCGACCCGGGCGTACGCGATCGCGACGATCATCGCGAGGACGCCGCCCGCCGTCCAGGCGGCGGCGACGGTCCACGCGGGCGCGGACACGGCGACGAGCCCGATCATGACCGGAAGCGCCACGAGCGCCCAGACGGCATCCGACACGAGGGCGTGCCCCGAGCGGGCGCGCGCGATCAGGATGTAGCGGACGATGTCCTGCACGAACACGAGGGGCCCGGCCAGGGCCAGCACGAGCCACATGAGCGGGTCGCCGCCGGAGAGCAGGCCGCAGACCCCGAGGGCGATCGCCGACACCACGCCGACGGCGACCGACACCCCCGCTGCGGCGGCGTCGACGCCGGGGGGACGCTCGCCGACCTTCGAGAAGCGCACGAGCAAAACCTCGCCGACGAGCGCCCGCTGGAAGCCGAGGAAGAACAGCAGCAGCACGTAGCCGAGGCTGAACAGACCGAACTCCGTCGTCGTGGCGACGCCGGCGACGAGGGCGACCAGGGCGAAGTTCGAGAGGCTCGAGACGATCTGGTCGAGGATCGTCACGTAGCGCGAGTGCGCGAAGCGTTTCACGGGCGGGCGCGTCTCACGCCGGGAGGGTGCGGCGTTCCCGGTCCTCGCGCCGGAGCGTCCGGTACCACTTGGCGAGGAGCATCGAGGTCGTCCCGACCTTCGCCAGGGCGGCCAGCGCGTAGACCACGACGAACACCGGCGGAACGGCGACGAGGAGGAAGATCCAGCAGGTGACGCCGTAGTCGACCGGCAGCATGAGCGCCGACCGCAGGCGCGAGCCGTTCGTCACCGTCGTGCTCGGCGCGCTCGTCGTCAGCTTCTCGAAGAGGCTGCCCGCGAAGAACGTCGCCGACGCGGCGACGACGAACACGGTGCACAGCGTGAACGCGAGCCACGCGGGCACGATCTCGGTGCGCAGCAGGAACGCGAGCGTCGCGACGTGCAGGAGGACGATCCGGATGCCGTCGATCACGTGGTCGAGCCACTCGCCGGCCGCCGAGCCGCCGCCGCGCAGGCGCGCGAGCTGGCCGTCGGCCGAGTCGAAGAAGAAGCCGACGATGAGCGCGACGCCCACGAGCCCGCCCCACAGGCTCCCGTCCGCCCACACGAGCAGCAGCAGGATGCCGGCGAACGTGAACAGCGCTCCGATCGCGGTGAGGTGGTTGGGCGTGATGCCGCGCGGCGAGGCGGCGGCGATCACGCGCCCGACCGGTCGGTTGACGGCCAGCGTGTACAGCGGCACGCCGGTGCGGCGCTTCTGAGCTTCCCGCAGGAGGTCGAATCGCCCGCGGAACGTGGACACGGCGGTGTCGGTCATGTGGTGCGTCCCCTTAGCACTCGCATCCCCGCGAAGGTCCTCATGCGAGAGCCCTCATCCGGAGGTGGCGGGCCGGCGCTCCCCGGCGGACGGCCCATCGGCATAGTAACCGTCGAGCAGGTCGCCGATGCGCGCGATCGAGAATCCGGCCTCGATCGCACGGCGGCCCCGCTCCCCGAGTGCGGAGCGCGCGGACTCGTCGCGGAGGAGTCCGCGGATGACGTCTGCGAGCGCGAGGTCCGCGGACTCCTCGGGGAAGGCGGCGACGGCATCCCCGAGGCGATCGGCGATATGGCAGGTCTCGGAGATCACCGTCGGCGTGCCGACCGACAGGGCCTCGAGTACCGACATCGGGAACGGCTCGCTGAGACTGGGCAGCACGTACACGTCGGCGCCCGCCATGCGGTCCCGCCCGGCGCCGGGCGGGACGGCGCCCTCGTACCGGATGCGGTCCGCCGCGCCCCACGTCGCGATGCGACGCTGCAGCTCGGCGAGATCGCCCTCGTCGGGTCCGACGACGACGAAGTCGGCATCGATCCCCGCATCGAGCAGGCGGTGCGCCGCCTCGGCGAACAGGAGCACGCGCTTGCGGGGCTGCAGGCGGGCGAGGAAGAGGACCTCGGGCCGCGCGCTGCGCGTGCGGGGCGCGAGCGGCGGCAGCGAGACCCCGTTCGGCAGGTCGACGATCCGCACCCGCGGCTCGACGGCGCGCAGGCGCCCGGCATCCGTCTCGGTCAGTGCGAACGTGCCCGTCGCGCCGCGCAGCACCGGCCGCACCCAGCGGTCGAACACGCGGGCGCGCAGCCGTCCGTCGGGCTTGACCATGCCGTGCGGCTGGAGGAACAGACGCGGGCCGGATGCCGCGCGCAGCGCGTACGCGACGGGCAGGGTCACGAGGTCGCGCGCGAGGTGGACGTGCACGACGTCGAAGTCGGCGCGCCGCCGCCGCAGCTCACGACGCAGCCCCGGAGCGATCATGCCGCTGAACCCCGCGCCGGGCACGGCCTGCCGCGCGCGGAAGAGATGGACGTCGACGCCCTCGGGGGCGAACCGCGCCTTCCCGTCCCAGCCGGCGAACACCTCGACGTGATGGCCGCGACGGGCGAGCTCGGTCGTCTGCTCGCTGAGGACGGCGAGCGGGCCGCCGAAGGCCCCGTCCGCGCTGATGTACGTCAGGACGTGGGCGATCCTCATTCGGCGCCGGTCTCGAAGCGCTGCCCGACCACGACGGGTGCCGGAGCGGCGACGACGCTGTTCTCGGGGATCACCCCGCGCACGACCGTCAGCGGCGAGATCACGGCCGACCGGCCGATGTGCGCGCCGCCGAGGACGACGCAGCGCGAGGTCAGCCAGACGCCGTCCTCGATCACGATGGGGTTGGTGATGAGCCCCATGTCGGTGCGGAAGGCGTGCGCTCCCGTCGTGAGGTACGTCTCCTGCGAGATCGACACGTCGCTGCCGACGGTGATCCGGTCGCGGTTGTGGAACCAGACGCCGTCGCCGATCCAGCAGCGGTCGCCGATCTCGAGGTTCCACGGCGACTTCACGCGCAGGCGCGGCCGCATCACGACGCCGGTGCCGATCTTCGCCCCGTAGCGGCGGAGCGCCCAGGCGCGCAGCGCCGAACTGATCTGCAGTCGGTTGGAGACGAGCAGGAGCTCCACCAGCGACCAGCTGAAGGTGACCCACCGCGACTTCCGGAGGGGCTCCGGGGCGCCCGGCGCCTGCGAGAGATCGATGACGCGGGTGGGTGCCATGGTCAGCCTCCGATGCTGCGGAGGACGCGCTCGGCGATGGCCTCCTGGCCGTTCGTGTCGATGAGTCCGTCGTCGTCGACATCGTCCTCGGTGACCGCGGACGGCGACAGCAGACTGATGAAGCGCACGCCCGCCTGCGAGGCGGCGGCCTTCAGGATGCCCTCGATCGTCGTCACCTCGGGCGGTGCCGGCGACGTCGAAGCGGGCCCGACGACGACGATCTGCGCGGAGGGGAGTCCGACCTGGAGTGCCGCGAAGACGGCTGCGGCGCGGGTGCGCAGCTCGCTGCGCGAGACCGAGGCGTCGGCGGTGTCGGCCGAGACGATGACGACGTCGGCGTCGGCGGCCACGGCATCCGGGACGGCGTCGAGGATCGCGGGGCAGAAGTCCGCGTCGCACGGGCGCACGTCGGCGCTCGTCGCGAAGCCCGCGCCGACGGCCGAGAGGTCGAGGAGCGAGGCGTCGAGGTCGTCGGCGACGAGCTCGGGCCACGTCTGGGGAACGCCCGGCTGGGCGAGCGCGGCGGTGTCCTCGCCCAGGAGCGCGATCGTCAGCGTCGCGGGGTCGGGACTCACGGCGCTCGGCGGCGTGACGCCGCTGCCGCTGCCCTGCGCGGACACGGACTGCACGGCGAGCAGCGCCGCGGCCGCCGCGGCGGCGGTCAGGACGAGCACCCCGCCGTAGGCCCAGAGCCGGGAGCGGCCCCGAGTTGAGAACGACGCCATGGGCACTATCCTGACATAGCCCGCCAGCGGTCTCAGCGACGGGGAGCGACGAGACCGAGCCGGACACGAGGGAGGGGGTGCGGGGTGATCCGAGCGGAGACACTCGCACTGTTGCGTTCGCGCTGGCTGACGATCGTCGTGTTCGTGCTGGTCGCGGTGATCGCGGCGTCGGCCTACGTCTACCTGAGCCCCCGCGAGTACAGCGCGAGCACGCGCCTGGTCGTGAGCGCCTCCACGAGCAGCAACGGCTCCGACCTCGCCCAGGGCGGCACCTTCGCGCAGCAGCAGGCGCGCAACTACGCGAACATCGCGACGAGCGACATCGTCCTCGAGCCCGTCATCAACGCGCTCGACCTCGACCTCACCGTCGCCGCCCTCGGCCGCAAGATCTCGGCGACCATCCCGCTCAGCACCTCGATCATCGCCATCGAGGTCACCGACTCGAGCCCGTCGCGCGCGGCGACGATCGCCAACTCCGTCACCACGAGCCTGGCCAACGCCGTCGGAAGCCTCGTTCCCGCCGACGCCGACGGCCGCGCTCCGGTCAAGACCGAGATCGTCCACCGGGCGACCGTGCCCTCGCGGCCGTCGTCGCCCAACGCGACGATCGCCCTCGGTGCCGGCGCGCTCCTCGGACTCGTCGCCGGCATCGCGTACGTCATCATCGCCCGGCGGGTCTCGTCGCGCGTGCGGACCGCCGCCGAGGTGCGCCGGCTCGCCCACGCCCCCGTCATCGGCACCGTCCGCGAGGACGACCCGCGCGTGCGCGGCGTGATCACCGATTCCACGAGCCGGTCCGTCCGCGCCGAGGAGTTCCGTCAGATCCGCACGAACATCAACTTCCTCCAGGCGGGATCCGCCCACAAGGCGTTCGTCGTGACGTCGTCGGTGCCCGGCGAGGGCAAGAGCACGGTGTCGTCGAACCTCGCCGCGAGCCTCGCGTCCATGGGCCGGTCGGTGTGTCTCGTCGAGGCCGATCTCCGCAAGCCCTCGCTGGCGGGGGTGCTCGACCTCGAGGGCAGCGTCGGGTTCACCACCGTCCTCGCCGGCGAGGCCACGCTCGACGACGCGCTGCAGCCGTGGGGAAGCTCGGGCCTGCAGGTGCTCCTCTCCGGCGAGCTGCCGCCGAACCCGAGCGAGCTGCTGAGCTCCGAGACCGCGATGGAGATCATCGCCGAGCTGCACGAGCGGTTCGAGGTCGTCATCGTCGACTCGCCCCCGATCCTCCCCGTGACGGATGCCGCGATCCTCGGCAACCTCGTGGGCGGCGTCATCCTCGTCGTGGGTCTGGGCAGGGTGCGCGAGCGCGAGCTCGCCGGCACCGTCGAAGCCCTCGCCGTCGCGCACACGCCGCTCCTGGGCGTCGTGACGAACTTCGCGCCCGTCGCGGCGTCGAACGTGTACGGCTACGGCACGCCGCCCGAGCCGCGCGTCGCCGCCGAGCCCCAGGTCGAGCGCGTGGCCGCGTCCCGATCCGCGGAGTCCGAGGGGTAACCCACCATGTCGGCGCACGGCGGCATCCTGCTGGTCTGCACGGCGAACCGGGCCCGGTCGCCGATGGCCCAGCTCATGCTCGCCGAGCGGTTCGCCGCCGACGGCACCCCCATCGAGGTCCGCTCGGCGGGAACCCGCGCCCACGAGGGCGAGCAGGTCACCCGCCAGACCCTCCAGGTGCTCGAGAGCCGGGGCATCGAGGCGGCGGGCTTCCGGTCTCAGCCGCTGAGCGCCTCCCTCGTGCAGTGGGCCGATGTCGTGCTGTGCGCCGAGCGCGCGCACCGCGCCGACGTCGTGCGACTGCTCCCGCGCGCCCACCGCAAGACCTTCACGATGGCGCAGGCCGCGCGCCTGCTGACCGTCGCCGAGGCGCACCGCATCGACTCCGCGGCCACCCTCGCCGAGGCGCTCGCGGCAGCGCGGGGCATCGTCCCGCAGAGCGCGGAGGACGACATCGCCGATCCGGCCGGCGGCACCGCGGCCGACTACGAACGGGCGGCCGAGCGCATCGCGACCACGGTGCGCGCGATCTCCGCGGCGCTCCGCGTGCGCGTCTGAGCCGCACGGCATCCGCTTCGCCCGCCGGGCACAGCGAGCCCCGACGACCGCGCCCCCGCCCCGCCGGAGCGGAACGGGGGCGGACGGTCAGTCGCGGCTGGTGGCGGCTGCGTAGAGCAGGTTGACGATCTCCGGCGACGAGACGACGGGATCCTCGGTCGCCGCGGAGGCGAAGACCTTCCCGCCGCGGGACGCCGAGACCGACACCTTGCCGGTCTTCAGCGGCACGGTGTGGGCGCTGAGGCCCGCCGGCGCGTCGATCGTGTGCGTGGCGGCACCGACCCGCAGGGTCACGGTGGCCGGTGCGGTCAGCATCGTGACGACCTCGACGGTGTCGCGAGGAGCCGTCAGGTTACCGCCGAGTGTCGCGGTCAGGGTCACCGGCGGCAGGAGGGCGGCGGCCTTGTACGACTGCGTGCGGTGGGTCACGATGACCTCGTCGCCCTTGAGGCCCGGGGCCTTGCCGGTCTTGAACCACGTCGCGTAGTAGGCGCTCAGGTCGAGGAACGCCGAGCCGTGCATCTCCGATGCGGCGAAGCTCGTCGCCTCGCTGTAGTCGTTCCACGTGATCAGCTGTGCGAAGTCGGCGTCGTTCTCGATCGCGCGGCTCCAGGTGGTGCGCAGCGTCTCGGTGTTGGCGGCCTCGGCGTAGACGCCCGACTTGTGTCGCACGTCCTGCACCGCGATCGGCTCGATCCACTTCATCCCGAGGGAGTGGGCCAGGCCCGTGCGGTCGGTCGCCTTCTCCACCGAGTCGGGGGAGCGCTTGCCCCAGTTGCTGGCTGCGTAGGTGAACGGAGCGAAGGCGCGGAGGTTCGCCTCCGACGAGTCGAGGAACACGGCCACGAACGCGGCGGAGACGCCGTGCTTGTCCTTCAGCGCGGCCATGATCTCCTTCCACCACGACGCCGACTTGCCCTCGGCCTTGAACGAGGAGAGCAGCACGCGGCCGTCCGGCAGCTTGTAGGCGGCCTTCGACTTCATGAGCGGCGCGATGGCGGCGGCGATCGTGGCGGGCGAGGCGTTGGCGACGCTCGAGGTGGCATCGATGTTCGGGATGACGGTGAAGCCGTCCGACCGGCCGGCGGCGGCGTTGGTGAGGCCGACGGTGCGGTCCCAGTTGCCGCCGGAGAGGCTCAGCACGTCGACCATGAACCCGTCGACGCCCGCGGCGGCGGCGTCGTCGATCTCGGCGTTGAAGTCCTTGGTGCGCCAGTCGCCGCTCAGGGGCTTGCGCGTCTCGGGACGGTCGCGCAGCAGTCCGCTGTACGACGCGTGCTTGCCGTTCTCGCCGCCGACCGTCAGGTAGTTGCGGGCGTAGTAGTCGCTGTCGGCAGCCAGGTTGTCGAAGGACACCGGGTACGGCGGGAAGTAGTGCGCGAAGATCTTCTTCGCGCTGGCGCCGACGGCCGGGACCGAGAACGGCAGCTCATCGCTGCCCACGGACGGCGGAGTGGTCTCGGTGGGCGTCGGCGTGGGCTTCGGGGTCGCCGTCGCGGTGGGCTTCGGGGTCGGCGCCGGGGTGGCCGTGGCCGTCGGCTTCGGGGTCGCCGTGGGCTTCGGGGTCGCCGTCGCCGTCGGCTTCGGCGTAGCCGTGGGCGTCGGAGTGGGCGCCGGAGGCGTCGCCGACGTGGTGGTGTAGGTCACGCGGAGCTTCGGCGGGGCCGAGCGCAGGGTGAACAGGGTGCCGACGCCCGGCTGCGAGTACCGCAGCTCGAACGAGGTCGTGCCGCTCGAGGACACCGCGCCCGACGCGGACAGCGGGATCGTGATCGTCCGGCCGGCGACGGCCTTGACCGTGCTCGTCTGGAGCGCGCCGCCCACGCGGGCGGGACGGTTGGCGTTGGTGAGGCTCTGGGGCGACCACCCGGCGGCCGACGGGTAGACGACGACGCCGCCCTTGGTCGCCTTGGTGGAGCGCACGTTCAGCGACAGGCTGACGCCGGTGATCGTCGCGTCGTCGGGCAGGGATGCCGTCGAGAAGGCGACGTAGCCGGCATCCGCGGCGTACGTGGCGCTTAGCCAGTAGGCGTTGCTCTTCGCCGTGCGCGGGGCGCGAGTGGTCGTCCAGCCGCCGGCGGAGGCGGTGAACTCGACGGTCTGCGTCTGCGTCTTGGTGGCGGCGGAGGCAGGCGACGTGATGCCGTTGACGACCGCGGGCGCCAGGAGCGCGGCGGCCGACAGCACCGCGAGCACGCGGGCGGCGCGGCGACGGCGGCGTTCCCGTTCGGCGGTGCGGCGCGAACGGTCGCGGAGGGTTGTCGTGGGGATGGTCGGGGTGGGGGTGTGGCTGGGGGCCATGAAGGTCATCCGCTTCGAGCGTCTCGGCGTCGCGCGTCAGGGCCGCGCGGCGTCGGAGGTGGGCAGGTTCGGGTTGCTGTGCGTCGCTGCTCGGGGGGCTGGAGCATAGTGCATGGTGCGACGGTTTCGGATAAGTGTGGCGCGGGTCTTCGGCCCGGTCAAGTTCCTTTATGAGAGTCCTCTCACGCGATTTGGCCGAGACTCATTTGCGACGAGTGGTATACAGATCCGCCCGGCGTGTGCTACTTTCTCCCGCGTACCGTTTGGTCATTCGACCACGCCGATCAATTGGGGAACGGCGGATACGGTGCACGTTCGCCATTCCGGTTAGGGGTAACCGCGGCGAGCGGGGGGAATCTGGGGAATCGGGGAACCGATGCGTACACGCATCTTTGCCAGCGCTGTTGCTGTCTTCGCACTCGTTCTGGGGGTGGTGATCGCCACACCGGCGACATCGGCTCAGGCGCTCACGGCGGGAGTCTCGTTCAGCGCGGACAATCTGGCCACATGGCAGACCAACGGCGTCGTGCGCGCCGTCGCAGCCTCCCAGGGGAGGGTGGTCGCCGTCGGCGAGTTCACGCAGATCCGTCCCGGGGCAGGGATGAGCGGATCGGCGCAGAACGTCACCGGCGTCGCGATCTTCGAGGCCGACACGGGCGCACCGTCGTCGTGCCAGCTGCCGGCGACGCTGACCGGCGGCACCGCGCGGCTCTACACCGCCGAGGCGTCGCCCGACGGGTCGACCGTCTTCGTCGGCGGCAACTTCAACAGCATCGGCGGCGTCTCGCGCACCCGCATCGCCGAGATCAACGTCCAGACCTGCACCGTGACGAGCTTCAACGTCAGCGGGCTCTCCTCGTTCGTCTACTCGCTCGAGGTGACCTCGAACGCCGTCTACTTCGGCGGACTCTTCCAGACGGTCGCCGGCCAGCCCCGTCGCAGCTTCGCGAAGGTCAACCGGGCGGGCGTGCTCGACCAGAACTGGGTCGCCGACGCCGTGGGCAACATGGAGACGCGCCCCGAGCCGGGCATCGAGTGCCGCACGACGGCCGACGCCAACTCACGCGGCCTCGCCATCGCCGCGTCGCCCGACGGCTCGAAGATCGCCCTCGGCGGCTCCTTCTACACCGTCAACGGCACGAACACCCACAGCATCGCGATCGTCGACGCCGAGACCGGCGCCGTGACGCGCAGCTACCCCGCCAACCCGCTCAACTGGGGCGACGGCAACAACTTCATCCACCCGTGCTCGATCACGAAGGCCATCGTCAGCGACGGCACGTCCTTCTACATCGGCAACGAGGGCAGCGGCGGCGGCGTCTTCGACGGCGCGGCCCGCCTCAGCTGGGCCACGGGCGACCAGGACTGGCGCGACCGGTGCCTCGGCGCCGTGCAGGCGCTCGCCGTCGAGAACGGCAAGCTCTTCCAGGCCCACCACCACCACGACTGCTCGTCGCAGGGGCTCTACCCCGACGGCCGCCGCATCTACCTGAGCGTCACCGACGTGACCGACCCGCAGCAGAAGCAGCTCGGCTGGTTCCCGACGCTCAACGACGGCACCGGCGAGGGCATCGGCGGTCGCGGTCTCGCGGTCGCGACCAAGAACGGCCAGAAGTACCTCTGGGTGAGCGGCGAGTTCACCTCGGTCAACGGCGGCGCGCAGCAGGGTCTGACCCGCTTCGGCACGACCGACACCGGCAACCCGCCGACCCCGAGCATCAACGTCCGCGCGGTCACGCCCGGCGCCCTGCAGATCACGGCCCGCTCGGTCTACGACCCGGACGACGCTCCGCTGCAGTACATCCTCTTCCGCAACAACGTGCAGCTCGGCGACCCGGTGAGCGTCTCGACCAGCTGGTGGACCCGTCCCCAGGTGACCTTCGTCGACTCGACCGCGACGCCCGGTGTCAGCTACTCCTACCGCGTCCGCGCGGTGGATGCCGCGGGCAACCAGAGCGCCCTCTCGGCCGCGCAGAACGGCGTGGCATCCGCGACGGCATCCAGCTACGCGGCGACGGTCGTCGGCGACCAGCCCGACCTGTACTGGCGCTACGACGACTCCGGCGCCTGGGTCATCGACCGCTCCGGCAAGGTCGGCTCGGCCAAGAACGGCATCGCGCAGAACGGCGTGACCTACGCCGCCGGCGCGATCCCCGGCGACGGCAGCAGCAGCGCGGTCTTCGACGGCGCCAGCCAGTACATCTGGAACGACCAGATCGCCTACGGCCCCTCGACCTACACGATCGAGACGTGGTTCAAGACGGCCTCGACCACCGGCGGCTCGATCGTGAGCTACGGCAACGGGCGTCCGCGCACCGACAACGGCAACGACACCGCCAGCGGCAGCTACGACCGCATCGTCTACATGGAGAACGGCACCGGCCGCATCCGCTTCGGCATCTACAACGGCGCGGTGCGCACGCTCCGCTCCGACCTCGCCTACAACGACGACCAGTGGCACCACGTGGTCGCCACTCAGAGCAGCGCAGGCATGCGCCTCTACATCGACGGCGCCGAGGTCGGCCGCAACAACGTCACCACCGCCCAGGAGTACTACGGCACGTGGCGCGTGGGCGGCGACAACCTGAACTCGTGGCCCGAGAGCGGCAACGGCAGCACGGCGTCGCGCTTCTACGACGGCCAGATCGACGAGACCGCGATCTACTCGACCGCGCTCAGCCAGAACAAGGCGATCGACCACTTCCTCGCCGGCGGCGGGGAGATGGACCTCAACGAGGCTCCGGCCGACGCCTACGGCGCCGCGGTGTTCGGGGACAACCCGACCTCCTACTGGCGCTTCGACGAGGCGAGCGGCTCGGTCGCCGAGGACTCCTCGTTCCTGGGCGCCCGCGACGGCGTCATCGGCTCCGGCGTGACCCGCTTCACCGAAGGGACCAAGATCCCCGGCGGCGCGGTGACCACTCCCGGCAGCAACACCGACGGCAGCGGCCTCATCCGCACCGGCCTCGTCGCCGCACCGTCCGAGTACTCGATCGAGTTCTGGGTGAACACGACGACCACCTCGGGCGGCAAGATCGTCGGCTTCGAGAACAGCCCGACGGTGAGCGGCAACTCGTACGACAAGCAGGTCTACATGCTCAACGACGGGCGCCTGCGGTTCGGCATCTACAACGGTGCCGTCCAGTCGGTGACGACGACGTCGGCCCTCAACAACGGCCAGTGGCACCACGTGGTGGCCACGCAGGGCTCGCAGGGCATGCGGATCTACGTCGACGGTGCCCTCCAGGGCTCCAACGGCGTGACCAACAGCGAGACCGGTGACGGCTACTGGCGCTTCGGCGGCGGCAACCTGGGCGGCTGGCCGGACGCGTCGAGCAGCCACTACTTCGCCGGCAAGCTCGACGAGGCCGCGATCTACCCGGCGGCCCTGTCGTCCGACGCGGTGGTCAACCACTACGCGATCGCGCTGCAGGACTCGACGGCTCCGACGGTGCCGACGAACGTCACGCACACGGGCACGACGTCGGCCCAGCTCAGCTGGTCCGCGTCGGCGGATGCCAACGGCGTCAGCGGCTACCGCATCTACCGCGGCTCGTCGGCCGGCTTCGCGATCGAGCCGAGCGCGCTCGTCGGCGACGTCACGACGACGTCGTGGACCGACCCGAACACCACGCCGGGGACCCGCTACTACAAGGTGACCGCGTACGACATCGCGGGCAACGAGAGCAGCTCGGGATCCGCCGTGCAGGTCGTCCTCGCCGACGTCACCGCGCCGACCACCGTGTCGGGCCTCGCGGCATCCGTCGCCGGCGTCGACGTGGCCCTGACGTGGAACGCGTCCTCGGACGACGTCGCGGTCGACCACTACGCGGTCTACCGCTCGCTCACCCCGGGCTTCGCGATCGCCGACGGCACACTCATCGCAGAGCCGGCGACGGCGTCGTACACCGACGTCGCCGTGGGCGAGGGTCAGTGGTACTACCGGGTCGTCGCTATCGACGCAGCGGGCAACGTGGGCGGCGCCAGCGCCGCGGTCGGAGCCCTCGTCGACATCGACACCGACGCGCCGAGCGTCCCCACGGGCCTCTCGGGCACGGCGGCGGCCGACGGCACCGTCACCCTCGGGTGGACGGCCTCGACCGACGACGTGGGCGTGGTCGGGTACCGCGTGTACCGCGGCACCACCGCGGGCTTCACGGCCGACGCCGACTCGCTCGTCGCCGACGGCGTCACCGGCACCGAGTGGACCGACACGGCCACGACGGTGGGCACGCGCCACTACAAGGTGGCCGCGTACGACCTCGCCGGCAACGCCAGCGCCGCGAGCGCCTCGGCCTCGGTGACGGTCGCCGACACCGAGAACCCGACGGTCCCCACGGGCCTGACGGTCACGGCCACCGGCTCGGACGCCACCCTGCAGTGGACCGCGGCCACCGACAACATCGAGGTCGACCGGTACGCCGTGTACCGCGGCACCTCGGCGGGCTTCTCGATCACGGGTCTGACCCCGATCGCGCAGCCGACCGGCACGACGTACACGGACGAGGATCTGGCCGATGGTCAGTACTTCTACCGCGTGGTCGCCATCGACGGTGCAGGCAACCGCAGTGCTGCCACCGGTTCCCAGGGCGTCACCATCGACACCTCGGAGCCCGTGGAGCCGGTCACCCTGACGGCGAACGTCCAGGCCGACACGATGGTCGCCCAGAGCGCCGCCAACACGGTCTACGGCGCGAGCAACCAGATCTCGGCCCGTGGCGGGTCGACGGGGCAGATCGAGTCGTACCTCCGCTTCGCCATCCCGGACGCTCCGGCGGGCACCACGCTCACCGGCGCCACGCTGCGGCTGACGACGTCGACGGACTCGACGGCGAACTCCACCGGCTCGCACCAGGTCTCGATCCTCACCGGGTCGTGGGCCGAGGCGACCACCACGTGGAACAACCGTCCGACCACCGGTTTCGGTGCGACGATCGGCCAGCTCACCGGCGCGACGGCACTCAACACGACCTACACGGTCACGCTGAACGCCGCCGCACTGGCCTCGCTGACCGGCTCGGACGTCTCGCTCGCCCTGCGCACCTCGGCGACGGACAACGTGCGCCTGGTCTCCAAGGAGGGCACCGGCACCACACGCCGCCCCGTCCTCGTCCTCGAGTACACGCCGGGCACCACGCCCGAGCCCGAGCCCGACACCGCGGCGCCCAGCGTCCCGGCCGGACTCCAGGGCACGGGCACCGCGGCTGGAGCCGTGTCGCTCAGCTGGACGGCCTCGACCGACAACGTCGGCGTCACCGGCTACCGCGTGTACCGCGGAACCACGGCCGGCTTCACCGCCAATGGGTCGAGCCAGGTGGGCACGCCCACGGGCACGTCGTTCTCGCAGTCGGGTGTCGCCGAGGGGACCTGGTACTACCGGGTCGCCGCGGTCGACGCGGCAGGCAACGTGAGCGCGGCATCCGCCTCGGCATCCGTCGTGGTCCCGCCGGCACCCGAGGAGCCCCTCGAGCCGGTGACGACCTCGGTGGTCGCCCTGAAGGACGCCATGGTCGCCCAGTCGTCGACCGGCACCAACTACGGCGCCGCGAACTACCTGTCCGCACGTGGCGGCACGACGGGAGCGCTGCAGAGCTACCTCGCGTTCGAGCTGCCGGCCACGCCCGAGGGGCGCGTGCTCACCTCGGCCGTCCTGCGGCTGCGCACGACGTCGGACTCGACGTCGGGCTCGGCGGACACGCACGACGTGCGACTGGTGGCGTCGGACTGGACCGAGGCGAGCCTCACGTGGGCCAACCGGCCGACGACGGTCGGGGCGACCGTCGGCAGCATCACCGGGCTGACGGCGGTCAACACGACGTACGAGCGCCCGCTCACCGCGTCGACGCTGGCGCCGCTCGGAGGCACGACCGTCGGCTTCCTCGTGACCGACAACGGCACCGACAACCTGCGGTTCTGGTCGAAGGAGTCCACCACGGCCTCCTACCGCCCGACCCTCGTCCTCACCTACACGGCCGCGCCGTGAGCTGAGGTCCTGACCCCCCATCGATGAGGGCAGAGCCGCCCCGGGCTCCCCCTCGTCGATGGGATCGGACGGCCCCAAGCCGTCCGCGCGAGCACCCCCGGCTGCAGAAGGGGGTGCTCGCCGTTTCTCCCGGTGGTTCGACGGGGCGTCGAACCACCGATCCTCGACCCGTCAGTCCGCGGAGATCACCGTGGACCGGCCGGTGACCGTGATTCCGCCGCTCGCCGGGATCCGCACCTCCAGGCGGCCGGGACGGCCCACGTGCGCGCCCTGCAGGATCGTCACGGATGCCGGGGGCGCCACGAGCCCACGGGCCCGCAGATAGGCGCCCACGGACGCGGCGGCAGAACCGGTCGCCGGGTCCTCGGTGATCCGGCCCACCGGAAAGAGGTTCCGCGCGGTGATCACGCCGGGGCCGTCCGCGTGGAGCACCGTGACGGTGCCACGCCACTCCTGCTCGTCCATGAGCGCCCGCATCCGATCCGGGTCGAAGCGGAACGCGTCGAACACCTCCCGGTCGGCGAGGACCACGATCGGATGCCGGTTGCCGGCGAAGGACAGGGCCGGCGGCATCCGCGGGTCGAGGTCGGCTTCGTCGACGCCGAGCTCGGCGAGGAGGCGGGCGAGGACGTCCGCCGCGAGCTCTTCCACGGCCGGCTCCACGCTCGTGAACGAGGCGGTGACGCCGTCCTGGCCTTGCGCAGTGCGGATCACGACAGGGCCGACCGCCGTGCGGAAGACGAGCTCGCCAGGGTCGGAGATCCCGCCCTCCACGAGCGCCACTGCGGTGGCGACCGTCGCGTGGCCGCAGAAGGGCACCTCGGCGATCGGCGAGAAGTAGCGGATGTCGAGCCCGTCGTCGCTGCGCCCGGTGACGAACGCCGTCTCGGCGTAATCGACCTCGGCGGCGATGGCCTGCATGTCCTCGTCGGTCAGGGCGCCGGCGTCGAGCACGACACCGGCCGGGTTGCCGCCCGAGGGGTCGGTCGTGAACGCGGCGTAGCGGAGGATCTGCGGGGTGGTCGTCACCCGATCAGGATGCCGCATCCGCGCCGCACGCTGCGGCGAACGGGCCGGTCCACCGGGCTATCGGCGGACGGCGACCCCGTCGAGCACCTCGGCGAACCGCGAGATGGCGGCCGCCTCGGTGAGCACCCGCTGGCGGTACGACTGGCCGTTGCGGCCGTACTCGGCAGCCTTCGTCGCGTCGGCGCCGAGCTGCTCTGCCGCGTCGACGAGGGCGACGGGGTCGGCGGGCGGCACGCAGGGCCCTGCGCCGGCGGCCTGCATCTCGTCGAAGGTGGTGCTCGACACATCGACGGCGGCGATGACCGGCAGTCCCGTCGCGAAGTAGGTCGTCATCTTGCTCGGCACCGACATCTCGGTGAGCCCCGGACGCTCGTTGACGAGCAGAGCGTCGGCCGATCCGAGGACGGCATAGAAATCGTCGTCGCCCAGCGGGTCGATGAACTGCAGCCGCGGGTTCGGGCCGAGGGCCTCGAGCGCGGAGCGCTGGTTGCCGTCGCCCAGGAGCACGAACCGAACTGCCGACCCCCGGCGCGCGGCCTCCTGTGAGGCGTGGACGACCGACTCGAGGCCCTGCTTGGCGCCCATCGCCCCTGCGTGCAGGACGACCACGTCATCGTCGCTCCAGCCGTAGCGGCGGCGCACGTCGCCGTCGCGGCGGTCGTGGAGGTCGGGCACGTGCGACCAGTTGCGGACTACATCGATCGGGCTCGTCACCGCGAGGTCGTCGGCGAACATGCGCCGGAAGCGGTCGTGGATGACGACCACCCGGTGAGAGGCGTTGCCGAGGTCCCGTTCGAGGCGGGCGATGAGGCCCGATCCCAGGCCTCCTCCGGTCTCCTTGACGCCGAGCGTGTAGATGTCCTGCACCCAGGTGATGACGGGCACGCGGCGCAGGCGCGCGCGGGTCGCGACGATGCGGGATGCCAGGAGCGCCGGGCTCACGACGACGACGGCATCCGGGTCTCCCCAGCGCGTGAAGGCGGCGCGCAGGCCGAAGGTCACCTCGTGGAGGGCGCGGGTGATCGCGTTGTGCTTCCGGGGGACGAAGTGGTGCACGCGGCGGAGGCGCACGCCGTCGACCGTGGCGCGGCGGGGAAGCCCCCGGTGCTCGGTGGGGATCCGCCACCACGGATAGTGCGGGTGGCCGGTGACGGCCGACACGTCCCAACCGTGCGCGGCGAGGCCGGTGGCCATGCCGGTCGTGTACGGACCGATCCCCGTGGGCTCGGGGGAGTAGTTCACCCCGACGAACAGGACGGAGCGTCGCGAATCTGCCGGCATCGCCTCAGTATGCGCCATCGGGGCGGATCATGACCTTGACCGTCCGCCACATGATGACGAGGTCGGACATGACCGACCAGTTCTCCACGTACCGGAGGTCGAGGCGCACGCTCTGCTCCCACGAGAGGTCGCTGCGGCCGCCCACCTGCCACGGGCCGGTGATGCCCGGCTTGATGTACAGGCGGCGGAACACCGTGCCGTCGTAGGCGGTGACCTCGGAGGGCAGCGGCGGACGCGGGCCGACGACGCTCATGTCGCCGAGCAGGACGTTGAGGAACTGCGGCACCTCGTCGAGCGAGTACTTGCGCAGGATGGCGCCGACGCGGGTGACGCGCGGGTCGGAACGCATCTTGAAGAGCGGTCCGGCGCCCTCGTTGTCGGCGACGAGCTCGGCGAGCTCGGCCTCGGCGGTCGTGCGCATCGAGCGGAACTTCACCATCTTGAACTCGCGGCCGTCGCGTCCGACGCGCGACTGGCGGAAGAACACCGGGCCGGGCGAGTCGAGCTTGATCGCGATCGCGATGACGAGGGCGAACGGTGCGAAGACGGCGAGCGCGGCGAAGGAGCTCACGATGTCGAGGCCGCGCTTGATGACGTAGGCGCCGCCCTGGAAGGTCGGGATGGTCACGTGGAGCATCGGCAGGCCCTCGACGGGGCTCAGCGACATGCGCGGGCCGGCGACGTCGGCGATCTGGCTCGTCAGGACGAGCTCGGCCGCCGTGCCCTCGAGCTCCCATGCCAGGCGCTTCACGTAGGTCGGGTCGCCGGTCGGCTGGCTGGCGACCACGATGGTGTCGGCGTACAGCGCCGATGCGGCGCGCGTGACGGCGTCGGGCCCACGCGTGACGGAATACGACATGTCGCCCACCGTGAGGTGGTCGATGTCGTCGTCGAGCACGGCCGTCCCCACGACCTGGTACCCGAGCTTCCCGTCCGGGCCCAGCGCCCGAATCGTGTACTCGACGTCATCACGCGCGCCGACGATCAGCGTGCGCGACGCGTAGTGACCCTGTGCGCGCTGGCGCATGAGCCAGCGGCGCGCGCGCCAGCGGCACAGGATCAGGGCCACGAGGCCCACGGGCAGTGCGAAGTACAGCTGCTCGCGGAGCCCGTCCCACTCGAACAGCACGAAGACGATCGCCAACGTGCCGAATGCCAGTCCCGTGGCGTGGGCGACGCGAGCGTACTCGGTCGCGCCCGTGCCCAGGATGGCGGACGCGCGGGTGTTGAAGAGGCTGAGAGTCAGCATCCAGAACACCGCGGTGCCGACCGAGATCCGTGCAACGAGCCACGTCTCGGCGGCGAGCAGGTCCGGCGTCGTGAACAGCAGCGGAACCACTGTCGCCACGATGCATGCCAGAGAGATGACGGCCGCGTCGATCACGCGGAGGCGCATGCGATAGCGGCGCTCCCACTGCAACCGGCTGACCACCGCGGCGGACGCGCGCGGCGCCACCGAGGCTTCCCGCCGCACCGACAGCGAACCGATGCTCGGCAGCTGGAAGAAGGGTGCGACGTCGTCGATCGCGCTCATCGCACGATCCCCATGGCATTACCGAACTTGCGCATTGTGCCCCCCAGCAACATGCGACAACCACCGTCGACCCGAAATCGACGAAGGTCATTCCCCCAAGAACACTCAAATCCCCCCCGGGATACGCGCGACGACCCCACTCGTTTCGCGCTGCGTTCGTTCACACTCTAGCGCTATCGGACGGGTCGGCGCGAGGTGCGAACGTAAACTCCGTGTAAACCGCCGTTCAGGTTCGTGACACCGACGGAGGGCTACCTCCGTCGCCTGCGGGAGTCAACCCCCTCCGCGCCTCGGAGCGCCACCCGTATGTTGTGGACGCGCTGCAGCACGCGCGCAGACGGGGGCGACATCATGACGGACATCCTTCCGGCCCGGATGCCGTCGCTGCGGGACCGTCGCCCGCTGGCCCATCCCGCCGGGTCCGCCACCCCGGTCGCCGGCGTCATCTGGGAGCGCATCGACACGGACGCCTACGCGGTGTCCGTCGACGGGCGGACGGTCGGCTTCATCGATGTCGTCGGCCGCGTCTTCGTCGCGCTCGCCGGCCACCGCTACGACCGCGCCGAGGAGTTCGTCCAGGCGCTCGTGTTCGAGCAGGCCGTCGCCGCACTCACGACCCGGGCCGTTCGCGCCGAGTAGACCGTCGCGGTGCCTAGACCGGAGGGGGGCCCAAGTCAATCCCCTCGCCGCGGGTGACCGGGGGTCGCATGCTTCATCCGGACGCCGATGGACGCCGTCCGGAAAGCACGACCATGAGATCCGACCATCATCAGCTCGTCCTGGATCCGCTGAGCGATTCGACCTGGCGCCTCTGCGACCGCTCGGTCGCCGTCTGCGACGCCGACAGCGTGATCGCCTACATCGAGCGGCTCGCGGACGGCCGCCACGAGGTCATCTGGGTGTCGCACGGCGTCGGGGTCGCGATGTTCGCGACGCTCGAGGAGGTGCTGGCCCGCGCCGCCGAGATCGTCGCCCCGCGACGCCCGAGGGCGCCCGTGAAGCCGAATCCGATCGCCCACCGCCCGCCGCTGGCGGCGACCTGATCATGTGGCCCGGCCGTTCCGTCGAGACGTCGGAGGCGGTCGCAGCGCCGACGGGCACGACCTTCGGGATCGAGGAGGAGTTCGTCCTCCTCGACCCCAAGACCCTCACCACGGTCGACCGGGGTCTCGCCGCCGTGGCCGACCTCGCGGGCTCGGTGCCGGGGGCGGTCGTGCGCGAATTCTTCCCCTCGCAGATCGAGTACGCGACGCCCGTCTGCCGGACCGTCGACGACGCCCTCCGAGACCTCGGCGGGTTCCGCACGCGGCTGTCGGCATGGGCGGGCGCGGCCGGCGCCGTCGTGGCCGCGTCGGGAACGCCGTTCGCCACCAATGGGCGGGACCCCGAGCTCGAGGGCCGCTACGCCGTCATCGCACAGGACATCGCGGGGCTCACTCCCGAGCACCAGCTGAACGGCCTCCACGTGCACGTCGGCATCCCCGACCGGGACACCGGCGTCCGCGCCTCGAACTTCCTCCGCCCGTGGTTCCCGGTGCTGCTGGCCCTGTCGGCGAACTCGCCCTTCTGGCGAGGTCGCGACACCGGATTCGCGAGCTGGCGCGCGATCCACAGCCGGCGCTGGACGACCCACGGCATCCCGCCGCACTTCGAGGGCGCCGCGGACTACGACCGCGCGGTGCGGTTCCTGACGGGAGTCGGCGCGACCTCGGACATCGGCACGATCAACTGGGTCGCGCGGCTGTCCGCCACCCACCCCACGCTCGAGGTGCGCGTGTGCGACGTCCCGCTCGACCCGTACTCGTCCGTCGCGCTCGCCGCGCTCATCCGGGCGCTCGCCGCGGTCGGCGCGGACCGCGAGACCCCGCATCCGGCCGGGTACGAGGGGTGGGATGCCGCGCTCTGGCACGCGGCACGGCACGGCACCGGCGCCACGCTGGTCGATCCCCTGTCCGGCCGGCTGGTGCCGTCCGCCGCGGTGCTCGAGTCGCTCGTGGCCGTCGCCGGACCGCGGATGCCGGATGCCGACCGCGGACTGGTCGACTGCTTCCTCGCCGAGCATGCCGCGCACGGCGGCGACGCGACCCAGCAGCGCCGCGCCTATGCGCGAGGACGCCTGGCGGCGCTGTACCGCGACCGCTTCACGGGCTGAGCCGCCGCCTCCGCGCGCTCAGTGCGGCTCGGGGTCGTACTCGCGCGACCACGCGATCGCCACGAGCCGTCGGAGCACGTCGAGGTCGATGTCGTCGAGCTTCCGGACGTACACGCAGCCGGCGCCCTCGGTGTAGGTGCCGAGCTCGGGAAGCAGCGCGGCCCCCGCGGCGAGGTCCTTCAGGCCGTAGAGGGAGAGCTGGGCCTTGCGCGGCGAGAAGGCGACCTTCGGCCACTCGCCGCGGCGTCGCGGGTCGGACGGCGAGATGTAGCGGTACTGCCCGTAGCCGACCATCGAGGGACCCCAGAGAACCGGCTCGGATCCGGTGACCTCGTGGAGGATCTCCGCGAGGCGCAGACCGTCTTCGCGGCGACGCGCCGGGGTGGCGGCCTCGAGGAAGGCGTGGACATCGGCATCCGTCGGCCCGGTCTTCGGTGCGCTCATACCCGTCATCATCGCGCAGGATGCCGCCGCGCGGGACCTTCGTCAGCGCGCGGCGGGCTGGAGCAGTGCGGCGAAGGTACGCAGCGTCGACTCGAGGCCGAGCGAGGGCTCCAGCAGCCACTGGATCTGCAGGCCGTCGGACGCCGCGATGAGGAGCGCGGCGAGGTGGGAGGCCGGCACGTCGTCGCGGATGAGGCCCGCCTCCTGGTCGGCCGTGAACTCGGCCGTCAGGCGCTCGCGGATGCGCTCGAACCGTTCGGAGAAGAACGGCGCGCCGACCTCGCTGTCGCTCTCGAGCGACGCGGCGACGAGGGTCGAGTACAGCTTCACGAGGCCGGGCACCTCGACGTTGGCCATGGCCGCGTGCACCATGTTGTCGACGCCCGTGTGGGGCTCGGGATCGTTGGCGGCGCGCTGGGCCTCGGCGTGCGCGTAGACCGCCACGAGCAGCTGCTCGCGCGAGTCGAAGTAGTGGAGGAGCGCGGCGTGCGAGACGCCGAGGGCCTCGGCGATGCGGCGGAGGGATGTGCCGTCGGCGCCGCGCTCGCGGAAGACGTCGATGGCGCGGTCGAGGATCTCCTGGCGGCGGGCGACTCCCTTGGGCTGCAGTCCCTGCCGCCCGAGGACGAGGTCCGTCGGCGCGTGCATGCACTCAATGTAACCCAGTTGCGCAGTAAAAACCTCCATGTGGAGGTTTTGTGCTATCGTCGGGCGCAACGCCGGCCCCGGCGTCCCCGACGACGATGTACGAAGGAAGTCCCATGGCTCTGCCCGCCGCTTCAGTGCAGCTCTATTCGCTGGCGAAGGAGTTCACCGCCGACCCGAACGGATCGCTCGATCGCCTCGCGGCCATCGGCCTCGAGTACGTGGAGGCGTTCGACTTCGTCCGCCGTCCCGCCGAGATCCGCGCCGCCCTCGACGCCTCGGGCCTGACGGCCCCCACGGCGCACGCTCCGCTCCTCTCCGACGAGCTCTGGACCCCGGACGGCGCCATCCCGACCCCGGCCCCCGAGGTCGTCTTCGAGGCCGCCGCCCAGATCGGCGTGCAGACCGTGATCGACCCCTTCGTCGCCCCCGAGCGCTGGCTCACCGAGGACGGTGTCGCCGACATCGCCGAGCGCCTGAACCGCGCCGCCGACACCGCCGCCTCCTTCGGACTCACCGTGGGGTACCACAACCACGCGCAGGAGTTCGTGGCGTCCTTCGACGGGCAGAGCGCGTACGAGCGCTTCGTCGCCCTCACGGAGGATCGCGTGCAGCTCGAGCTCGACCTCTTCTGGGCGCTGACCGGCGGCCAGGACGTCCCCGCGCTCGTCGCGCGCCTGGGCGACCGCCTCACCGCGGTCCACGTCAAGGACGGCGTCGTGCCGACCTCCAACCCGTGGGCCCCCGGCGCCCCCTCGTTCGGATCCGACAGCCTCGACCAGCGCCACGCGGGCACCGGCGACGTGCCGCTCGCGGAGGCGCTGCGCGCCGGCACCGGCATCCGCTACGCCGTCGTCGAGTACGACCACGCGCCCGGCGACGTGTTCGCCGACATCGCCGCCAGCTACGCGTTCCTCCGCGACGGGGGGTTCGTCGCGTGAGCCGCCTCGGAGTCGGCGTCATCGGCGCCGGTGTCATCAGCCAGACCTACCTCGAGAACCTGACGTCCTTCCCCGACGTCGACGTCGTCGCGGTGGGCGACATCATCCCCGAGCGCGCGCAGGCAAAGGCCGAGGAGCACGGCGTCCCCGCGTGGGGCACGGCCGACGACGTCCTCGGCAACCCGGCCGTCGACCTCGTCGTGAACCTCACGATCCCGCAGGTCCACGTCGAGGTGTCGGCCGCGGCCGTCGCCGCCGGCAAGCACGTCTGGACCGAGAAGCCGCTCGGCCTCGACCGCGAGAGCACGCGCGAGCTGCTGCGCGCCGCGGATGCCGCGGGCGTCCGCGTCGGCTCGGCGCCCGACACGATCCTCGGCCCCGGATTCCAGACCGCCAAGCGCGCGATCGCCGAGGGCGTCATCGGGACGCCCCTGTTCGTGCAGACGGCGTTCCAGACGCAGGGCCCGGACCTGTGGCACCCGGAGCCCGCGTTCCTCTTCGCCGAGGGCGCCGGTCCGCTCCTGGACATGGGCCCGTACTACTTCTCGGCGCTCGTCAGCCTGCTGGGCCCCATCGCCGGCGTCGCCGCGCGCGGGTCGCGCTTCCGCACCGAGCGGAGCATCCACACCGGACCGCGTGCGGGAGAGACCTTCCCCGTCGAGGTGCCGTCCACCGTGCAGGTGCTGTCGACGTTCGAGGGCGGCCAGCACGGCACCCATCTGTTGAGCTTCGACTCGGCCCTCGAGCGCCACGGCGTCATCGAGATCCACGGCAGCGAGGGAACCATCGTCCTGCCCGACCCGAACCGCTTCGAGGGACGCATCGCGTTCGTGAAGCCGCTCGGCGTCTTCCGCGACGGCATGAAGACCGACCAGGAGTGGATCGAGATCGAGCAGCAGGGCACGGTCGTCGGCCGCGGCCTCGGCGTGCTCGACATGGCGCGCGCGATCGCCGCCGGTCGCCCGCACGTCGCGACCGGCGAGCTCGGCTACCACGTGCTCGACGTCATGCTCTCGGCCCAGGAGTCGGCGTCGACGGGTCAGTACCTGGAGATCGGCAGCACCGTCGCCGAGGTGCCGCTTCTTCCCGAGGGGTTCGACCCCTTCGCCGCAGAGCTCGCCTGAGCGGAGCCGCGGCGCGACGAAGGCCGGGTGGGGGTGCGACCCACCCGGCCTTCGCCGCCTCCCCCAGGAGCGCCGACGCTGGAGGATCGGCGCTCAGGGACTGACGCTCAGGGGACGGCTGTGTAGGTGAGCGTCAGCGTCGGGCGGAAGGTCGCGTTCGCGGCCTCCCGGGTCCAGAGCCGGACGTTGTCGGTGCCGGCGCTGCTCGACAGCCGCAGCGTCACCGGCGTTCCCGACCGGTCGGCCAGCTGCGACGCCTGCAGCGAGACGGTGTAGGCGGTGCTGATCGCCGTCGCCCCCGTGAGCTGGCCCAGCACGCTGGAGCTCACCCCCGTCGTCGGACGGCTCGTCCAGGTGACCGTCGCCTCGTCCCAGGCCGCGTCCATGATCCGCAGCTGGTGGACATCCGCCGATCCCGCCGTCGGGTCGCTCGACGTGCGCACCGCCAGGGTCGCGCCCGTCAGGACCGTCCCGGCCGGCGCCGCCGGCAGTGTGAACCGCAGGTACGACTCGATCGCCGTGTCGAACCGCGACGACAGCTGCGTCGAGGCCCCGTACACGCCGGCCGGGTTGACGGCCGCGACCATCGTGTCGGCGTCGGCGACCACCGTCTGGGTGGTGGTGGCGGGTGCCACCGTCGCGTTGACGGCATCCGTCGGCGCGCTGGTGTTGCCGGCCGCGTCGGTCGCGGTCACGCGGTAGTACCACGTGCCCACGGCCACCGAGGTGTCGGTGTAGCCGGGCGTGCTGACCGTCGCGACCCGTGAGGACGCGTCGACGATGAAGTCCGGCGTTGTGCCCCGATGCACGTCATAGCCGGAGACGCCCCCCGCGTCCGTCGACGCGCCCCACGAGAGCGCGATGTCGTCGCCGCCCTGCACCGCGGCCGCGAGGCCGGTCGGCACGGTCGGCGCCGTGGTGTCGGGATCGATCGTCGCCGACGCGGCATCCGAGGCGGCCGACCAGTTGCCGGCGGCATCGCGGGCCCGCACGCGGTAGAACCACGTGCCCACGTCGGCGTCGGCGTCCGTCCAGGTCGTCGCGGTGACATCGGATGCCACGACCGTCGCCCCCGAGAGGGTGAAGTCGGCGGTGGTCCCGCGGTGCACCTCGTAGCCGGTGACGCCGACGGCATCCGACGACGCCGCCCACGACACGGCGATGTCGTCGCCGTTCTGCACGGCCGCGCTGACGCCGGTCGGCGCCGTCGGGGCGGTCGTATCGGGCGGGGTGACGGTCGCCGTGGCGCTGCCGGAGGCCGACGAGAAGTTGCCGGCCGCGTCGCGCGCCACCACGCGGTAGTACCAGGTGCCCACCGGCACCGACGTGTCGGCGAAGGTGGTCGCCGTCGCCGGTCCCCGGAGCGTCGCCGCCGAGGGCGTGAAGCCGGCGGTCGTGCCCCGGTGCACCTCGTAGCCGGTGACGGCGACGTTGTCGACGGCAGCCGTCCACGAGAGGTCGACGGTGCTGCCCGAGACGGATGCCGTGACCCCGCCCGGCGCCGACGGCGGCGTCGTGTCGCCACCGGTGCCGGTGCCCGCCGCGTAGTGCGCCGTCACGCGGTTCGCCGCGAGGGCCGAGTAGTAGACGGCCGTCTCGTCGAGCTGACCGTGGAAGTAACGGCCCGCCTGGTTGCTCGACGTGCTCTGGTAGCCGACGAGGTTGTCGCCGCCGGCGTGCCACGTGCCCCAGTAGACGGCGTTGCCCGTCGTCGTGTTCTGCGCCTGGAGCGCGCCGTCGACGTAGAGCCGCATGCCCGCCGACGACTGAGTCGCCACCACGTGGTGCCACTGGCCGTCGTTGAGCTGGCGCGAGGTGCGCAGCGTGGTCGTGTTGTTGCCGCCGGCGCGGACACCGAAGCGCACGAAGCCCGAGCCGCTCTCCATGTACAGCACCCGGTCGACGGTCGAGCTGACGCGATCGGTGCCGTCGTCGCTGCGCGGCCGCCCGTTGGACTGGCCGTAGTTGACGAGTGCGCCGCCGGTGGTCGACGTCGTCCGCAGCCAGGTCTCGATCGAGTACGTCGTCGGGCCGCGCTCGATGACGTCGTTCCAGATGTACTGCGGCAGGCCGCTCGGGTCGGTCTCGCTGAAGGTCGCGCTGAGGCTCGGGTCGCCCGCGAGCGCGCCCGCGGCCGTCCGCTGGACGCCGTTCTGCGCGAGGCCGTTCAGCCCCGTCACGGTCTCGCCGGCCGAGTCCACGACCCACTGCGCGTTCGCGGTGTCGTCGTAGCGCCAGTAGAGGCGCGGGGAGTCGGCGAGCACCGTCGATGCGTACGCGGATCCCGATCCGGATGCCGTGACGCTGGCGCTCGCCGTGATGCCGCTGCGGTTGCCGGCGGCGTCGATGACGCGCGCGCGGTAGGAGTAGCTCTGTCCCGGCGTCACGTTCGTGTCGACGAACGTGACCTGGTTGCGGTACCAGTGCTGCGACTTCGCGACACCGGTCCAGACGGGCGTCGTCGTGTTCGTGCCCTTGTAGACGGCGTAGGTGAGGTCGCTGTCGTCGGGGTCGACCACGCCGCGGACGTTGACCTGCACGGCGCCGGGCGTCAGCGCCCGCACCGCGATCGTCGGGGTCGGCGGGTTGCCGGTGTCGGTGCTGCCGAAGCGGGTGAGGCCCTGCTGGAGCTCGCCGTTCACGCGGGTGAATTCACCGGCGACCCAGAGGTACTCGTCGCCCGTGGCTGCGGTGCCGATCGCGAACGCCCGCGGTCCGAGCGACTCGCCCGTGCCGTCGTTGAGCTCGGGCAGCCAGCCGAGGTGGAATTGTCCGGTGTCGTCGGCGCGGCTCGCGCTGAGGTAGGTGCGGCGGCCATCGGGGAACATGCCCTGACCGCTGCAGTCGTGGTGGTGGTGCGCCTCGAACAGGATCCCCTTGTGCAGCAGCATCGCCTGCGTCGCGCCGGCGCAGCTGTCGCGCCAGTACTGCGAGTAGTCGCTCCAGTTGTAAGAGAGGCTGCCGTCGAAGCCGTTGAAGCCCTCGTTGCCGACGTAGAAGCGCGTGCCGTCGGACACGAGCGCCTTCGTGCGCGAGGTGTTGCCGACGGTCGAGGCCGGCCAGGTGCGCAGGTTCGCGCCGGTGGCGGAGGAGACGACCGCGAAGCTGTGGCTCGTCTGCCCGTTGACGGTGAAGAAGTCGCCGCCGATCACGACGCGGTCGCCGGTGGGCGAGAGCGCGATCGCGGTGCCGCGCGCGTTCTTGTTCGGCTCGACCGTCTGGCTGTACGACGACGTGGTCGCGCCGTACGCGTTCGCGACGAAGGAGGTGTCGAGCGCGCCCGTGCGGCTGAGCTTCGCGAAGCTTCGCCGCGGCTGGCCGCCGACCGTCTGGAAGGCGCCGCCGATGTACACCGCGTCGGCGGAGACAGCGAGCGAGAGCACCGTGCTCGAGATCGCGGCGGGGTTGAACGACGTCACCCGGCACGTGCGCAGGTCGATCTCGGCCAGGCGAGAGCGCGAGACGCCGCCGATGCGCGAGAAGTTGCCGCCGACGAAGACCGTGTTGCCGTCGGGCGCCGCGGCCACGGCGTAGACGGTGGCCGTGCCGCTGGCGAGCGTCGCCGGCAGCTGGCACGCGTCGGGCTGACCGGTCGCGGCATCCAGGATGGCGACGCCGGTGAGGCTCCGCACCGCCCCCGACTGCCCGGCGCCCGGGCGAAGCTCCGTGAACGCGCCGCCGGCGACGACCCGCCCCTGGGATCCGGCGACGCCGAACACCTGGGCGTTGGTCTGCCAGGTCGGCAGCTCGTCGGCGCTGAACGACAGCCCCGGCGACAGCGCCGAGGCCGGATCGGTCGGACCCACCGCAGTGAGTCCTCCGGCGATGACGGCGACGATCGCCGCACCGATGACAAGACGTGAACGCATGATGTCCCCCGCTCCGTTGCATTACAGAGCGGACGCCCGCGTCGCGATGCCCCGACGAGGATCCCCATCCTCATGATGCCGAAGCGGCGGCGCGCGGTACCCCCCAGTAACCACGTCGATTTGATCTGCCCGGAGTGTAGACCCTGGCGGGGCCGGAAGGGAAGTGTTCCATGTCCGCGCATCGAGCTCGAGTGAAACATCACGGTTGGGTCACGGCATCAGATGAGGTCTTCTGCGCGCCGCGACGTTCGTTCTACCCTGTTACCGGTCACACACTGTGACCGGTCACAGTCCCTCCGGCGAACGCACGGCAGCGGCTCGCGAGGCGCATCGACCCCACCGAAGAAGATGGGAAGACAGCACGATGAAGCACCACTTGGCGAGGATCGTCGCGGTCGCAGCCGCGGCGGCACTGACTCTGGGGGCGACCGCCGCCCCCGCGATGGCCGACACCGGACCGGTCGACTCCGACATCTTCGTCGAGAAGGTCGACGGGCTCTCCCCGGACTTCACGATGGGCGTCGACATCTCGTCGTACCTCTCGCTCATCGACTCCGGCGTGGTGTTCCGCGACGCCGCCGGACAGCCCGCGAACCTCTTCGAGGTGCTCGCCGACCATGGCGTGACCGACGTTCGCATCCGTGTCTGGAACGACCCCTTCAACTCCACGACGGGTGCCGGCTACGGCGGAGGATCCGTCGACGCCGAGCGCGCGGCCGAGATCGGCGCCCTCGCCACCGCCGCCGGCCTCGGCGTCCTCGTCGACTTCCACTACTCCGACTTCTGGGCCGACCCCGGCAAGCAGAAGGCGCCCAAGGCCTGGGCGGGCTTCACCGCCGACCAGAAGGCGGCCGCGGCCAAGGCCTACACGATCGACGCGCTCGAGCTCATGAAGGCCGAAGGCGTCGACGTCACCATGGTGCAGGTCGGCAACGAGACGACCAACGGCGTCTCGGGCGAGACGAACTGGGCGAACATCTCCAAGATCTTCCAGGCGGGGTCGGAGGCGATCCGCCAGGTGTTCCCCGACGCGCTCGTCGCCGTGCACTTCACGAACCCCGACCGCGCGAACTACACGACGTTCGCCGGGTACCTGCAGACCTACGGCGTCGACTACGACGTCTTCGCCTCGTCGTACTACGCGTTCTGGCACGGGACGCTCGCCAACCTCAAGAGCGAGCTCAACAAGATCGTGAACCAGTTCGGCAAGAAGGTCATGGTCGCCGAGACCTCGTGGGCCTACACGCTCGACGACTTCGACGGGCACCCGAACGTCATCCGGACGGCGGCCGCCGCGACCCAGTACCCCGTGTCGGTGCAGGGTCAGGCCCACGCGCTCCGCGACGTGATCGCGACCGTCAGCGACGTCGATCAGGATGCCGGTCTCGGCGTCTACTACTGGGAGCCCGCGTGGCTTCCGGTCGGCCCCGCGAGCGCCCTCGAGGCGAACAAGGTGCTGTGGGAGCGCGACGGCTCCGGGTGGGCGAGCTCGGCCGCGGCCGAGTACGACCCCGTCGACGCGGGCGTCTACTACGGCGGCTCGGCGTGGGAGAACCAGGCGCTGTTCGCCGCCGACGGCACGCCGCTGTCGTCGCTGTCGACGTTCGAGTACGTCTACACCGGCACCACCGCTCCGCTCGAGGTCGTCTCGTACGAGCCGGTCGCGCTGACCTTCGCCGACGCGGCGTCCGTCTCCCTGCCGGCGACCGTCACCGTCGTCTACAACGACGGCTCGACCGGCACCGCCGAGGTCGAGTGGTCCGACGCGGTCGAGTGGATCACCGGGCCGGGGACGTACACCGTCTCGGGCGTCACCGCGGGCGGCCTCGCCGTCAGCGCGACCGTCACCGTCACGGCATCCGCCACGAACCACCTCGCCAACCCGGACTTCGAGTCGGGCACGGCGCCGTGGACCGTCACGGGCACAGGAGGCTCGATCGACGCGTCGGCCGACGCGACGTCGGGCGCGCGCGCGTTCAAGTTCTGGGCCGGCAGCACCTACTCGACCGCCGTCAGCCAGACGGTCACCGGCCTCGAGGCGGGCACGTACCTCCTCACCGCGTCCTCGCACGGCGGCGCGTTCGCCTCGGGTTCGGCGACGCTGCGCGCCGTCACCTCCGAGGGCACCGCGGAGACCCCGCTCGTCCTCACCGCGTGGGGCGAGCACCACACCTCGAGCGTGCTCGTCACGGTCGGGGAGGACGGTCAGGCCGTCGTCTCCGGCTCGCTGGACGCCGCCGCCGGCGGCACCTGGGGCGTCTTCGACGACTTCTCGTTCGTGGAACACGTCGAGTCCACCGTCGACACCGCCGAGCTCACGGCGCTCGTCGCCCAGGCCGACGACCTCGACCGCGCGCTCTACACCCCGGAGTCGCTGTCGGTGCTCGACCGCGCGCTCGAGAAGGCGCGGATCGTCCTTGCCGCGGCGACGCCCGACGCCGAGAAGGTGGCGGCGGCATCCGCGCTCGTGTCCGACGCGATCGACGCGCTCGAGGAGATCGTCGTACCGGCCCTCGAGGTCGTGACGGCGCCGGTGGTCTCCGGCACCGCCGCCGTCGGCAGCACCCTGACGGCGACGGCCGGCGAGTACGCCCCCGCCGTCGACCACGTCGACTACCAGTGGCTGCGCGGAGGCGTCGCCATCGACGGCGCGACGGCGTCCACGTACGTCGTGGTCGCCGCCGACGCGGGTGCCGCGCTCTCGGTGCGGGTCACGGCGGCACGAGCGGGCTTCATCTCGGTGTCGGCGACGTCCGAGGCCGTCACGGTGGCGAAGGTCTTCACCGGCGTCTCGGCGAAGATCACCGGCAAGGCGGAGGTCGGTGCCAAGCTGACCGCCGTCGTCGCCTCAACCCCGACGGCATCCGCGAAGGCGTACCAGTGGTTCGCCGGCGGCACCGCCATCCCGGGCGCGAAGAGCGCCACGTACACCGTCAAGAAGGCGGATGCCGGCAAGAAGCTCACCGTGCGGGCGACCGTCTCGCGCAGCGGCTACACGTCGGCGTCGGTCACCTCCGCGGCCGTCACCGTCGCGAAGGTGTTCGCGAAGGTGTCGTCCGTGAAGATCACCGGTACCGCGAAGGTCGGCAAGAAGCTGACGGCATCCGTGTCGGTCAGCCCCGCCGCGACCAAGAAGTACCAGTGGTTCGCGAACGGCCGCGCCATCGCTGGTGCGAAGAGCTCGTCGTACACCGTCAAGAAGGCGGATGCCGGCAAGAAGCTCGTCGTCGTCGTGACGCTCAGCAAGTCCGGCTACCAGAGCGTCGTGAAGGTGTCGGCGCCGAAGAAGGTCGCCCGGTAGCGGCGACTCCCCCCGGCCGGTGGCCGTCCGTTCCGTGTGTCATGCGCGGGCGGGCGGCCATCGGCGTTCGCGGGCGGGTCACCAGTGCGTGGGCCGATACCGGAGTCCGACCTCGACGCGGCCGGCGCCCCCGTTCAGCAGCGCGAGCGGGATGGGTTCGCCGCCCGGGTTGTCGTGGAGGCGGATGCCGTCGCCGAGCAGGACGGGTGCGATGTGGATGTCGATCTCGTCGATCAGTCCGCGGCTCAGTAGCAAGGCCCCGATCGACGGCGACAGCACCTCGACGTTTCTTCCCTCCGGCCGCATCGAGCGCGATGCGCACCGCCTCGGCGACGTCGCAGTCGAGGAACGTCACACCGGGCGAGGGGGCGGCATCCGCCCGGGCCGGGCCAGGCCCGGTCGAATGTTCATCCCCAGGTAGTCTGCTGTCAACCGACGTGGCGGGTACACCCACCGCTGCTACCACTGCACAACCCCGGGGAGCAACGAATGCACCGCCCACTGTCGAAACCCCGCTCCCGCGCGATCGTCACCACCCTCGCGCTCGTCGCCGGCCTCGGCATCGGCGCAGCCCCGACCGCAGCCGTTGCGGCTCCCGGCGGGCAGATCACGGGATCGGTGACGTACCCGGCGGGCATCACGTTCGACGGAGGCTACACGTCCGCCCAGCTCTACTCCGTCGAAACCGGTTCAGAGGTGGCCCGCTCGAGGGTCGTCAGTGGCGCATACAGCTTCACCGGATTGGGTGACGGTGAATACCGGATCTTCTTCGACAGCTGGCGCCTCCCCATCGTGGACCAGTGGTGGCAGGATGCCGATGACTTCGCCGACGCCGATGTCATCACGATCTCCGACGGAGCCGCGCAGAGCGGTGTCGACGTCACGCTGAACGCCGGCGCGACGATCACGGGCACCATCAGCGGCAGAGGTCAGGAGAGTGACAGCCTGAAGTCGGTCAGCGCATACCGCGTCGACGATGACGGCGATTTCGTCCGCGAGAACTTCGTCTACCTCGACGACAACGGGTCGTACTCTCTCTCCGGACTCAGGTCGGGGGAGTACGCGATCGCCTTCGGCGACAGTGCCTGGGTCGAATGGTGGGACGACCAGTTCAGCCTGACCACGGCGACGCGGATCACCCTGGCTGACGACGAGGTGCGCACCGGGATCGACGCCGACATGGACGACGTGGGCGGCGAGTACACCTGGCCGACGCTGCTCAACAAGACCCCCCGCGTCGGAGAGACCATCAGCGTGACGCCCGGCGCATGGCCAGCCGGAACGACGCTGACGTACTACTGGAACTGGTGGGACGAGGAGGGCGAGTACGACGGAATCTCGAACGGCAGCCCCACCTTCACTGTGCCGGCCGCTGCGCTCGGCAGTGAGATGACGGTGACTGTCGAGGGGGGACGGGTCGAGCCGGACCCGGACTTCGGCTTCGTGGCCAAGACCACCGGATACACCGCAAAGGTCGCCCCAGGCATCCTCACGGCGCCGGTACCGACCATCAGCGGCAACGCCGCGTCGGGGCGCGTGCTCACGGCTGTTCCCGGAGAGTGGACGCCGGGCACCGCGTTCACCTACCGGTGGTACGCCGACGGCGCGGCGATCGCGGGCGCGACGAAGTCCACGCTCACGCTCGGCTCGGCGCAGAAGGGCGCCCGGATCTCGGTGAAGGTGACGGGGAAGAAGACCGCCTACACCTCCGCGTCTCGAACCTCGGAGCCGACGGCGAAGGTGGCGACAATGGCCACCCCGACGATCAGCGGCACGCTCGCCTACAAGCGGACGCTGACCGCGAAGCCCGGAACGTGGACGTCGGGGACGACGTTCACCTACCAGTGGCGCGCCGACGGCGAGAAGATCGCCGGAGCGACGAAGTCGACGTTCCAGCCCCTCCTCGCCCACACCGGGAAGCAGATCTCCGTCACGGTGACGGGCAGCAAGCCGGGCTACGACACACTCACGAAGACGTCCGCGCTGTCGCCGAAGGTGACCCTCGCACGGACCCCGACGATCACCGGCACCCCTGCCGTGGGGAAGAAGCTCGTCGCTTCTCTCGGAACGTGGACGGCAGGGATGACGTTCACGTACCAGTGGTATGCGTCGGGGAAGGCGATCGCAGCGGCGACGACGTCGTCGTTCACGCCGACATCCGCGCAGAGCGGCAAGACGATCACCGTCACCGTGACCGGCAAGAAGTCCGGATACGGCACCGTAGCGAAGACGTCCGCCCCGACCGAACGGGTGATGTCTCGGGCCTCCCTTTGACCGGCTCTGCACCGCAAAGGCTGAAGCGCCCGCGTTCGATCTCTCCGGGCACTGCGCGAATATGCACCGGCGCCGTCCGGCCCGGGGGCGTGCTGATGTGTTGTCAGGCGACGACGAGGGGCTGGACGTCGTGGGGCTTGTCGTCAAGCTCGCGGGCAAGGTCGTAGCTGGTCTGCATCGCCATCCATGCGCGTGCGGTGCCGACACCTGCGCGCTCGAGGCGGATCGCGAGGTTCGGGCTCACTCCGGAGTGTCCGTGGATGACTCGGCTGAGCGTGACACGGGAGACGCCGAGTCGCGCCGCAGCCTCGGCGACGGTGAGCCCCAGTTCACCGAGCACGTCCTCCCCAATGATCTCGCCGGGGTGCGGTGGGTTGTTCATCATGGTCAGCTCCTCCTTCAGTGATAGTCCTCGTAATCGACGAGTTCGACATCCTGCCCGACGAATCGGAAGGTCACCCGCCAGTTCCCGTTCACCCAAATCGACCAGTGGCCGGCGAGGTCACCCTTCAACTCATGTGTGCGGAATCCCGGGATCGTGCGATCGGCAGGCCCCTGCGCGACGTCAAGGAGACCCAGGATGCGGGTGAGCTTCGATGCGTGCGCTGGCTGCACGCCCTTCTTCGATTCCGTCTCGTACAGACCTTGTAGGCCCTTGTGGCGGAAGCTCACGATCACCGTTGGAATGTATCGCGTATCGCATCACGATACAAGCGGTTGTGGATTAGGTTGCGCCGGGGACGGGTGCCGCTCCTACGACCTCACGATTTTCGATCGTCCGCTCACCCTGCTCGATGCTTCAACTGCAGCTGAGAGGCGCCCGTAGTGCGGCAATGAGCACTCGTTGGTCCTCATTCGTCGACCAGTGATCCGGGTAACAGCATCGCTGGCGCACTGTTTGCCCTGTGTCAGGGCTCGCTTCCCGGCACACTCCCGGCACAGATGGCCGATCCGCCTTCTTGGTCGGCATCCTGCGAGGCCGTTTCGTCTCGCTTCGCTCGCTCAACGACCGAGGGCAGAAACCGCTCACCACCAGGGAAAAGAAGAAACCCCCGTGCGTAGAAGCCACACGAGGGTCCCAGTGGCTCCGACGGGCGTCGATCCCGTGACCTCACGATTTTCCGTCGTGCGCTCTACCAACTGAGCTACAGAGCCGCATGGCATCCGAAGAGCCATGCCCGAGACGAAAGGCCCTTCGTTTCCAAAGGGCCCGTCGCTCAGAGCGACCCTGACGGGACTTGAACCC
>Ga0160435_1000080_pt1 | contig 59012 bp, 56 predicted proteins | sample HID1973K_E0MG_FD_108213 | JGI IMG/M metagenome (GOLD analysis project Ga0160435, IMG submission 108213) | Enriched mosquito-associated microbial communities from UW Madison campus, WI, USA - HID1973K_E0 MG | ecosystem: Host-associated > Arthropoda: Insects > Digestive system > Unclassified ...
GTAGTGGCCGACCGTGGGCGCGATCATGCGGCGGTCGACGAGCTTGAGCGGGAATTGGACGGGCACGGAGCGGAATGGAACAGTCTGTAGCCGGGGCCAGGCCCGCGGGGAGCTTCTATAATAGCGGCAGTACTTCCCCTGCGCCGGGACCCTGGCGCGAAGGCACGAGCTTGAATCCCGATTCCCGTTCCCCGGTTCCCGCGCTGCGCGTGCGGGACCTGCGCAAGACCTACGACACCGGCGTGCAGGCCCTCAAGGGCGTTTCGCTGGAAGTGCAGCCGGGCGATTTCTTCGCCCTGCTCGGCCCCAATGGCGCCGGCAAGTCCACCTTGATCGGCATCGTCTCCTCCCTGGTCAACCTCAGCGAAGGCCAGGTCGAGGTGTTCGGCACCGACCTGGTGCGCGAGCGCAGCGCGGCGATGCGCCTGATCGGCCTGGTGCCGCAGGAAATCAATTTCAACCTGTTCGAGAAGCCCTTCGACATCCTGGTCAACTACGCCGGCTTCTACGGCATGCCGCGCAAGCAAGCCGAGGCGCTGGCCGAGGTCGAGCTCAAGCGCGCGCACCTGTGGGAGAAGGCCCAGGTGATGAGCCGCACGTTGTCCGGCGGCATGAAGCGGCGGCTGATGATCGCTCGCGCGATGATGACCCGCCCGCGCCTGCTGATCCTCGACGAGCCCACCGCTGGCGTGGACATCGAGATCCGCCGCGATATGTGGCGGGTACTGCGCGAGATCAACATCGCCGGCACCACCATCATCCTGACCACGCACTACCTGGAAGAAGCCGAGAGCCTGTGCCGGCACTTGGCGATCATCAACCATGGTCGCATCGTCGAGCAGGGCCCGATGCGCACGCTGCTGGCCAAGCTGGACGTGGAGGGCTTCCTGTTCGATATCGACGGCGACCTGCCGGCCCAGCTGCCTGCGATCGAAGGCGTGACCCTGGTCGCGACCGACAGCCACACGCTGGACGTGGAGATGCCGCGCGCGATGGACCTCAACCGGATCTTCGCCACGCTGCAGGATGCCGGCATCCGCGTGCGTTCGATGCGGACAAAATCCAACCGCCTCGAGGAATTGTTCGTGCGCCTCACCGCCAACCTGGAGACGCCGGCATGAGCGCTCAACCGCAAGCAACCGCGCCGACCGACACCCAGCGCAACTGGACCGCGCTGGGCACGATCGTGCGCCGCGAGGTCAAGCGCATCCTGCGGATCTGGGGCCAGACCCTGGTGCCGCCGGCCATCACCATGACGCTGTACTTCCTGATCTTCGGCGGGCTCATCGGCTCGCGCGTAGGCGCGATGGGCGGCTACGACTACATGGCCTTCATCGTCCCCGGCCTGGTGATGATGAGCGTGATCCAGAACAGCTACGGCAACATTTCCTCTTCGTTCTTTGGCGCCAAGTTCGGCCGCCATGTCGAAGAACTGCTGGTCTCGCCGATGCCCAACTGGGTGATCCTCACCGGCTATGTCGCCGGCGCGGTGTTGCGCGGCTTGATGGTGGGCGTGATCGTGCTGATCATCGCGATGTTCTTCACCCCGGTGCGCATCCCGCATCCGCTGGTGACCTTGAGCACGGTGCTGCTGGGCGCGACGATCTTCTCGCTGGCCGGCTTCATCAACGCGGTGTATGCGAAGAAGTTCGACGACGTGGCGATCGTGCCGACCTTCATCCTCACCCCGCTGACCTACCTCGGCGGCGTGTTCTATTCGGTGAAGCTGCTGCCGCCCTGGGCCGAGGCGGCCACCCACGCCAACCCGATCTTCTACATGGTCAACGCCTTCCGCTACGGCCTGCTCGGCAGCAGCGACGTGCCGCTGTGGGTCGCCTACGCGCTGATGCTGGGCTTTGTCGTCGTGCTGGGCGCGCTGGCGCTGTGGCTGTTGCGCCGCGGTGTGGGTTTGCGTAGCTGAAGAAACGCTGCATTGACGTGGATGCCCTTGTCTTGGGCATGACCACGTGCGTTGTTATGCTCACCAGGCAGGGGTTCTGCCCGTGAGCGGGCGCAACGAGGACGTGCAAGATGCAGCGAGTAGTGAAGGGATTGCTGTGGGGGACGATGCTGGTCGCCCTGCCCGGTGTAGGCCTGGCCCAATCGGACGTGTCCACGCAGTACGGCAAGGTCGGCGGCATGAACGCCGGCAACGCCCAGGCTTGCGGCATCGGCAAGGAACAGGTCGCCAAGCTGCGTGAGCGCCACAAGGCCAGCATCCGCAAGCTGTTCGGCGAACAGGCCGGCTTCGAGGCCAACTACGACAAGGCCGCGGCCGCTTCCGAACAGAAGGTCGTGCAGGCCTGGAAGCAGGGCCAGTACAAGCCCACCCCCGAGGTGTGCGAGGAACTGAAGCAACAGGTGCAGTCGTGAGGGCTCGCTTTGCGGTTCCGCTGCGGGTAATTGCTGCGGCCACCTGCGCAGCGGTGCTCGCCACGGCAGGTTGCAAGCGCGAGGAGGCAGCCCGCCCCGCCGCCACGCCTGCAAGTGATTCCGCAACCGCGCAAGGTGCTGCGGCGACGCCGGCCGGCTCCGCAGCCACGGCCGAATCGAAAGGCTTTGATGCCAGCCGCCTACCGGTTTCCGATGCGGCGCTGGGCGCATTCCCTTACCTGGGGCTGCCCGAAGGCTATGTGGCGACCGACGTGGTGCAGAACGACTTCGACCGCGTGCCGTTCTGGACCGGCGACCGCATCGAATGGGTCGAGGGCAAGGTCCATTCCGCCGCGCTGGGTGCCGCCGGCGACAAGCCGTTCTCGCCACTGGAACTCAGCCGCAACGTGCAGGCGCTGGTCGAATCCCTCGGCGGCAAGCGTATCGCCAGTGGACCGCTGCCGGCCGAGGCGAGCCAGGAGATCGGTAACAGCAAGGCCGGCGTGGCGTATGTCGGCGGCCTCGGCGACATCTACAACGAGCCTGCCGACACCTACGTGATCCATCGCGCCGACCGCGACATCTGGATCCACGTGTGTGCAGGCAGCAACGCTGGTGGCTGGATCATCGCCGAGACCCGGCCCTTCCAGTCCACCGCGAAGGCGCTGCCTGCCGAGGCTTTGAAGCAGGCGCTGGATGGGAACGGCAAGGTGGCGATCGAGGTGAACTTCGCCACCGATGCGGCGCAGATCCTGCCGGACTCCGAGCCGCAACTTGCGCAGGTCATCGCCCTGTTGCGCGCCGATCCACAATTGCGGCTTGCCGTCGGTGGGCACACCGACAACAGCGGTACGCCAACGCACAACCAGCAGTTGTCGCAAGCGCGCGCAGATGCTGTGGTGCAACGCCTCACTGCTGCGGGCATTGCTGCCGATCGACTCAGTGCGCAAGGTTTCGGGCAGACGCAACCGGTGGCTGATAACGCTAACGAGGAAGGACGCGCGAAGAATCGACGCGTCGAGTTGGTCAAGCGTTGATGCGTAAAACCCCTTAAAAACAGGGGTTCGACGCACCTGCTCCGTTCTTGGCGATGACAGTTCCGACCACGCGCTAACCCATTCGAAGGCGCGTGTTGTGAAGGCAATCGTTAATCTGTGAACTGTGGTGCAGTTCAAAAACTTGACGGGGCAATCAGAAAATTCTGACTTGAAACGGCAAAATTTTGACTCTAGGCTGAATCCCGTTCGCCAACCGCGTCAAACTTTCGGCGAACGGGGAGGCGCGAGTGCTTCTGAGCCGCCCCCATCAACTAATCCCGCTGTGGTCCGGGAAACGGTGTCGCACCTCGGGTGCGCCGCCCCTGGTATTTCATTGCCCCAAGGAGAGGAACATGAACCAAGCTCGCCGCATTCGTTTCGCCCGCAAGCAACTCGGTCAGGGCATGACCGAATACATCATCATCACCGCCCTCATCGCCATCGCCGCCATTGCGGCCGTCACCTTCTTCGGCGGCACCGTCCGTAGCCAGGTCGCGGGCATGTCCAAGGAATTGTCGGGCCAGAGCGCCACGCAGTCGATCAACCGCGCCAAGAACCAGGCCAACAGCGCGCAGACCGAAGCCGACAAGACCAAGGGCATGGACGCTTACAAGAACAAGTAAGCGCCCTTCCTTCGGTTTACCCGAACGCCTAGGCGGCGAACGCCGCCCGGGCTCCCTCTATCCGAGTTCGACGTGCCACATCAGTGGCGCGGCGGGCGACTGTTGATTGCAGACCGGGAAAAGGCACATGCGTAGCGCAATCGCACTGGCGCACAGTCGCGCGGTACGAACCGTCTCAACACGGAACACAGTTGCCGGCCAGGCGATGGTGCTTGGGCTGGTGCTCATCCTGGTGCTCTGCGTCGGCGCGGTCCTGCTGTTCAACACCGGGCAGGTGGTCAACAAAAAAGTCGAACTGGTGAACGCCGCCGATGCGGCAGCTTACAGCGTGGCCGTGCAACAGGCGCGGGCGCTCAACTATGCCGCGTACATGAATCGCGCACGGGTCGCCAACGAAGTGGCCATCGCGCAAACGATCAGCCTGTATTCGTGGCTCAACCAGATGCACACGACGTCGATCGTTATCCAGACCGCACTCGACATTATGTCGGTGATCCCGTACGTAGGTCCGGTGTTCAAGGCGCTGGCGCAAGCGTTCAAGGCCGCCGGCAGGGTGCTGAAGACGACGCGCCAGGCATTCCAGCCCGTAGCGCAGGCGGCCGTGGTCGCCATCGATGAACTCAACAACATCTTCGCGACCTCGACACTGGCTGTGATCGAGGGCGTCTCGCGTATTGATAGCTTCACCATCGCCAAGGACGTACTGCGGAAGAACTCGCCGAACGCGGAACTGGGCACGATTGGCACTGGCGTGCTTGGCGCGCAACTGGTCACTGCCGAGAACAAACTGCTTACCCTGTACCGCATTCCGCGCACCGGTGCCGGCAGTGCCGCGCAACGTGCCGGCGCCGACCGCTTTCGCAATGTGGTGATGCAGTCCCGCGACGGCTTCACCAAGAACCGCAGCGACGACTTCCTCGGTTTCATGGTCCAGTCCGGCGGCACCGACATGGTTGACTACAACCGTTGGGTTGCCTTGGACACCATGGCCATCGAATTCCCCATGTTCCCGGACGACATCGACATCCCGGTCGGCTGGGGCGGCGCGCAAGCGGTCACCAGCTACCGCAACCAGGCCTTCCTGCAAGGGTTCGGCAATGGCCAGGGCTGGTATTCGGACTGGGATCGCAAGCGCTATCGCCCTTACGGTGAAGCGGTGCGCCGCAATCGCAACGCCGCCAACTTGGTGAGCGGCGACCCCAACGTCCGCCTGGCCGGAGGCCAGCGCCGTCGCGCCTACTTCACCGGCTACAACGGACTGCGTGACTACCACGACGTCAAGAAGGACCAGGCCATGCTGCCGTACGCGGAGAACGACAAGGACCGCGGCAAGGTCGGGCCGGTATTCACCGTCTACGCCGAGAGCGCCATCGCCAACGCCCGCACCACCGCAACCAACGGCATGGGCGCGCCGGCCGGCTCACGCATGGCCATGCAGGACAAGGCGGTCGGTAACAAGCTGGCAGCACTGTCGTCGGCCCAGGTCTATTTCCATCGGCCGGTGAATCTGGCGCTATTCCGTCGTAGCGACGGCAAGCGCGAAATCGGCAATCTCTTCAGCCCGTATTGGCAAGCCCGGTTGGTCGGCACCGACGACACCACCAAGGCGGCACTCGCGGCGGCTGGAGCACTGATGCCATGAGATCGCCGGGAAGGAAACGGCCGCTGGCCGGTGTGATCGTGCTGCTGCTGGCCGGCTGCGGCGGTGGGGCTGACGAGGCGGCAAGCACCGAGGCGCAAGCCGACGTCCGCGAGCAGATGCCACCGGTGCATGTCGAGCAGACCGCGGAGGTTCTGCACGACGGTGCCAACGAGGCGCGCAACAACTATGTGCAGACCGTGCGCGACTGCCAGGCGGCCGGCCTGCCGACGCGTGCGCTTCCCGAGGCCGACGTTGCGCTCCTCGGCACCACGAAGTACGAGCTTTGGTTCGATCGCGACCAGGAAGTAGTGCGAACGCGAGCTTGGCAGCTGGCCGCCGACGGCCCCGCGCCGAGCTGCCAGTTTCGGCTGGAGCTCAGCGGCTCGCAGGAAATGCAGAGCGCCAAGGCCAATGTACAGGTCGACCTGGCCACCGGCGAACGCAGCGAGTCGCCGGCTGACGCGGACGCGCTTCTGCGCGTAGCCGCCGAGCCTGGCGAAGGCGACAGCACGCCCGGCTTTCGCGGACCGGCGCGACGCAGTGTGGCCGGTCAACCCTGTAATGAGTGGACCGAAGACGATGGGCGCTTTCGTCAATGCGTGTGGTCCGGTGGCGCGCGCTGGGGCTTCACGCCTGGCGGCCTGCAGGATTATCGACCCAGCCGCGATGTCATCGTGCTCGAACAGGAGCCGCTGGATGGCCAGGGCATTCGCGTTACCACCCAGGTGATGACCGTGGGCAAGCCTTTCGACCGTGCACAACTGGAGGCGCCACGGCCCGTGGCGCGAGGACATTAGGCGGGAGCGCATGATGATCCGGACGTTCGTAGCTTCTCCACAGCGACAGCTCGGCCAGAGCCTCACCGAGGTCGCAGTGCTGTGCGCGGTGCTGGTACCGCTGTTCCTGCTGATCCCGATCCTGGCCAAGTACATCCACGCCCGCCAAGCCGTACAGCAGGCAGCGCGCTCGGTGGCGTGGGAGGCCACGGTGTCGCCGAACTATGCGCTGCCGGCGCAGGGGCGCTTGCGCGACTTGGCGGTGGACCGGCACTTCGGCAAGGCCGACGCGAGGATCCTCAGCCGGGCACAGGGCGGTTCGCGCGACGCCGCCGTCGGCGATGTCTTCATGAACACCTTTTCCAACCAGCCGCTGGTGCGCCAGCGCGACCTCGCCCTCACCCGCTATGTCAGCGGCAACCCGGGCGGCATCATGTCGCGCCTCGGCGCACTGACCAGCAAGATCTCCTCGTTCCCGCCCAACAAGGCCGGCCTCACCAGCGCCACACTGCGCGTGGACCTGCAGGATCTGAAGATGGCCAATGGCGGCTCGGCTTCGTTCCTGGAGCCGTTCAATTCGCTGGGCCTGCAGATGGAGGCCACCCAGGTGGTGCTGGCCGACCCATGGAACGCCGCCGGCTCCGGACGCACGCCGCATCCGCGATCGGTGAGCGCGCAGGTGAAAGGACTGGTGCCTTCCACGCACCTGGCCGGCATCTCGCGCACCTTTGACGGGCTGTCGGCGATCCCGATGCTGGGTACGCTGGATTCGCTCGAGGCCGGATACATCGCGCCGGACGTGGTGCCGCTGGACAAGCTGCAGAACTATGCGCCCGCACGTTGAAGTCAGCCTGCTCGCAAGCCTGCTCGCCGTCGCCCCGATCGCGAACGCGGCCGACTGGCCCGCGGTTGCCGAGCCCGAGGGCGCGACAAGCGAGTGGGTGTCGAAGGACATGATCTACAACGGTATCCCGATGCGCACCTCGCGCTTCACCTCTAGCCAGTCGGTGCAACAGGTCGTGGATTTCTACAATCGCCAATGGCCGGGCCAGACGGTAGTCAATGTGGTCGGTGGCAAGACGGTCGTCGGCCATCCGGAGCGCGAACACTTCGTCACTATCGAGATCGAGCGCCAGGGCACCGGCAGCCAGGCGCAGATCGGCATCATGCAGTTGCTCAAGCAGAAGCCGCAGAAAGCACCCGGTGCGGACTTCCTCAAGCCCGCCGGCGCCGAGGTGGTGAACGACATCCAGTATCTCGATAACCCGGGCCGCACGCTGGCGATGCAGAGCGCGCTTTCGCCATTCCAGAGCGAATCCTTCTACCGCAGCCGCCTGCCCGCCTCGGGCTGGAAGAGCGAGTCGGCGCAGCCGTGTTCGATGATCGCCAACAGCTGTGTGTCGCGCTACAGCCGTGGCAAACAGGAAATGACGATGACCTTCAGCCGCCACGAGCAGGGAACTTCGATCGTGGTCAACCAGACGCAGCACTGAGGATTCCTGCCGTGAGAAGCGTGAAGTCCGTATCCCGCCGCCAGCAGCGCGGCGCCGCGATGATCGAGTACGCCGTCGTGACCATGGTGGCAGTGCTCGTGCTCGTCGCCGAACCCAACATCGTGCTCGAGCTGGTCGAGTCGATCCGCAAGGCCTACCAGGGCTTCACCTACATGCTGTCGATGGGAATCGTATGAAGGCTGCCGGACTCAAGCCGAACCGCAACATCGTGTTCATCGTCGTCGCTCTGGGCCTGGGCCTGCTGGCGGCCCTGGTCGCGGTCCGCTACGTGCAGAAAGCAGTGGACGCACGCACCGCCGCGCCGGCCGAGACCGTGGCAGTGGCGGTCCCCAAGGCGGATATGGAGCCCGGCACCGTGGTCAGTGTCTCGGACCTGGCGGTACGCGAGGTGCCGGCGGACCTGCAGCCGGCCGACGCCGTGACGCCGGAGAACGTCGACCAGTACAGCGGCCGCATGCTGCGTGCGCCGGTGCGCGAGGGCGCGCCGCTCGGTGCCAGCGCACTGGTGCCGTTGTACGACCAGTTCTCACGCGTGATCAAGCAGGGCAACGTCGGCTACACGCTCTCGGTAGACGAGACCAACTCGATCTCCGGAATGATCTCGCCCGGCGATCACGTCGACATCTTGCTGACGATCGACCAGGAAGGCGACGCCCGGGTCTTGCCGTTGCTGCAGGACATCAACGTCCTGGCGACCGGCAACCGCGTCGGCGAGACGCCGGTCAACGAGGAGAACGCCGGCTATTCCAACATCACGCTGGAACTGAGTCCGGCCCAGGCCGAGCGCCTCACGGTCGCGGCCAAGGCCGGCTCGATGCGCGTGATGTTGCGGCAAGTGGAAGACCGCAGCGCGTTCGGCCTGGACGGCATGACGCAGAAGGAGCTGCTCGGCACGCCCAAGAGTCAGGGCGGCAGTGGCGTGGAATTCATCATCGGGGGAAAGGGCTGACGCATGCGGTGGATGACGGGGATTCGATTTTTCTTCTGCCTGGTGGCAGGCACCGCAACAATTGGCGCGATGGCACAGACCACGCAGGCACCAGGGCTGACGCCGGTACCGGTGGTGGTGTCGCCACGCGCGGCGACTACGCCGGTTAACCGCACCAACCCGCCCAATAAGGCGCCGGTCGGTGGTCAGCGCGATTTTCCGACGCCGCAGGCCAATCCGGCCTACGCGCGCCCGGCGGCCAATGCCACCGCCCGGCCGCTGCCGGCGCGTGCGCAGATCTACGCCGGCCAGGCCAGCGTGTACGCCTTGCCGAGTGCGCTCAAGCGCGTGGCGGTGGGCAGTGGCGAGCTGCTCGAGGTAACCAATGTCGGACGCCGCGAGCTGGTGATGATGGGCCTGAAAGCTGGCACCACCACGGTCCACCTGTGGCTGCAGGATGGCCAGCAACTGGAAGTGCCTGTCGACATCCTCGAAGGCGACACGTTGGCGCTTGTGGAAACGGTGCGTACACTGCTGGCAGATGTAGAAAAATTGAGCGTTCACGCGGTGGCCGACCGCGTCGTCATCACCGGCCAGGACATCAATCCCGGGGTGGCCGCTCGTATCGAGGCGATCCGCAAGATCTACCCGACGGTGCTCGACTTCACCTCCGCCGATCCGGTCGGCATGCGCCCGATGGTGCGGATGGACGTGCGCATCATGGAGTTCGACAGCAATGCGCTGGAAGAACTTGGCATCGAGTGGGACAACGTGATCCAGGGCCCGGTTGCGGGGCTGGTCAAGGACTTCACCAACAACGACTACTACCGAATCAATCCCGAGCAGAGCCCAGCCGCAGGCGTGGTGTTGCCCAACCGCTTGCGTGGCACCCAGGCGTTCTTCGGTATCGCCACCCAGATCGGCTCGGCCATCAACCTGCTGATGAACAAGGGCAAGGCGTTCCTGCTGGCCTCGCCGCAGCTCAGCGCGCGCAGCGGTGGCGCGGCGACCTTCCTGGTCGGCGGCGAAGTGCCGATCCCGATCCCGCAGGGTTTCGGCCAGGTGACCATCGAGTACAAGGAATACGGCATCAAGCTCAACATCGAGCCGCTGGTGAACCTCAACGAGGACATCTCCACGCGCATCCTCGCCGAGGTCAGCCGGGTCGACCCGACCGTCACGGTGCAGGGCGTGCCCGGCTTCCTGACCCGGCGCACCGAGTCGGAGATCAACGTCCACAACGGCCAGACCATCGTCATCTCCGGCCTGATCGACTCGAGCGCGCAGCAGGATGCGAAGAAGCTGCCGCTGCTCGGCGAGATTCCGATCCTCGGCAAGTTGTTCCGCTCCGATGGCTTCCGCGGCAATCGCACCGAGCTGGTGATGTTCGTGACCCCGCGCATCATCACCCCGGATTCGCAGGAAAACCTGGACGAGCTCGAGCGTGCCCGCCAGATCCAGGAGCGCGGCAAGGAAGCCCTGCCCCCGCGCAGCAAGGAATACATGCAGTAACGAGAGACCACGACCATGTTCAATGTCCTCATCGATACCCCCAACCGCGAGCAGCGGCGCGTTCGCTGCCTGCATCGCGAGTGCGGCATCGGCCGCGGCGATGGCAACCTGATCATCCTGCAGGGCTGGAGCATCGCCCAGCGCCATGCCGCGCTGAAGCGCGAAGAACAAGGCATCTTCATCGAGACCTACGGCGGCCGAGCGGCGGTGTTGGTGAACGGCGAGAAGGTGCAAGGCAGCCGCGGTCCGCTGACCAGCCGCGACCAGGTGCGCATCGGTGATTACCAGCTACAGGTGGTCAGCGACGATCCCGACCCGCCGGCAGCCAACGACAACGTGGTGTCGTTCAACGCGGCGCAGGAGGAGCTCGTGGCACCGCCAGCGGCGCCGGAACCTGAAATCGATGCGCCGCGGCCGAAACCGGAACAGCAACTGGCGCGGCCGGTGGACCTGCCCGCCGACATGACTCTGTATCGGGCCCGCGTGCACGCTGCCTTGGTCAAGCAGATGGACCTGCGCCGCGTGGATGTGCGCAGCATGGACGACGAGACCTTGCGTGCGGCAACCATCAAGCTCATCGACGAGGTGATGGAACGCGAATTCAGCGAGCTACCCAAGACCATCAACCCGCGCCGCCTGGCCAAGGAAGTGCTGGACGAAGCGATCGGCCTGGGCCCGCTGGAGGATTTGCTCGACGATAGTTCGGTCACGGAAATCATGGTCAATGCACACGACCAGATATTCATCGAGCGTGCCGGCCAGATCGAGCGCTCGCCCATCTGCTTCACCAGCGATCGCGCGGTGCTCTCGGCGATCGAACGCATCGTCACCCCGCTCGGCCGCCGTATCGACGAGAGTTCGCCGATGGTGGACGCGCGCCTGAAGGATGGCTCGCGCGTCAACGCCATCATCCCGCCCGTGGCGTTGCGTGGGCCCAGCATCAGCATCCGCAAGTTCGCCAAGCGCAAGCTCGAAGGACGCGACCTGATCAAGTTCGGCTCGCTGAGCGAGCCGATGCTGGAGTTTCTCACCGTGGCCGTGCGCGAGCGGCGCAACATCGTGGTGACCGGCGGCACCGGTTCAGGCAAGACCACGCTGCTGAATATCCTCTCCAACTTCATCCCCGATGCTGACCGCGTGGTCACCATCGAAGACGCGGCCGAGCTGAAGCTGGTGCAGCCCAACCTGGTGGCACTGGAGGCTCGTCCCCCGAACATGGAGGGCAAGGGCCACATTTCGATTCGCGACCTGGTGCGCAATGCCCTGCGCATGCGCCCGGACCGGATCGTCGTGGGCGAGTGCCGCGGTGGCGAGGCGCTGGACATGCTGCAGGCCATGAACACCGGCCACGAGGGCTCTCTGACCACAGCGCACGCCAACAACCCGCGCGAGGCGCTGTCTCGCCTGGAGGTGATGGTGATGATGGCCGGCATGGAGTTGCCGATGACCGTGGTGCGCGAACAGATCGCCTCGGCCGTGGACCTGATCGTCCACCAGAAGCGCTTTCCCTGTGGGTCGCGCAAGGTCAGCCACATTACCGAGCTGACCGGCGTGGAAAGCGGCACGATCCAGCTGCAGGATGTATTCCTGTTCAAGCCGCGCGCCAGCGCTGGCCGCGACGGCAAGGTCGTCGGTGATTTCATGGCCACCGGCGCGGTGCCGGAGTTCTACGAGGAGTTGGCCGAGCGCGGCGTCCAGGTGGACCTGGACATCTTCCGCAACGGGAACCGGATCAATGAATGACATCTGGCTCGTCGCCCTGCTGACCTTCAGCTTCGTGGTGGTCGTCGCGCTGCTGCTGTCACGCGCGAGCGCCGGCTTCATGGAGCGCTATCGGTCGAACTTCCTCGATCAGGCCCGCATCAACTTGGCCGATATGTTCCTGTTCGTCGATCCGCAGGTGTTGTTCCGCTTCAACGTATTTGCGCTGCTCATCATCCCGACGCTGCTGTGGGTCGTCAGCGGCGGCAACCTGTTGCTGCCCGCCGCGATGCTGGTGATCGTCGCGGTGGCGCCGCGCAAGCTGTACCTGTGGCTCAAGCAGCGCCGCCTGGACCAGATCCAGCAGCAACTACCCGATAGCCTGCTGATGCTGGCCGGCAGCCTGCGCGCTGGTGTCGGCTTCAACCCGGCCATGGAGGCGCTGGCGCACGATGGCCAACCACCACTGGCACAGGAGTTGGCGCTGGTTCTGCGCGAGCAGCACATGGGCGTGCGCACCGACCAGGCACTGGAACACCTGGCCGAGCGCGTGCCGATCCCGGACATGAAGTTGTTCGTGGCCGCGGTGGCGATCTCGCGCGAGGTGGGCGGCAACCTGGCCGAAAGTCTGGCGACATTGGCCGAGACGTTGCGGCGCAAGCTCATCATGGAAGGCAAGGTCAAGGCATTGACCGCGCAAGGCAAATTGCAAGGCATCGTCATGGCGATGCTGCCGGCTGGGCTGGTCGGCTTTCTGGTGCTGTTCTATCCGGAAACGATGAACCCGATGTTCCATACCCCGCTGGGCTGGTGCGTCATCGGGACCATCTGCCTGCTTGAGTATCTCGGCTACAGAATGTGCCGCAAGATCATGACGATCGACATATGAACACGATGCTCGTCCTTGTCGCCGTACTCGCCATCGGTTCGGTGGGCTTGTTGCTGTTCGCCTTGCGCGGACTGATCCAGGCTGTGCCGATCGACGAGCGGAACTACCAGGACCCGCTACCGTCGGCGCTGCGCTTGCTGTGGCCACTGGTGACCGTGGCCACGAACGTAGTGGGACCGCGCTTGAAGTCCGCACAGCTGGAACGCGCGCATCGCAGCCTGCAGTCGGCCGGACAGGATTTCGTGCTGACTCCGGAAGAGCTCTACGGCACGCGCATCGTTTCGGCCGTGATGGTCAGTGCGGTGTTCATGCTCGCGGCGCTGATGCTCGGCAAGCTCACCGTGCCGGTCGTGGGGATGTGCATCGCCTTCGGCGGTCCGCTCGGCTGGATGTACCCGACCCTGTGGCTGGGCGAGCGGCGCAAGGCGCGCAGCAAGCACGTGATCCGCGACCTGCCGATCTTCCTGGACTTCATCACCATGGCGGTGGAGGCTGGCCTGAATATCACCGGCGCCATCGAGCAATCGGTGGAAAAAGGTCCGCCCGGCCCGTTGGCGCAGGAGTTCTCGCGGATGCTGCGCGACCTGCGTGCCGGCCTGCCGCGTGCGGAGGCGCTTCGACGCATGTCCGACCGGATGGACATTTCGCAGATCTCCAATTTCACCAGCGCGCTGATCCAGGCCGACCGGGTCGGTGCCAGCCTCAGCGATACCTTGCGCGCGCAAGCGATGCAACGCCGCGAGGAGCGGTTCCTGCGTGCGGAGAAACTGGCGCTTGAGGCACCGGTGAAGATGATGCTGCCGCTGGTGCTGTTCTTCTTCCCGCTGATCTTCCTGGTGCTGGCGTACTTCATCTACCTGCAGATGAAGCAGCAGGGGATGCTGTGAGAACGGGCGCGCTGCAGCGTGGCGGGGCCACGGTGCTGCCGCGGGTATGGCGGGCCGAGCGCTGGCACCAGCGCTTGCGCGGCCTTTTGCTGCGCCAGCCCCTGCAGCCGGGCGAAGGCCTGCTGATCGAACCTTGCGATAGCGTGCATACCCTGGGAATGGCTTATCCGCTCGACCTGTTGTTCCTGGACCGGGAAGGCCGGGTGCTGGGTTGGCGCGAGGGGCTGAAGCCGTGGCGCGGCGCCTGGTGTCGCGGTGCACGCATGACCCTTGAAATGCCGGTCGGCAGCCTGACCAGGCTCGCGCCCGTACTCGGACAAACGTTCCGTTGGCAGCCCCTGCCACTGGATGCCACGACACCGATGGAGACGCCCGCATGAAAGTGCCGCGCAACGCCATGTCCTACCAGCGCGGGCAGTCGCTGCTGGAGTTCTGCATCGTGGTGCCCGCCTTCATTTTCCTGGTGCTGGTGATCTTCCAGTTCATCCTGGTCTACCGCGCCAAGACCCTGCTGGATTTCGCCGCGTTGCAGGCGGCGCGAGCCGGTGCGGTGAGTGGCGTCAATCGCGACCGCATGAAGACTGCGCTGGAGACCGGCATGGCGCCGCTGTACGCCAGTTCGCCCGACGTCGCTGGGGCAGCAGCAGCGCGGGCCAAGGTTGAGCTGCTTTGGAAGAATCCGCTGCTGGCACCGAAGATCGAAGTAATCTCGCCTACGCGCGCAGCTTTCAGCGAGTACCGCGAACGCCAGAACGATGGCCGCTACGCGCTGCCGAACGACAACCTCGCCTTTCGCGATACGCGCGTGGGCAGCAGCCAGGTCAGCGTGCAGGACGCGAACATCCTCAAGATCAAGGTCACCTACCCCATGCCGCTGATCGTGCCGTTCGCCGATCGCGTGATTGCCGGGTTGTCCGATCTGGTGACCGGCGGCGACAGCTATGCCCCGGCCTCGATGCTGATTGAAGATCCGATCACTGGCCATCGGCGAATGCCGATCGAATCCTATGCCATCGTGCGCATGCAAAGCCCGGTCTATGACAGCGGCAACTTGGCGCGCTAGCGCATTCGTCCTGGTTGCGCTGCTGACCTCGCCTGCGCAGGCGCAGTCCGAAGCGGCAACGGAGCCGGCGCAGGCACGATTGCAGGCGCGCGTGTACGGCCTGGGCCCGCTGGGACCGAAGGCTGCCGGTGATCATGTCGACGTCGACATCCGCCTGCGTGGCGATGCGATCCGCATCGACTTCATCGGCGACAACGCGCCGGACGCCTGGCTGCTCAACCCGGGCACGCGCGGGCGCGGCTGGCTGGTCAGCGAGTCGGGGAACTACAGCTTGCCGGTCGCCGATGCCAGTGGCCCCTACTGGTACGACCCCAAGGCACCCTGCGTGCAACTGGGCGGACGCTGCTCGCCAGCGCCGGGCGAGTTCATCCTTGGGCGACTGGCGGCCGGATGGCGCTATGACAACGCGCTGCAGGGTCCGGACGGCACCACCTCGGGCACGCTGTGGATCGACGTGCAGACCGGGCTGATGCTCGGTTATCGCGGGCGCACCGGTAGCCACGGCCGCGAGCGCAGCTTGCGCGCCACCGCGGTCTCGTTCGAAACCGTGCCCGAGGAAGTATTCGAGGCGCCCTCGGGACTGCGTACGCCTGCTGCCACGCAACCCTCTGCACAGCGATAACCTCCGCGCAGAACAGAGCGTCGACAGGACGTGTAGTTCCGCCGCCGGCGTCCGCTGCTAGCATGGCCCCATGCGCATCCTCGTCCTCGGCGCCGGCGGTACCGGCGGTTATTTCGGTGGTCGCCTGGCCCAGGCAGGGCTGGACGTGACCTTCCTCGTTCGCGCGCCGCGCGGGCATCACCTCGACCAGCACGGCCTGCGCATCCGCAGCCCGTTGGGCGATGCCGACATTGCGGTGGCCCACGTCACCGCCGAATCGGTCGGCGCCGCGGCCGCGGTGCAGCCGTTCGACCTGGTGATCCTCAGCTGCAAGGCCTACGACCTGGATAGCGCGATCGAGGCGATCACGCCGGCGGTCGGCGCGCAGACCACGGTGCTGCCGATCCTCAACGGCCTGCTGCATTACGACGCGCTTGACGCCACGTTCGGGCGCGAGCGCGTCCTCGGCGGGCTGTGCTTCATCAGTGCCGCGCAGGGGCCTGCGGGCGAGATCCTGCACCTGGGCAAGCCGGCATCGATTACCTTCGGCGAGCGCGACAGTGGCCACCTCAGCCCACGCGTGCGCGAATTCGCCGAAGCTTGCGCGCAGGCCGGCATCGACCACCTCGCCTCGCCGGCGATCGCGCAGGAGCAGTGGACCAAGTACACCTTCCTGTGCAGCCTGGCCGCGGCCACCTGCCTGACGCGCGCGCCGATCGGCCACATCGTCGCCACCGACGACGGCCGCGCGCTGATCAACGGCTTGTACAACGAAACCCTGATTGCCGCCGAAGCCGACGGCCAGCCGATCCCGATGGCTGCGCGCGAAAAGGCCCTGACCACGTTGTTGCAACCCGGCTCCGAGCTCAAGGCCTCGATGTTGCGCGACCTGGAGACCGGGCGCCAGGTAGAAGCGCGGCAGATCGTGGGCGACATGCTGGCGCGCGTGCGCGAAACCGGGCGCAACGCGCCGTGGCTGATGGCCGCGTATGTGCACCTGCAGGCATACCAGCTGGCGCGGATGCAGCTGAGCGCGCTGTAGGAGCGGTATCAGGCCGCGGCGACAGTAAGCGGCTGCACCGGCGTCGGCTTGCCATCGGCGCCGAGCGCGATCATGACGAAATGCCCGCGCGTACACAGCTTGCGCTCACCGGTGGCGAGATCCTCGGCGATCAGCTCGACCTCGACCCGGATCGAACTGCGGCCCACCTCCACCACCCGGCCGATCGTCTCGACCATCTGGCCCTGGCGGATGGGCAGCTTGAAATCGACCTGATCCGAACGCGCCGTTACCACCGTATGGCGCGAGTAGCGTGCCGCCGCGAGAAAAGCCGCCTTATCCATCCACGCCAACGCCTGGCCACCGAACAGCGTGCCCATATGGTTGGTGTGGTTGGGAAACACGATCTCGGCCATCCGCACCTCGGTAGGCGCGATAGCGGGCGCAGTGTTGGCGGAACCAGGGATATCGGAGACGGGGTCGGTCATGGCCATGGGATCAAGGGGGGTCGGCAGCATTTTGCACTGCCGACAGCTTCCCTGGCGCATCACCCGCACGGTCGGGGCTGAAGCCCCTCCTACAGTGCAATCACCGGCACGCAGCCCGGCCGACCCATAGCCCCCCTTAGTAAGGGGGGCGCGGCGACAGCCGCGGGGGATTGGAGGCGTGGAGGCTGGGGCCCAAGGTTTTGCGAAGCACAACCTTGGGGGCAGCGCCCGCAAAGCGGGCGATGCCAAACCCCGCACGCGTTCGTCAGAACGCGTGGTCGAAAGAAACTTCGCCCTGCACGCCCACCTGGTAGGCGGACACGCGACGCTCGAAGAAGTTGGTCAGTTCCTGCACGTCCTGCAGCTCCATGAAGGGCAGCGGGTTGCGCACGTTGTACTTCTTCTCCATGCCCAGCTTGGCGAAGTGCTGGTCGGCGCAGTGCTGCAGGTACTGGCGCATGTCGCGCGTGGAGATGCCCGCCACGCCGCCGGACAGCACGTCTTCGGCAAACTGCAGCTCGCACTCGATGGCCTCTTCCAGCATCTGGTAGACCTGCTGCTTGAGGTCTTCGTCGAACAGGTCCGGCTCTTCTTCGCGCACCTGGCGCACGCACTCGAAGGCGAACTCCATGTGGCAGCTCTCGTCGCGGAACACCCAGTTGGTACCCGAGGCCAGGCCCGGCAACAAACCACGCGAACGGAAGTAGTACACGTAGGCGAAGGCGGCGAAGAAGAACAGGCCCTCGATGCAGGCGGCAAAGCAGATCTGATTCAGCAGGAACTGGCGACGCTGGTCGCGCGTTTCGATGCGCTTGAGATCCTGGATCGAGTCGATCCACTTGAAGCAGAACTCGGCCTTCTTCTTGATCGAGTCGATGTTCTCCACCGCCGAGAACGCCTTGACGCGCTCCGCCGGGTCCGGGAGGTAGTTATCGAGCAGGGTCAGGTAGAACTGCACGTGCAGCGCTTCTTCGTACAACTGGCGCGACAGGTACATGCGCGCTTCGGGCGCATTGAGGTGCTGGTACAGGTTCAGCACCAGGTTGTTGGAGACGATCGAATCGCCGGTGGCGAAGAATGCGACCAACCGATGGATGAGGTGGCGGTCGGCCGGGCTCATCTTGGTGTGCAGGTCGGAGATGTCGATCTGGAAGTTGATCTCTTCGACCGTCCAGCTGTTCTTGATCGCATTGCGATACATATCGTAGAACTGCGGATAGCGCATCGGGCGCAAGGTCAGCTCGAAACCCGGGTCGAGGAGCATCTGTTGGCGTTGTTCGGACATGGTTCTGTTGCCTTGTGAATCCGCCCGGCAGCGGAAGTGTTCGGTGAATTGCGGGGGCAGGCTTTCAGCGCTCGTAATCGTCGTGCGCGTACTGGCTGATGTAGGTGCTCAATCCTTCGCCGGCTTCGGCCAGCGCCTTCATCCGCGCCACTTTTTCAGGCCCGGCGCGGCCCTTGCTGCTGTATTGGTAAGGTTCCGCACGATTGCGGAACCTTACCCAGATCGAGGTCGCGTCGAAGCGATACGCTTCAACGCCAGATTCTCCCGAGCGATTGGCATAACGCTTCATCGCGACCTCGCTTGCAGGCACCTTCCAGTGCCTTGTATCTGACCTTTCCGCTTACTGGCAAGCCTCGCAGGATTCCGGATTTTCCAGCGAGCAAGCCACTGCTTCCACCGGCGTATAGGTGCTGACCGTGGTCTTGGCGATCTTGGTCGCCGGGCGCGAACGCAGGTAGTAGGTGGTCTTGACGCCCTGCTTCCACGCATACATGTACATGGAGGACATCGCGCCGATGTTCGGGCTTTCCATGAACAGGTTGAGCGAAGCCGACTGGTCGATGTAGGCGCCGCGGTCGGCGGCCATGTCGATCAGCGCGCGCATCGGCAATTCCCATGCGGTGCGGTAGATCAGGCGCAGCGCTTCCGGAATCTGCGCAATGCCCTGGATCGAGCCTTCGGCCAGCTTGATGGCGTCGCGCATTTCCGGCGTCCACATGCCCAGGCGCTTGAGCTCGTCGACCAGGTAGCGGTTGATCTGCAGGAAGTCGCCGGACAGGGTTTCGCGCTTGAACAGGTTGGACACCTGCGGCTCGACGCACTCGTAGCAGCCGGCGATCGAAGCAATGGTCGCGGTCGGCGCGATGGCGATCAGCAGCGAGTTGCGCAGGCCGTGTTCCTTGATGCGCTCGCGCAGGGCATCCCAGCGCTCGACGTTCTCCGGGGTCACGCCCCAGGCGTCGAACTGCAGTTCGCCATTGGCCGCACGGGTGTCGCCGAAGGACGGGTGCTTGCCTCGTTCGGCGGCCAGCTCGCACGAGGTTTCCAGCGCGTGGAAGTAGATGGCTTCTGCGATCTTCTGCGACAGCGCGCGGGCTTCAGCCGAATCGAACGCCAGGCGCTTGCGGAAGAACACGTCCTGCAGACCCATGCAGCCCAGGCCGACCGGGCGCCAGCGCATGTTGCCGCGGCGCGCGGTTTCGATCGGGTAGAAGTTCAGGTCGATGACGCGGTCGAGCTGGCGCACGGCCAGGCGCACAGTTTCGGCGAGCTTGTCGAAATCGAAGTCGCCGTGCTCGTCGAAGTGGCGGCCGAGGTTGATCGAGCCGAGGTTGCACACCGCGGTCTCGTCGTTGGAGGTGACCTCCAGGATCTCGGTGCACAGGTTGGACAAATGGATGACGTTGTTCGGCCGCAGGGTCTGGTTGCTGGCCTTGTTGCACTTGTCCTTGAACGTCATCCAGCCGTTGCCGGTCTCGGCCAGCGTGCGCATCATCCGCGAATACAGCTTGCGCGCGGAGATCGTGCGCTGGGCCTTGCCCTGGGCCTCTGCCTGGACATAGGCGGCTTCGAAGGCATCGCCGTAGAGGTCGGTCAGCTCCGGCACGATGCGCGGATCGAACAGCGACCATTCCTGGTCGGCTTCGACGCGCTTCATGAACAGGTCCGGCACCCAGTTGGCCAGGTTGAGGTTATGGGTGCGACGGGAATCGTCGCCGGCGTTGTCGCGCAGTTCGAGGAAGTCCTCGATGTCGGCATGCCAGGTTTCCAGGTAGACGCAGGCCGCGCCCTTGCGCTTGCCGCCTTGGTTCACTGCCGCGACCGAGGAGTCGAGCGTCTTCAGCCACGGCACGATGCCGTTGGAATGGCCGTTGGTCGACTTGATCAGCGAGCCGCGCGAGCGCACGCGCGTGTAGCTCACGCCGATGCCGCCGCTGAACTTGGACAGCTGGGCGATGTCGCCGTACTTGGAATAGATCGACTCGAGCGAGTCCTGCGGCGAATCGAGCAGGAAGCACGAAGACAGCTGCTCGTGGGTGGTGCCCGAGTTGAACAGGGTCGGCGAGGACGGCAGGTAGTCGAGGTTGCCCATGCGCTTGTACAGCGCCAGGGTTTCCGGCACGTCTTCGCTCAAGGCGCTGGCGATGCGCAGGAAGAACTGCTGCGGGGTCTCCAGCACCTTGCGGGTATGCGGGTGGCGCAGCAGGTAGCGGTCGTACAGCGTGCGCAGGCCGAAGTAGTCGAAGTGCAGGTCCAGCGACATGTCGATGGCGTCGTTGAGCTTGCGCGCATTGGTCTGCACGAAGTTCAGCAGGCGGTCGTTGATCAGGCCGACTTCATGGCCGCGGGCAACCGACTGCGAGAAGGCGTGGATCTCCTGGCCGGAGACTTCCTTGGCGATGTAGTTGGCGAGCAGGCGCGCGGCCAGGCGGCCGTACTCCGGCTCCTCGCCGATCAACAGCGCGGCGGTGCGGATGGACAGCTCGTCAAGTTCACGGGTGGTCGCACCGTTGTACAGGCCGGAGATGGTGCGGGTGGCCACGCGCATCGGGTCCACCGAGTGCAGGCCCTCGCAGCAGCGCTGGACCGCGCGCACGATCTTGTTCAGGTCCACCGGCTCGATGGTGCCGTTGCGCTTGGTCACGCCCATGACCGTGGCGGTCGGCGGCGAGGTCAGCAGGAATTGGGCGTCGTTCTCGACGGGGGCGGTGGAAGTTTCGGGCGAGGTCACGGCTCTGTTCTCCATGAATGAGGCACGTCGTCGCCTGGGGACAGGCGACTCGGGGCCGGGACCTCGGAGCTTGGGAAGGCAATGTCGCGAAAGCTGCGACGCCCGGGCGCGATGCCACGGACAGAGCTTCCCGCCACTGCTCAACCCCGAACCGGGGACCTCGGCCGCACCGCGCGTGGTGTGCATTGCACGCGGTGATCGGGTCGGCGCCGGCATCCACCCATCGGGGGTTTCTGCCGCTAGCGCTGGGGACGTGACGTCAATCGCGTCTGGCCCGAGGAACCCAAGATAGTGGGGTCTACCCCCATCGTCAACCACATGATGTTGGGAAACTTGCGCAGGCCTTGCCGGCCTTGCGATTGCCTTTTGTCAAGTGATTCGAGCGCCGCAAATCGACGCGCAGGTGCCCTTCGGCGGCCTCAATTGACCAGCGCGGCGGCGCCTGGCGAGGTCCAGCGCAGGCCGACCAGGGCTTGGCGCAATCGCGCCTGCGCGGCCTCCAGTGCAAACGGCGGCGTGCGCGGCGGGTCATAGACTTCCGGCCGGGTGCCGCTGACCACCAGGTCGATCGCCACGCAGTAACCGTGCCGCATGCCGCGATAGCCATCGACCTGCAGGTAATGGCTCATGGCCGCGTCGGCGGAGTGGAAATGGATGAAATCGACGCCGTCCAGGACGACCGGCTCCAACGCGCCCTGGGCCTCGGCCGGGGGTTGCATGCAGGTGGCCAGTGCCTGCGGGTCGTCACTGCGGCCCACCCGCACCTCGGCCGCGGTGACTTCGTTGGAGCCGTCCAGGAGCAAGGCCGCCAGCGGCGTCCCCGCTTGGCCGGCCGGGGCGAACAGGGCCCAGCCGGAGGGCGTCAGGAACTGCGGATGGAAGTCGGCGCGCCACTGCGTGCCCGCCGGGGCGGCCAGTTGCAGGCCGGTCAGGGCGTCATTGAAGACGTTGCCGGTGAGCGAGATGCCAGCGGCCAACGGCGGCGGCGCGGGCGCGGCGGTCAGTGCCGCGGCATCGGTGGCGGCCTGTTCGGCCAGCGGGCGAACGGCTTCACTGGCGACCTCGGCGCTGCCGGCTGCGGTGGCGGTCGTGGGCGCCTGCTCCTGGCAGCCGGCCAGCAGCGTCGCCGCCAACAGAAGTCCGTGCCTTCGCGCCCTGGTTACCTGTTGCATGTCCCGCTCCGCTCGCCGTGGTGGACGGATGCTGCCGCAAGCCATGTGAACGCCGCCGGGCCGGTATGCCCACGGCTGGCTCAGGCCGCCGGGACCTCGGTCACCGGCAGCGACACGTTCATCAGCGAGGCGTCCTCCGGGTCCGGGTGCAGTTGGAAGCCGAGGCTCTCGCACATCGCCAGCATGGTGCGGTTTTCTCGCAACACCTGGCCTTCGACGGTCTTCAGGCCGAGCCAGTGCGCGTACTCGATCATGATCCGCATCAGCTGCCAGCCGATGCCGTGGCCCTTGAGGTCCGAGCGGATCAGGATCCCGTACTCGCCGCGCTCGTAATCGGCGTCGGCATGCAGGCGCACGGCGCCGAGCATCTCGCCGCTGCGCGGTTCTATCGCCACCAGCGCAATCGAGCGCGCGTAATCCAGCTGGGTCAGGCGGGCAATGAATTCATGGCTGAAGTGCTTGACCGACTGGAAGAAGCGCAGCCGCAAGTCTTCATCGGTAACGCGGGCGAAGAAGGCACGGAACAGTGCGTCGTCCTCCGGCCGCACCGGCCGCACCAGGGCGCGCGCGCCATCGGCCAGGCTGATCTGGCGTTCCCACTCCTTGGGGTACGGGAAGATGGCAAAGCGCGGATGGCCGCGGCCCTTGTGCAGGCGCCTGGGCGCGCCGACCGCCACGCGCGCGTCCAGCGCCAGCACGCCTTCGCGGTCGGCCAGCAGCGGGTTGATGTCCAGTTCGAGGATCTCCGGCAGGTCGGCGGCCAGTTGCGCCAGCTTGACCAGCACCAGCGCCACCGCGCGCTCGTCGGCGGCGGCGACGTCGCGGTAGCCCTTGAGGATGCGCGAGACCCGGGTGCGCCCGATCAGCTCGTGCGCCAGGCGCAGATCCAGAGGCGGCAGCGCCAGTTCGCGGTCGTTGATGACTTCGACCGCGGTTCCGCCGCGACCGAACACGATCACCGGGCCGAAGGTCGGGTCGTCGGCAATGCCGGCGATCAGCTCGCGCGCTTTCGGCCGCAGCACCGTGGGTTGCACCACGACGCCGCGGATGGCGGCCTCTGGCAGGGCTTCGCGGGCACGGCGCAGGATGCCTTCGGCGGCATCGCGCACCGCCGCAACGCTCGGCAGGTTCAGGCGCACGCCGTCGACGTCGGACTTGTGCGCGATATCGTCGGACAGGATCTTCACCGTTACCGTGGCGCCGGCGGCGATCAGGGTCTCGGCCAATTCGGCCGCCTCGTAGGCGCTGCTGGCCACCTGCACCGGCACGCAGGCGATGCCATAGGCCGCCAGCAGCTGGGTGGTGGCGACCGGGTCGAGCCAGCGCTGCCCGGCGGCGAGGGCGGCCTCGACCAGCGCGCGCGCGCCGGCAGCGTCCACCACGATGTCCTCGGGCAGGCTGGGCGGGGTTTCCATCAGCGCCGCCTGGGCCTCGCGGTAGCGCACCAGGTGGGTGAAGCCGCGCACGGCATCGGACTCGGTGGCATAGGTCGGCACGCGCGCGGCGTTGAGCGCGGCGATGGCGGCGTCGTCGTTGCCCAGCCACACCGCGAACACCGGCTTCTGCCGCTGGTAGCGGTCGCGCTGGCCCAGGGTACGGGTCAGCGCCTTGGCGGCATCGGCTGAGGAGGTGAAGGCGGTCGGCACATTGATGACGAGCACGGCATCGTTTTCGCCGTCTTCGAGCAGGGCATCGATGGCACCGGCATAACGCTCGCCATCGGCATCAACAATGATGTCGACCGGGTTGTCGCGCGACCAGCCTTGCGGCAGCACCTGGTCCAGGCGCGCGATGGTGCCGGCGGAGAGTGCCGCCAGGGTGCCGCCGCGCAGGGTGAGTTGGTCCACCGCCAGGCGGCCGACGCCGCCGCCGTTGGACAGGATGGCCAGCCGCCGTCCCGGGAAGGTCCCCAGGCGGCCGAGGGTTTCGGCCGCGGCGAACAGTTCGTCCAGGGCACCGACCCGCAACAGGCCGGCGCGGGCGAACGCCGCGCCATAGACCGCATCCGATCCGGCCAGGGCCTGCGCATGCGTGCTGGCCGCGGCGTTGCGCTGCGATTGCCGGCCGGACTTCACCACGACGACGGGTTTTGCGCGCGCCGCTGCGCGCGCGGCGGACATGAACTTGCGCGCGTCCTTGATGTGCTCGACGTAGAGCAGGATCGCGCGGGTGCGGTAGTCGGTGGCGAAGTAGTCGAGCAGGTCGCCGAAGTCCACGTCCAGGGTGTCGCCCAGCGAGACCACTGCCGAGAAGCCGACCGAGCGGGCCACGCCCCACTCCACCAGGGCCGCGGCAATGGCGCTGGAGTCGGAGATCAGCGCCAGGTCGCCGGCCTGCGGCGTATGCGCGGCGATGCTGGCATTGAGCCGCGCGTGCGGCGCAATGACGCCCAGGCAGTGCGGGCCGAGGATGCGCAGGCCGGCGGCGCGGGCGCTGCGCTCGACCCGATCGAACGCCGAGCCCGGGCCGCTGCCCAGTCCGGCGGTCAGGATCACCGCGGCGGGCACGCCACGCTCGGCGGCCGCTTCGATCACCTGCGGCACGATCGCCGCCGGCGCGGTGACGATGACCAGGTCGGGCACCCACGGCAGGTCCTTGAGCTTGCGCACCGTGGCGATGCCGTCAATCTCGGGGTAGCGCGGATTGACCCAGCCGACCTGGCCGGGGAAGCCGGCCGCGCGCAGGTTGCGGATGACCGCGCGGCCGGCCGAGCGCTCGCGCGGGCTGCCGCCAATGACGGCGATCGAGTTGGGGCGGAAGACCGAAGACAGGTGATAGGTGCTCATGGCAGCCCCCACGCTACAACAGGGTGCCGCTCAAGATCACCGCGGCGATACTGAAATAAATCACCAGGCCGGTGACGTCCACCAGGGTGGCGACGAACGGCGCGGACGCACTGGCCGGGTCGAAGCCCAGCCGCTGCAGGATAAAAGGGAGCATCGAGCCGGACAGCGAGCCGAAGGTGACGATGCCGACGAGGGTGGCGCCGATCGTCAGCGCGACCATCTTCCAGTGCTCGCCGTAGTTGTAGAGCCCGGCGTTCTGCCAGACCGCGATCCGGATGATCGCCAGCAGGCCGAGGATGGCGCCGAGTACCAGGCCGGTCGGGAGCTCGCGCAGGGCGACCTTCCACCAGTCGCGCAGGCGCAGTTCGCGCAGGGCCAGCGAGCGGATCAGCAGCGAGGTGGCCTGCGAGCCGGAATTGCCGCCCGAGCTCATGATCAGCGGAATGAACAAGGTCAGCACCACCGCGCGCGAGAGTTCGTCCTCGAAGTGCTGCATGGCGCTGGCGGTGAGCATTTCGCCGAGGAACAGCACGCTCAGCCAGCCGGCGCGCTTGCGGATCATCTCGCCGAAGCCGATCTGCATGTAGGGCCGGTCCAGCGCTTCCATGCCGCCGAACTTTTGCACGTCCTCGGTGGACTCGGCGATCAGCGTATCGAGGATGTCGTCGACGGTGACGATGCCGAGCACGTGGCCACTGGCGTCCACCACGGGAATGGCGAGCAGGTCGTGGCGGCGGATCAGCCGTGCCACTTCTTCCTGGTCCAGCAGCGGATCGACGCTGACCGGCGGGTTGACCTGGGCGACATCGAGGATAGGGGTTTGCGGTTGGCCGGTGATCAGCCGGCGCATGGTCACGACCTGCCGCAGCAGGCGGCTGTGCGGGTCGAGCAGGTAGATCGCGTAGACGGTTTCGCGGCTGCGCTCGACTTCGCGCACATATTGCAGCGTCTGCGCCACGGTCCAGTTGGCCGGCACGGCGACGAACTCGGTGGTCATCAAGGCACCGGCGGTGTTCTGCGGGTAGCGCATGAGCTTCTGGATCGACAGCCGCGCGTCGGTACCCAGGCGCCACAGCAGGGCCTCGCGCTGGGCGCTGTCGAGCTCGTGGAAGATGTCGGTGGCGCGGTCGTCGGCCATCTGCCCGAGCAGCACCGCGGCCACTTCCGGGGCCAGGGCGGCAACCAGGTCGCTGGCGCCACGCAGCTCGGGCTGTTCGAGGATCTTCACCGCACGCGGCTGCGGCAGCGCGGCGAGCACGGCGGTGGCGTCTTCGCGGTGCAGGCCGTTGAGGTACTCGACCGCGTCGGCGGTGTTGAGCTCGGCCAGCGGTGCGATCAATTCATCGGCACCCTCGGTCGGGCGCAGGAGGTCTTCGTTGTGCATGGTTCGCCTGCAATGCGGCCATCGTCGACGGTGGCGCGGCGAACCCCCTATCGATCAGCAATCAACTCAGCGACTGATCAGGCGGTTGCCGACGCTGGCGTCGACCAGGGTCTAGGGTGACTGTCGCTGGACATGGGATTTGCGGGACTCCAAATGGACGCGCCGGCTTGGTGCCCCGCCGGCGGCGCGCGCAGTCTGCGCCGATGGCTTTGCGGGGTCAAGGAAAGTGCGCGGTCGCGCGCGAGAAGGCACCGCGCAGCGCCCACGATCGGACGATAATGAGATCCCCCATGGAGACTCCCGATGCATAGTGGTGGCCTGGAGTTGGCGCTGGTCCTGATGCTGGCCGCGATCATCGTGGTGCCCGTATTCAAGAAGTTCGGACTGGGCGCGGTGCTCGCCTACCTGGTGGCCGGCGTGCTGCTGGGGCCGGATGGCTTCGGCGTGGTCCAGGACTCCGAACGCATCCTGGCCGCCGCCGAGATCGGCGTGGTCATGCTGCTGTTCGTGATCGGGCTGGAACTGTCGCCGGCACGGCTCAAGCTGATGCGCCGCTCGGTGTTCGGCGCCGGTACCGCGCAGGTGCTGCTCACCGCGGTGGTGCTGGGTGCGCTGCTGATGGCCGACCACCTGTCCTGGCGCAGTGCGTTGATCATCGGCATCGCGCTGGCGCTGTCGTCCACCGCGGTCGGCTTGCAGCTGCTGTCCGAACACAAGGCGCTCAACAGCGACTACGGCCGCCTGGCCTTCGCCATCCTGCTGTTCCAGGACCTGATCGCGATCCCGCTGCTGGCCGCCATCCCGCTACTGGGCGGCGTGCGCAACGATGTGCTGGACTGGCGCGGCATTGCGATGGCCCTCGGCGCGTTGGCCGTGGTCATCCTGTTCGGCCGCTTCGCCCTGCGGCACCTGTTCCGCGTGGTCGCCCGCACCAAGCTGCCCGAGGTCTTCACCGCCACTGCCTTGCTGGTAGTGCTTGGCACCGCGTGGTTCCTGCAGGAGGCGGGCCTGAGCCCGAGCCTGGGCGCGTTCCTGGCCGGCGTGCTGTTGGCCGACTCGGAATACCGGCACGAGCTGGAATCGCAGATCGAACCGTTCGAAGGGCTGCTGCTGGGCCTGTTCTTCATCGCCGTGGGCATGGGCATCGACCTGGACCGCATCGCCGCCGAGCCGCTGCTGGTGGCCGGCGGCGTGGGCATGTTGCTGCTGGTGAAGTTCGCGCTGCTGTTCCTGGTCGGCCAGGTCGCGCGCTTGCCGCTGCGCAGCTGCCTCATGCTCGGCTCGGTGCTGTGGCTGGGCGGTGAGTTCGCCTTCGTGGTGTTCAACGATGCGCTGCGCTTCGGCTTGCTCAGTGGCGCCAACCACGACCGCCTGGTCGCCATCGTCGGCCTGTCGATGGCGCTGACGCCGCTGCTGCTGCTCGGCATGCAGCGCCTGCTTGGGCAGCCCTCGCGGCTGGACAAGCAGGACAAGGAGTACGACACCATCGATGCGCAGACGCCGCAAGTGCTGGTCGCCGGCATGGGCCGCTTCGGCCAGATCGTGGCGCGCCTGCTTACCGCCCAGCGCATCCCGTTCGTGGCGCTGGAGCACAATGCCGAGACAGTCGAAGACCTGCGCCGTTTCGGCAACCAGCTCTACTACGGCGACCCTACCCGGCCGGAGTTGCTGCGCGCGGCCGGCGCCGACCGCATCAAGGTGTTCGTCATGGCGATGGACGACCCGGAGACCAACATCAAGGCGGTGCGGTTGATCCGCCGGCTGTACCCACAGGCCAAGGTGCTGGCGCGGGCACGCAACCGCCAGCACGCCTGGAAGCTGATGGACCTGGGCGCCGAGCCGTTCCGCGAAGTGCTGGGGTCGAGCCTGGAGCTGAGCGAACGCATGCTGGTGGAACTCGGCGCGGCACAGGCCACCGCGCAACATGCGGTCTCCCGCTTCCGCCATCACGACGAAGACCTGCTGCGCCGCCAGTACTTGGTCTACGACGACGAGGCCGCGGTGATCCAGACCTCGCGCGAAGCACGTGCCGACCTGATGCAATTGTTCGAGGCCGACGTGGAGACCGGCGCGCCGGAGGCCTCGGTGGCAAGCGCCGCCAAGGCCGAGGCGCCGGCCGCCGACCCACCCCGGCGCTGACCGCTCGCCGCAGCGCACATTGAAGCGGCCGCGCCGTTGCCGGATGATCCGCCTTCACGTCATCGGGGGAGGCGTATGAAAAGGGGGGCCAAGCTGGCCTGGTTGCTGTGCCTGCCGGTATTGGCCGGCTGCGTGGGGCGCTCGCCGCTGCACGGGCACTGGGAGGTCGACCTGCAGGCCACGGTGGAGCAAGCCCGCCGCGATGGCATTACCGCGCAGGCGGTACCGCAGATCCGGGCGGTGTATGGCGGTGGGCGCATGGAGATCACCGGCGAAGCGCTGGTGATGCGGGTCGATGGCATGCCCGAGGCGGTGGCACGCAACTACCGCGTGCTCGGCGAGCAGGGCGGTTGCTACCAGATGGCGATCAACGGCGCGCCCGGCACGCATGCCTACTGCCTGCGCGGCACGCACCTGCTCGTGCATGATCCGGCCACGCCCTTGACCGTGGTCTTTCGCCGCGCCTCCTGAAGCGGGGTCAGCGCCGCGGTTTGCGCGTAGCCGACTTGGCCGGCGCCTTGCGAACCGTCGCCTTCTTAGCCGTCGCCTTCTTCGCGGCTACCTTCTTTGCTGGGGCCTTGGCCGGCTTGCGGCTGGCGGTCGCTGGGCGTTCCTCGGCCGCGCGCCGCGGCGGTGGCCGCCGGCCAGCGGTCAGTGCGCGCCAGGCATGGCCGCCATTGAGCGCTAGCAAGGCATCGGCGGCAGCCGGCCCGGCACTGCCGGCGGCATAGTTGGGAAAGTCGTTCGGCGCCTCCTTCCAGGCATCGAGGATCGGCTGCACGATTCGCCATGCCCCTTCCACCATCGCCGCATCCTGGAACAATCCGGATTCGCCGTTCATGCAGTCGCGCAGCAACTGCTCGTAGCCGACGCTGTATTCCTTGGGAAACCAGTCGCGGTAGCGAAAATCCATCCGCACCGGCGCCAGTGAGACCTGTGCGCCGGGCCGTTTGACATCGAACTGCAGCGAGATGCCTTCGTCGGGCTGGATATGCAGCACCAGCCAGTCCGGCCCGTAGCCGCCGATCTCGGTGCTGCGGAACGGCGCCAGCGGCGCCGGCTTGAAGCGGATCGCGATCTCGGTGGTGCGCTCGCGCAAGCGCTTGCCTGTGCGCAGGTAGAACGGCACCCCGGCCCAGCGCCAGGTATCGACCTGGAGTTTCATCGCCACGTAGGTTTCAGTGTTCGAATCTTCCGGCACGGTGTCTTCTTCGCGATAGCCCGGCACGACGCCGCGGTTGATCGCGCCGGCCGCGTACTGACCGCGTACCACGTCGCCCGGCTGCAATGGCCGCACTGCTTCGATCACCTCGGCGCGGCGCCGCTGCATGGCTTCGGTGGTGAAGGCGGCCGGCGGTTCCATCGCGATCATCGCCAGCAACTGGAACAGGTGGTTGGGCACCATGTCGCGCAGGCAGCCGGTGGGATCGTAGAAGCGGCCGCGGCCTTCGACGCCGATCGTTTCGGCGGCGGTGATCTGCACGTGGTCGATGCGGTCGCGGTTCCACACCGGCTCGAACAGGCCGTTGGCAAAGCGGAACGCAAGGATGTTCTGCACCGTCTCCTTGCCGAGGAAGTGGTCGATGCGGAAGACCTGGTCCTCCTGCAATACGCGGGCGACGATCTCGTTGAGCCGGCGTGCACTGGGCACATCGTGGCCGAACGGCTTCTCCACGATCACCCGGCGCCAGCCCTGGCCTTCGCGCTGTTTCACCAGCCCGGCCGCGCCGAGATTGAGCAACGCCGGCTCGAAGAAGCGCGGCGCGGTGGCCAGGTAGAACAGCACGTTGCCTTCGCTGCCATAGCGCGGGTGCAGCTTGTCCAGCAGCGTGCCGAGGGCCTGGTAGGCGTCGAGGTCGGTGAAATCGCCGCGCAGGTAGTGCATGCGCTCGCGCAGCCAGTCCCAGGTCTGGGTGTCGAAACCATCGGCAGCGAACTCGGCATCGCGCGCGCTGAGCAGTTCGCGCATCTGCCGGCCGACGTTGCTGCGCCAGGCGCGTTCGCTGATGTCGCCGTGGTCGACACCGACGATGGCGAAATGTTCGCCCAGGCCGCCGCTGCGACGCAGGTTATACAGAGCGGGCATTACCAGCCGGCGAGTGAGATCGCCGCGGGCGCCGAACACGACGATGATGCAGGGAGGAGCGGGCGGGATTGCGGTCATGGATGACGTTCCTGTTCGCCGAGGGCGCCGTGCAGGCGCAAAGCGCTGTTGACCAGGGCCACGTGCGAATAGCCCTGCGGGAAATTGCCGAGCATGCGGCCGCTGCGCGGATCGTACTCCTCGGCCAGCAGGCCGACATCGTTGCACAGGCCTACCAGCCGTTCGAACAACGCGCGTGCTTCATCGAAGCGGCCGAGCAAGGTGTAGTTGTCCACCAGCCAGAAGCTGCAGGCCAGGAACACGCCCTCGCCCGCCGGCAGGCCGTCGGCCTGGTCGTCGGCGCGGTAGCGCTGGACCAGGCCGTCGACGCTCAGCTGCCGGGCGATGGCGTCGGCGGTGGCCGCCACGCGCGGATCGTCCGGGGGCAGGAAGCCGACCAGCGGGATCAGCAGGCACGCGGCGTCCAGGCGATCGGCGCCGTAGCTCTGGACGAAATAGCCGTCCGGGTGCACGCCTTGGGCGAGCACTTCGGCGTGGATACGCTCGGCCAGCGCACGCCAGCGCTGGCGTTGTTCGGCGGTCGCTTCGCCGAAGTCCTCGCGCGCGCCGCGATCGAAGGCGAGCCAGGCCATCACCTTGGAATGAACGAAGTGGCGGCGCTGGTCGCGGATTTCCCAGATGCCTTCGTCCGGCGCCTGCCAGCGGGCTTCCAGTTGCTCCAGATAGACCGTCAGCAGGCCATCGCCCGATTCCGGCGGCGGCACGCCTTTCTGGTGCGCGTAATGAAAGGCGCCAATCAGTTCGCCGTAGACGTCGAGCTGGAATTGCTCGGACGCGGCATTGCCCACCCGTACCGGCCGCGAGCCCTCGAAGCCAGGCAGCCAAGGCACCTCCCACTCCAGCAACCGGCGCTCGCCCCACACGCCGTACAGGGCCTGCAGTTGTTCGGGCGAGCCGGCCACGGTGCGGCGCAGCCAGTCGCGGAAGGCGGTCGCTTCATCGTGGTAGCCGGCATTGATCAGCGCCACCAGCGTGAACACCGAATCGCGCAGCCAGCAGTAGCGATAGTCCCAGTTACGCTCGCCGCCCAGGTGCTCGGGCAGCGAGGTCGTCGGCGAGGCGATGATCGCGCCGGTGGGGAGGTAGCTCAGGCCCTTGAGCACCACCAGCGAGCGCTTGACCTGTTCGGCCCACGGGCCGACGTCGTGGCAGCGCGAGGACCATTGCCGCCAGAAGGTCTCGGTATCGTGCAGGGCGCGCATCGGTTCCAGCGGCGGCGCCAACTCCTGGTGCGAAAGCCCATGTCCGAGGACGAACCAGGTATGGGCGCCGGCTTCCAGGGTGAAGGCGACCTCGGTGGCGAGGTCGTGGCCGGCGAGTGCCAGCGGCGTGCGCAGGGTGATCCGATCCGGCCCGCAGATGGCCTGGATACCGTCTTCGATCTGCGTCACCCACGGCACCGAGTGTCCATAGTTGAAGCGCAACAGCACGCGCATGCAGAACTCGACACTGCCACGGGTGCAGCGCGCGATACGCACCAGGTGGGTATGCACTTCCTCGTCATGGCTGGTGACCATGAAGTCGAGCACTTGCGCGGTGCCGCTGGCGGTTTCGAAGGTGGTCTCGAGCACCAGGCTGCCATCGCGATAGCGGCGATGGCTGCGGTAGTCCGCGGTGGGCGCAAGCTTCCAGCAACCGTGTTCCTCGTCGCCGAGCAATGCGGCGAACACCGCATCGGAATCGAACCGCGGCAGGCACAGCCAGTCGATGGTTCCGTGGCTGTCCACCAGCGCGGCGCTACGGCAGTTGCCGAGCATGGCGTGGTCTTCGATACGTGCCGCCGTCCCGGTCATGCGGGCTCCGTTGCCGGAAAGCAGGCAGTCTCACATGAGCAATGTGAGCATTTCATGCACCAAGCGGCGGGCCGCCGTGGTCCTAGCGCAACAACGGCGGCACTTTGCGTAGCAGCAGCACAACCAGCTCCGGATCCATGTAAGCGTAGTCATCGGGAATATCCAGGCAGACCACGCGCACATCGCGCAATTGCCGGCTGAAGCGCTGCTTCAGTCGGCGCAGGTGCGAGCGCTCCATGACACAGACCAGTCCGCAACCTTCCAGCTGCTCGGCGCTCAGGGGCGTGTCGGCGTCGTCGGCCAGGCCGGCCGAGTCGGTCTGCAGTCCCGGCCAGTCGGCGAATACGCGCTCGGCGGTGGGGCTTCGCAGCCGGTTACGACTGCACAGGAACAGGACCCGGAGCAGACGCCCGCTACCGGCTCTCGCGCAGGAAGCGCGCCATCGAGGACACGCCCGGCACCGCCGGCTCGAATTGCCCGGCGACATCGACGAAACCACGCATGATCGCGATTTCGCGCGGCGTCCGGTTCAGGCCGTCGCGGCGCTCCGGGTCGGCGCCGGCGCGCAGCAGGCGCTGAACCAGTGCCGGCAGACCGTGCAAGGCCGCCAGGTGCAGCGGGCCGAAGCCGCGCGGGTCCTGGACGTCGAGTGAAACGCCTTCGTCGAGCAAGCGTTCGACGCCGGCCAGCACCACCTGCTCGTCGCAACGCGTGCCCGGTTCGGCGCGCGCGCCAAGCAACAACAGCAGCGGGCTGACCTTGCCTGCCGCCACGCGCTCGGGGTCGGCCCCGGCCAGCAGCAAGGTATCGAGCAGGGCCAGCAGGCGCGAGCGGTCGCGCGCGGTGAATCCGTAGAGCGCGGCGCAATGCAGCGGCGCCAGGTCCTGGGCGTCGCCGGCATGGACATCGGCACCGGCGGCCAGCAGGCGCGCGGTGATATCCGGCAGGCCGAGGGCCGAGGCCAGCATCAGCACGGTAACGCCACCCGGCAGGCGATGTTCGATCTGCGCGCCGGCGTCGAGCAGGGCGATGACGATATCGGTCTGGCGCATGCTCACCGCCGCCGACAACGGCGTGGCGCCGCTACCGGCTGCATGCTGCGGATTGGCGCCGCGCGCCAGGCACAGATCGACGACCGCGGCATGGCCGCTGCCGGCCGCGCGCAGCAGCGCGGTGCAACCCTGGGCATCGACGGCGTCCACCGGCAGACCGAGTTCGATCAGGCGCCGCACGGCGTCGGCGTCGCCGCGCGTCGCGGCAGCCGGCACGTCGGCGGCGCGCAGCGGACGGCGCGGCAGTGGCCACACCCGCCAGTCGAGCCAGTCGGCGAGGTCGCGGCGGCCGGTCGAAAGCGCCACGCCCAGCGGCGTCTGGCCATCGGCGGCGCGCGCATCGGGCGAGGCGCCCTGCATCACCAGCAACTTCAGCGAGGCCTCGCGACCCAGCGCGGTGGCCAGGTGCAAGGCGGTCATGCCGTGACTGTCGCGGGCTTCGCGGTCCACGCCGCGTTCGAGCAAGGCTTGCTGCAAGCGCAGCCACCCCAGGCGTACCGCCAACGACAACGGCGGATCGCCGGCGCCGGGATGGGCGAACGGATCGGCGCCGCGTTCGAGCAGTTCGAGTGCGAACTGCTCCTGCCCGCGCGAGCTGCTGTCGTGCTGGACGCAGGCGCTGAGGAAACGGGTCAGGCCCCCGGCACCGGCGGGCGACACGCCATGGCGCAGCAGGACGTGCAGGGTCGCCAGGGCGTCGACGCCCCGCGACAGCAACGCAAACAGCGGGACATCGCCGCAGGCGTCGCGCACTTCCGGGTCGGCGCCGTGGCGCAGCAACCAGTCGACCGCGTCCGGGTTCAAGGCCAGGTGCGGATCGTGCAACAACTCGCCGAGCTCGCGCGGCGCGCACAGCCGGGCCAAGGCGGCCAGGCCATCGGCGCGGCCGAATTGCAGGCCCTCGCGCAGCAGCACCAACGGCGGGCGGTCGAGCACCGGCGGCGGCGCGGAGGCATCGGCCTCGTTGTCGGCGCGGGTGTCGGTGACGGCCGACGGCAGCGGGTAGTCCGGGTCCAGCAGCGCGACGATGCTCCAGCGGCCGGCTTCGGCGGCGATATCGACGGCGCGGCGTCCGGCATGGTCGGGCTGGTCCGGCGGCAGGCCGAGGTCGAGCAGGCGTTGCAGCAGCGCGGCCGAGGCATGGTCGGCGCCGGTGGCCAGCAGGACGGCGTTGCGGCCGTCACTGTCGACGGCAGTGAAGTCGGCCTTGCGCGCGAGCAGTTGTTCGAGCACACCGACGCGGGCGTAGCGCGCCGCCTCCAGGAACGGGGTGCGGCCGAGCAGGTCGCGCGCGTCCAGGTTGGCACCGGCGCCCAGCAGCACGTCGACGATCTCGGCGTGTCCGGCCTGGGCGGCTTCGTGCAGGGCGCTGCGGCGCTGGCGATCGCGCGCATCCACGCGCGCCTTGTGCTTGAGCAGCAGCTGCACGCCGGCGGTGTCGTCTTCTTCGGTGCCGGCTGCGGCCAACAACACCGGGCGGCCCTCGGCCGGCTCGGGCTTGGCGCCGCGCTCGAGCAGGAAGCGCGCCAGGCGCCAGTTGCCGGCCTGGCAGGCCATCGCCAGCGGCGACAGGCCATCGTTGTTCAGCGCATCGATCTCGGCGGCGGCATCGCGCAGCAGTGCGGCCACGCCAGGGTCGGAGCTGCGCACGGCGTGGTGCAAGGGCGTGTTGCCCTCGGCATCGGTCACGCGCGGATCGGCGCCGTTGGCCAGCAGCGTCATCACCGCATCTGGGCGGCCGTGCCAGCTGTCGCGGGTGGCGGCCAGCAGCGGGGTCATGCCGCGGAAGGACTGGTTGAGGTCGACCCGCCGCACGATCAACTCGCGCAGCAGGCGCAGGTCGGGCAGCACCGCGGCCAGGGCGGGCAAGGTGCGCTGGTCGCGCCAGGATTCATCCGGCAGCGCATGCGGGTCGGCACCGGCCTCAAGCAGCTGCAGGGCGCGGTCCACTCGGCCTCCGCGCGCCGCGTCATACAGGGCCGGCACCCACTCGTGGCGCGGCAGGGATTCCAGCGGCGCGGTTTCCAAGGTGGCGGCGAGCAGCTCGCTTGCCTGCGGCGCGACTTGCACCGCGCCGGCGCCTGGCATCCGCTGTAACAGCAGGTGCAACAGCGGCGCGGCCACTGCCGCCAGCGCCGCCCCCAGCCAATGCACGCGTGCCGACAGCAATCCCGGCCAGGCCAGCACCAGTCCGAACGCGCAAACCAGCAACACGGTGCCAGCCACCGCCAGGCCCTGCCAGGCGTGCAACTCGCGGCCGCCCAGATGCTGCCAGGCGCGGCGCAGGTCGCCACCTTCCTTTTCCAGCTCGTGCCACAACGGCCAGGTGCGCCACAACCCGAGCAGGCTGGCGGCGACGGCAATGCTGAGCGCCAGGGCCGCGGCCAGGCTGCCGCTATCGCGCAGGGCGGTGAGCGGCCAGGCCACCAGCAAGGCGAGCAACGCACCACCGGCGGCCCACAAGCCGACCAAGGGCAAGGCGCTCTGGCCCAGTGCCCGCCAGTGGGCGGGGAGCGGGCGGGTGTTGCGAGCCCAAGACACGCCCAGGGCGAACGCCGGTTGCGCCAGGCAGAGGGCCACGGCCGCCAGCACGCCGCCGAAACCGCCCAGCAAGGTCAGCAGCACGCCGGCCGCGAGGGCCGCAGGCACCAGGCGCGCGCGTGGCAGTGCTTCAGCCACTGGCGCGCTCCGTCCCCGGCAGGCTCGGCGGCATCTGCAAATAGAAACCGCGCTCGGCCAGCGCCTGGCGCACCTGCGCCGCGTCGGCCAGCGCCAGCTTGCGCTCGGCGGTCAAGGCCACCTCGACCACAAAGGCCAACGGCGCCAGCTGCGCCAGGAGCGCAGGCGGCACGGCGTCGAACACATCGCGAGTGGCGAGATAAACGTAGGTGTCCTGTTTGAGTTGGCTCTTGTAGACGTAGGCTTGCATGCGTGCGGGCCACGCCCAGCGGAAAAAAATCCAACCGGAATTGTGTCGGAAATACGGCACTGGCGAAAGGTTCGCCAGCGTGCTGGGCAACTGAGGCCGTTCATTATCGGCTGAGCCCGGTGACGAGCGGGAAAGGAAAAGGCCCGCCGGACAACACCGCCGGAAGTTCCGGCGAGGTTGCGCGGCGGGCCCGTTCGGGGCACGCGCTCGGCTTATTTCAGCTTGGCGTAGGTGCCCTTCAGCGCCATGCCGGCCATGATCGCGCCGGCGTAGCACTCATAGTTGTCCGGGCTGCTGAATTCCTTGCCGTTGTAGAAGCTCACCACGTCGATGACGGCGTTGGCGCCCTTGACCTTGGCCCCGTCCTGCAACGCCTTGAGCACCGACAGCGTGACCCAGCGGCAAGCCTCGGCATCGCTCTTGTTGAAGGCATTGGTCTTGCGGTTGGACGAGTCGCCGCCGAACGACTGCAGGACCGCCGGATGGCTCTGGCCAGCCAGGTAGAACTTGACGCTGCCGTCGATGCCGGCGTCCTTGGCTTCCTGTGAATTCACCAGCTCGGCCAGCGACTGCTCCACGCGGGTTTCGCGGGCGAAGGCTTGCGGGGCGGCGAACAGCAGGGTCAGGCAGGTGGCGGCGAGAATTCGTTTCATGGTTTTCCTCCTTGGGTGATGAACGACGGTCAATGCGGCCAGCGGCGGAAGATCAACGAGGTGTTGATGCCGCCGAAGGCGAAGTTGTTGCTGGCCACGTACTCGGTTTCCAACGCGCGGCCTTCGCCGGTGACGTAGTCCAGGGCAGCGCAACGCGGGTCGACCTGCTCCAGGTTCACGGTCGGCGCAAACCAGCCCTCGCGCATCATCTCGATGCTGAGCCAGGCTTCGAACGCGCCACAGGCGCCGAGCATGTGGCCGACATAGCTCTTCAGCGAGCTGATCGGCACGCCGCCGCCAAACACCTGCGTGGTGGCCTGCGATTCGGCGATATCGCCATGGTCGGTGGCGGTGCCGTGGGCGTTGATGTAGCCGATCTGCGCGGCGTCCAGGCCAGCATCGGCCAGCGCCAGGCGCATCGCCTGGGCCATGGTGTCGGCGCTGGGCTGGGTGACGTGCTGGCCGTCGCTGTTGGTGCCGTAACCGACGATCTCGGCGAGGATGTTGGCCCCGCGCGCCTGCGCGTGTTCGAGCTCCTCCAGCACCAGGGTGCAGGCGCCCTCGCCCAGCACCAGGCCGTCACGCGCGGCGTCGAACGGGCGCGGCGTGGTCTCCGGCGCGTCGTTGCGCACGCTGGTGGCGAACAACGTGTCGAACACCGCCGCGGCGGTGGCGTCCAGCTGTTCGGCGCCGCCGCACAGCATCACCGTCTGCTTGCCGCTGGCGATCGCCTCGTAACCCGAGCCTACGCCCTGGCTGCCCGAGGTACAGGCGCTGGAAGTGGTGATGACGCGGCCGGTGAGCCCGAAGAACACGCCGATGTTCACCGGCGCGGTGTGGCTCATCATCTTCAGGTAGGTGGTGGCGCTGATGCCGGCGGTGGTGAATTCGTTGAGCATGCGGCCGAATTCGGCGGTAGCGTCGTGCGCGCCGGAGGACGAGCCGTACGACACCCCCGCCATGCCACTGCGCAGCACCGGGTGGCCGAGCAACCCGGCCTCCTGCAATGCCAGTTCGGTGGCGCGCACCGACATCACCGCCACCCTGCCCATGCTGCGGGTGGTCTTGCGGTTGTAGTGCGGCGGCAGCTCGAACGGCAGCGCCGGTGCCGCCAGGCGGGTGTTCAAGCCCTCGTAGACATCCCACTCGGGCAGGTGGCGCACGGCGTTCTGGCACTCGCGCAGGCGCAGGTGGATGCTCGACCAATCGTGCCCGAGCGGACTGATCGCGCCGGCGCCGGTGACGACGACGCGCTTGTGGTTGCTGCTCATCCCGCCAGTCCTCCGTTGACCGAGATCACTTGCCGGGTGATGTAGCCGGCGTCCTCCGAGAGCAGGAAGACCACCGCCGCGGCGACTTCTTCCGGGCGCCCGAGCCGGCGCGCCGGCACCAGCGGCAGCGCATGCTCGACCACCTCGGCGTCCAGCATCTCGGTGTCGATCAAGCCTGGGGCGACGCAGTTGACGGTGATCGCGCGGCTGGCTAGTTCCAGCGCCAGCGCCTTGGTGGCACCGATGATCCCGGCCTTGGCCGCGCTGTAGTTGGTCTGCCCCCGGTTGCCGACCAGGCCGGACACCGAGGACAAAGTGACGATGCGGCCGGGCTTGCGCCGCCGCACCATCGGCATGATCAACGGGTGCAGCACGTTGTAGAAGCTGTCCAGGTTGGTGTGGACCACCGCGTCCCAATCTTCGCCGCTCATCGCCGGGAAGGCGTTGTCGCGCGCGATGCCGGCGTTGCAGACCACGCCGTAGTAGGCGCCATGCGCTTCCACGTCGGCGAGCAGTGCGGCGGCAGCGGCGGCGCGGTCGGCGACATCGAATTGCAGCACGCGCGCCTGGCGGCCGAGCGCGCGGATCTGCGCGGCGACTGCTTCGGCTTCGTCGATGCGGCTACGGCAATGCACCACTACGTCATACCCGGCCTCGGCCACGCGCAAGGCGATCGCCTTGCCGATGCCACGGCTGGCCCCGGTCACCAGGACCGTCGAATCCCCCTTCATTGCTCACTGCTCTCCAGATAAGCCGCCGCGTCGGGCGGCTCGAATACCGAAATATTGGCGGACGCCAGCACCCGCTCCTGCTGCAGGATGCGGCAGGCGAACATCCCCAGGCCATTGTCGCCCATCAATTCGCATCTTGCCTCTACCCGCAGCACGGCGCCGGCCGGGAAACGGTCGGTGTCGGCCTGGTAGCGGCGGGTACCGAGCAGGAAACCGATCGAGGGTTCGGCGCCGCGTCCGCGCGCACGGCAACCGGCCCAGGCGGCGACGGTCTGCGCCATGTACTCGACCCCGACCCAGGCCGGCACGCCGGCGGCGTCGCCGAAGACCGCATCGGCCGGCACGCGCAATTCGGTGACGACGCTGTCTTCGTCCCAGGCCAGCAGGCGATCGATCAGGCGCATCTGGCCGCGATGCGGGATGACTTGTTCGATGTCGTAGAGCAGGGTCATGTCATTGCGCCGAGAAGGCCAGCACGGCATTGCTGCCGCCGAAGGCGAACGAGTGGCTGAGCAGGTGCCGCGGCACGCGCGCGGCGCGTTGGCCGGGCGCGACCAGGGCCAGCGGCGGCAGTTCGAGGTCGGCCTCGCCGTCCCACCAGTGCGGCGGCAACAGGCCATTGGGATTGCGCGCCAGGGTCAGCCAGCACAGCGCCGCTTCGATCGCGCCGGCCGCGCCCAAGGTATGGCCGGTAAGTGGCTTGGTCGCGCTGGCGGCGACCGGGCCGCCGAACACCGCCTGCATCGCGCGGCTCTCCATCGCATCGTTCTGGCGCGTGGCAGTGCCGTGCAGGTTGACGTAGTCGATGTCGCCCGGGCGCAGGCCGGCGCGCGCGATCGCCCGCGACATCGCCTCGATGGCGCCGGTGCCGGCCGGATCGGGTGCCGAGAGATGATGCGCGTCGGAGGTCTCGCCCCAGCCCGAAAGCCGCACCGGGCCGGGCGCACGGCTCATCACGAACAGCGCAGCGCCTTCACCGATGTTGATGCCCTGGCGGTCGCGCGAAAACGGATTGCAGCGCTGCGCCGAGACCGACTCCAATGCGCTGAAGCCTTCGACGGTGAAGCGGCACAGCGAATCGGCGCCGCCGGCGATCACGACATCGGCAATGCCCGCGCGCAACAGCCGCGCCGCCGACATCATCGCCTTGGCGCTGGAAGAACAGGCGGTGGACACGGTCCACGCCGGGCCGCGCGCGCCACTGAGCTCACGCACGAAGCGCGCCGGCGTGCCCATCTCCTGCTGCGCATAGTGGAAGTCTTGCGGCCACGGTTGGCCCAGGGCGCGTTGGCGCAGTGCATCCTCGGCCTCGCCGATGCCCGAAGTGCTGGTGCCCAGCACCACCGCCACGCGATCGGCGCCGTGGCGCTCGACCGCCGCGGCCACGGCGGGCGCAATCTGTGCGAACGCCTGGCGCAGCAAGGCGTTGTTGCGGCCGCGCAATGCCACCGGCAAGTCGTCCAGCGACGGCAACGGCGACAACACACGGCCGAGTACCAGCGCGCGGCCCGGTGTAACTGCGTCGGTAGCAGGGTTAGCCGGGGCGTGCAGGTCGAACAGGGCGCGGGCGACGCTGTCGCTCTCGCCGCCCAACGCGCACACCACGCCCATTTCATTGAGGAAGACGTCTTTCACTGCGGGCTCTGGTCCAGCGATGCCGATTCGATATCCAGCGCGTAGCCTTCGGCCAGGTTGCGCAGGTTCTGGTGGGTGTCGTCATGCCGCTGCAGCACCAGCCAGGCACGGCCCTGGTGTTCGAGCCGGCGTTCGTCGCCTTGTTCGACCAGCGTCCAGTCCGCCGGCAACGCCGCGCGCACCGCGGCGGCCGGCCACAGCGCGAACTGCAAGTCGTCGAGCACGCGTTGGCCGCGCACCTGCGGCGGCAGCCAGGGCGCGCGCTGCTGTTCGAGGGTGTGCCCGTCCCAACGCAGGGTGACACCGGTCTGCCCCAAGGCCTGCACGGCCAGGCGCACTTCGTTGGCATCGGCTTCGAGCAGCGCATCCATCGTGCTGCGATGCGTGCCGTAGCTGAAAACCAGGCGCTGCTGCAGGGCCAAGGTCTTGCCCAGCGAGGCCGGCGCCAGTTGCAGCGGCGGCAGCGCGATGGCCGGCGGGCGCACGCGCGCGCCGGCGCAGGCCGCCAGCAGTAGCACCGTAGCCAATGTCAGCACACGGGCGGCGAAGCGAAGACTCATGCGCCGCACAGCTCTTCCAGTACGCGCAGGCGGCGGCCGCTGGGATCGGCCACGTAGGCGTTGTTCTTGTCCCAGGCGTAGCCGGCGAGGATGGCGCACACCATGCGGCGGATCTCCGGTTGTTGCTGCGGATGGAAGATGATCTGCTGGAAGCCGCCGGCATACCAGGATTCGACGAAACGGCGGAAGGTCTTCACGCCGGCGCGCAGCGGTACGGCGAATTCATTTTCCCAATCCACGGTGGCCCCCGCGTAGCGCCGCGCCAGGCATTCGGCGGCGAGCTGCGCCGACTTGAAGGCGATGGTGACGCCGGAGGAAAACACCGGATCGAGGAACTCGCCGGCATTGCCCAGCAGCGCATAGCCCTCGCCCCAGAGCGAACTGACATTGGCCGAATAGCCGGTGATGCGGCGCACCGGCAGTACGGCCCATTCGGCCTTGGCCAGCAGCCGGGTCAGGTTGGGGTCTTCGCCGACGATGGCCTGGAGCTTCTGCAACTCGTCCCCCGGATAGCGATCGAAGAACGCGGGTTCGGCCACCACGCCCAGCGAGCAGCAACCGTTGGAGAACGGGATCGTCCAGTACCACACGTCCACATGCTCGGGATGGGTGGTGATCAGGATCTTGTTGCGGTCGAAGCCCGCTTCCGGCGCGATGTGGTCGCGCACATGGGTGAAGATCGCGCCGCGCACCGGGAAGTTGGAGGGCGATTCCAGCTTGAGCAAGCGCGGCAGCAGCCGGCCGAAGCCGCTGGCGTCGAGCACGAAGTCCGCCCCGAGGGTGTATTGGCGGCCGTCCGGGTCGCGCACATCAACGCTGGGCTGGGTGCCGGGGCGCATCGCCAGCACTTCATGGCCGAACCGCACGTCGGTGCCCATGCGCTGCGCGCCCTTGGCCAGCACCTGGTCGAAATCGGCGCGCTGCACCTGGTAGGTCGTGCCCCAGCCCGGCGAGAACTTGTCGCGGAAGTCGAACTGGGTCGTGCGCTCGCCTCGCACGAACGCCGCGCCATTCTTGTATTGGAAGCCGGCCTCGACCACGTCCTGCAACAGGCCGGCCTGCTCGATGTATTCCATGCTCTGCGGCAGCAGGCTCTCGCCGATGGAAAAGCGCGGGAACTGCTCGCGTTCGATCATCACCACCTGCCGCCCTTGCTGGCGCAGCAGCGCGGCAGCAACGGAGCCGGCCGGGCCGGCGCCGATGATGAGGATGTCGGTTCTTTCCGTAGAACGGGTCATGCGGGAGCCTCAGTGGGGATGGGCGAGCAGTTAGGGGTTCGGCGCGGGACGGAATAGCGGAGTGATCAGCCAGACCAGGCCGATGCCGAGCAGCAAGGTCAGGCCGAACGCGCGCAACGCCGGCGTCGCGGACAAGGCCAGCAGGCCGAACGACAACCAGGTACTGGCCGCGCCGACGCATACCGACAGCCACGCGCTGCGGTCGCCGCGGTGTTCGAGCAGGAAGATGCCGTAGTCGATGCCCATGCCCAGCAGCAGCAGCAACGCCAGCACGTTGAACAGCTGCAGCGGTTGGTTGAGCCAACCGAGCAAGGCGAGGGTGAGCAGGCCGGCCAGCAGCGTCGGCGCAATCACCCGCCAGGACTGGCCGCGATAGCGCCAGGCCAGCACGCCGAACACCAGCACGACACCGGCCAGCAGCAGCGCGCCCATCATCCGGCGGTAGTGGCCGAGGAGTTCGGAGAAGTCGGCGGTACGGTCGACCCAGCGCACGCCGTCGAGGCCGTCGGCTTGGGCGCGCAAGGTGGACAGGCCGTCGGCACGCGAGAGGTCGTCGACCATCACCACCGAGGCCTGGCCATTGCCGAGCTTGCCCAGCCAGAGGTGGCGGAACGGCAGCGAGACCGGATCACGCAGGAACGCGTCGATCCCCACCGCGGGGCCATAGGCGGGCCGTGACAGGGTTTCCCCAGTGGCTTGGCCCACTTGCGCCAGCACCGCGCTTTCGACGCGCGCGGTAAGCGCCGCGTCGGCGTCCTGGCGCGCGCGCGAAGGCCACCAGTCGCTGATCGCCTGGTGGCCGCCGACGCGGCCCTGCGCTTCGAGCGCATCCAGGCGCGTGACCAGCGCCTGCTCGCGCTGCAATACCTGTTCGGCGTCGGCGCCCTGCACCAGGAAGAACTGCGCCGGGCTCGGCATGCCGAGCAGGCGGCCGACTTCGATCTGCTGCGCCATCAATGCCGGCGGCGAAGATTGCAGGCTGCGCAGGTCGTCGTCGGCACGCAGCTGCCACAGACCGGTGCCGATCAGCACCAGCGCGGCAACGCCGAGCACCGACCACAGCCCGCGCCGTGTCTGCCCCAGCCGTGGCCAGCGATCGAGCGTGCCGCCGAGCCAGTCTGAAAAGCGCGTCGGCCGCACTGCACCCTTGTCGAGGAACGGGAACCAGGCGATCACGGTGAGGAACGCGGCGGCCAGCCCGACCACCGAGAACAACGCCATCTGCCGCAACCCGGGGAACGGCGCCAGGCCCAGCGCGAGATACGCCAGCGCGCTGGTGACCAGCGCCAGCCACAGGCCGGGTAGGAGGTGGCGCAACAGCTGCCAGCGACTGCCCTCGGGTTCGGCCTGGCGCGAGCCGAACCAGTGGATGCCGTAGTCCTCGGCCACGCCCACCAAGCTGGCGCCAAACACCAGGGTGAGCAGATGCACCTTGCCGAACACCAGCGCGGTCACCGACAGCGCCGTGGCGCAGCCGATCAGCAGCGACATCGCCACCAACAGGATTGGCCGCAGCGAGCGGAACGCCAGCCACACCAGCAGCAATACCGCCGCCAGCGAGCCCCAGCCGATGGTGTTGATCTCGCGGCTGGCTTGCGCGGCGGCGGCTTCGGCGTGCAGCGGTACGCCGGCGCGCAACTCGCGCACGCCGGGAACGGCGGCGCGTGCCGACGCGGCGGCAGCGTCCAGCGCCTGGCCGATGCGTTGTTCGCCATCCAGGCGGAACGCCGAGTCGCGGGTCTGGAACTGCAGCACCGCCCAGTAGCGACCGTCGGCCTGGAGCAGGCCATCGTCGCCGACGCGCAAGCCGGTGCCGGCCGCGCGTGCCTGCCACCATTGCGGCCACAGGCCGAGCGGATCGCGGTTCCAGTCGGTCAGGCGGGGTGCGCCGACCGGGCCATAGAGTGCCGCCAGCGCTTGCTGGCCGAGTGTGGCCGCATCGCTATCGCGTAGTCGCGCACGCTGCGCTTCGGTCAGCAGGCGATCGCGATACGGCGCATAGAAATTGCGGGCCTGGTCGAACCAGCCCTGCACCGATGCGTTCTCGACAATCGGCAAGGTGCCGGCGCGATCGGCGGCCTGCAACGAATTCGAGTAGGCCGCCTGCGCGGCCTTGGCGCCAGACGCGTCGTCGCTGCCGAGCAACACCACGACCTGGCGGGCGCTGTTGTCGGCGATCAGGCGCGTGGCGTCCGAGAGCAGGCGATCATCGGCGTCCTGCGGCAGCAGTGCCAGCACATCGCTGTCCACATGCGCGCCGCGCCAGAACCCCACCTGGTGCACCACCACGGCGATGACCAGCAACAGCCAGGCGCCCGCCACCCAGCGCCAACGGCGGTGCAGCCGGGCTTCGCCGGCTTCGATGCCTGCGGGCTCAGTCAAGGCTGTGTTCCTCGCCGGCGTCCAGTGGCGGCGCCAGGCGGAAGTTGTCGAAACTCAGGCGCGTACGGTCGTGGTTGGCTTCCTCGATCTCGACCTTGCGCACATAGCGGTCGCCTTCAAGCTCAAGCGAGGCAAAGGCCTTGGCCAGCATCGCAGAACGCGGCGTCAGGTGCAGGCGCCAGGCGTTGTCGGGCAGCAGCTCGGCACGCACGTTGAAACTGGCGGACATCGCCTGCACGTCGCCGCTCATCAGCGCGAACATCATCGCGTTGATCGCGCGCATGGCCGGTTGCTGGCGGCCATCGACTTCGACCTGGATGCTGCCGTCGGCCTGGCGGCTGAGGATGCGGTCGCGGGTAAGCACCACTTCGGACGGGAACGGCTTGAGCGTGCGCCAGATCACCCCGCGCTGCTGCGCCAGCACGAACTGGCCTTGCGAGCGCAGCGGGTTGCGGAAACCGGCGACCTGCTTTTCCTGGGTGAAGTCGGCACGCAGCAAGGCCGGGCGCGCGACGCGCTGCTGTACCTGGGCCAGTTCGGTGGAGACCGCCACGGCAGCGGTCGGCGTCTTGGCCGGCGCTGCCAGCGGCAGGGCCAGCGCGAACAACAACACGAGCGATTTCATTGCGGTTGCGCTCCCAGCCGCTCCCACAACACCGGGGGGCAGACGTATTGCAGCTCGCCGGTGGCGGCGAGGACAGCGACCTGGATCGTGTGCGCGCGCGTCAGCACCTGGCCGCTGGCAGCGTCGCGGATCTCGTAGTCGATCTTCAGGCGGTTCTCGTACTCGCTGATGCGCGCGGAGACCTTCAGCGCCTGCGCATACAACAGCGGCCGGATGTACTTCACGCGCGCGTCGACCACCGGCCACAGATAGCCCGATTCCTGCATCTGCGGATAGTCGTAGTCGTAGCGCGCCAGCAGGGCGCAGCGGGCAATCTCGAAATACTTGAAGTAATTGCCGTGCCAGACCACGTGCATGGCATCGCAATCGTGGAAGGCCGGGCTCAGCGAGATTTCGGCGGCAAGCTCAGTCGACATACAAGGCCCAGCTTTCCTGGCGGATGTTCGCAACCAGTGCACGCAATTCGCCGTCCAGCGCGCGGTCTTCTTCAACCAGCGCGATGCGCTCGCACAGATCTGCATGCATGGCCTCGGCCGCTTCGCCGAACGCGGCGCGTTGCTGCACGCGCTCGCGCAGGGTGATGCCCTGGCGCGCGGCGATCAGCATGGCGGCGACGACCTGCTCGGTGAGCGTGAGCACGCGCAGGCAGTCGCGCGCGGCGATCGTACCCATGCTGACCTTGTCCTGGTTGTGGCATTCGGTGGAGCGCGAGAACACCGAGGCAGGCATGGTCAGCTTGAGCGCTTCGGCGGTCCAGGCCGAGACGCTGATCTGCAGCGCCTTGAGGCCGTGGTTGATCGGCGCGCGCTCGCCGTTGACGCCGGAGAGGTTGGCCGGCAAGCCGTGGTTGTAGCGGCTGTCCACCAGCAGCGCGAGCTGGCGGTCGAGCAGGTCGGCGACGTTGGCCACCGCGTTCTTCAGCGTATCCATGGCCAGCGCGATATGCCCGCCATAGAAGTGGCCGCCGTGCAGGATCTGCTCGCGGTCCGGATCGATCAACGGATTGTCGTTGGCGCTGTTGAGCTCGGTTTCGATCAACTGGCGCAGGAACGGCAGCACATCTTCGAGCACGCCGATCACGTGCGGCGCGCAGCGCAGCGAATAGCGGTCCTGCAGGCGATGGTCGTTGCGGCTCGGGCGGTCGCTGTGCAGGTCCTCGCGCAGGCGCTCGGCCACGCGCGATTGCCCCGGGTGCGGCTTGGCGGCGAACAGCACTTCGTCGAAGTGGTGCGCGTTGCCATTGCTGGCGAGCACGTTGAAGGCGGTCAGGCGGGTGGCGAGACGCGACACGTAGTCGGCGCGCCGCCAGGCCAGGCAGGCCAGCGCGGTCATCACCGCAGTACCGTTCATGATCGCCAGGCCTTCCTTGGGCCGCAGCTTCAGCGGGGTCATGCCGATCTCGGCCAGCACCTCGGCCGCGGGCCGGCACTGGCCCTGGTACATGACCTCGCGTTCGCCGCACAGGACCGCGGCGACGTAGGACAGCGGGGTGAGATCACCGCTGGCACCCACCGAGCCTTCGGCCGGAATCATCGGCAGCACGTCGTGGCGCAGCAGGGTCGCCAGGCCTTCGAGCAAGCCCAGGCTGACGCCCGACATGCCGCGGCTGAGCGAAGCCAGGCGCGCCGCGAGCACCGCACGCGTCTCTTCCTCGTCGAGGAAGCGGCCCAGGCCACAGCCGTGGTAGGTGTAGAGATGGTGCGGCAGTTCGGCCACCAGTCGCGGCGGAATGTTCACCGTGCACGAGTCGCCGTAGCCGGTGGTGACGCCATAGACCACGCCGTCTTCGGCGAGCAGGCGGTCGAGGAAATCGGCGCCGCGGACGATCCGCGCGCGGAAGGTTTCGTCTTCGCTCAGCGCGGCCACGTGCGTGCGGCGGGCCAGGCCCACCACCGATTCGATCGCCAGCGGCGCGGCGCCGAAACGCTGCAGCGGCAGCTCATTGTCCATCTTCATGCGGCACCTGATCCCAGAAGGGGAAGAAATTGAACCAGTCGTAAGGGGCGGCCTTCACCTGCGTTTCCAGCCAGCTCGCCAGGCGCGTGGCCTGGGCGGCGATGGCGGCGTCACGCGAGCCGCGCGGCAGCACGATGCGCTCGGCGAAGGCTTGGAATTCCACGCGATAACCGCGCCCGGCGTGCAGGCACGACATCGTGAACACCGGGCAGGCCAGCACCGAGGCCAGCACGTAGGCGCCGATCGGGAACGGCGCTGGCCGGCCCAGGAACGACACCCGCACGCTGCGGCCGCCGCCGACCGGTACGCGGTCGCCGGCAATGGCGACGAATTGCCCGGCGGCCACTCGCTCTGCCAGCAGCGCGGCGGTGCCTGGGCCCATGTCGGTCACCTGCAGCAGCTCGACGCGGTGGCCGGGATCCAGCCGCCGCATCATGCGGTTGATGCGTTGCGCGTGTGCGGTATGCACCAGCACGGTGATGCGAAAGCCCGGCACCGATTCGGCCAGCGCCTGGCACAGCTCCAGGCAGCCGATGTGCGCGGTGATGATGAGCCCGCCGCGACCCTCGCGCACCAGGTCGAGCACCTGTTGGCGATGCAGCGCCACCCGCTCGGCCGGATAGCGGCGACCGGCGGCGAGCAGCTTGTCCAGCACGGTCTCGGCGAAGCAGGCGAAGTGGCGCAAGCTGTGCCAGGCGCCGGGCCGGCGCGCGAAGGTGCCGGCATGCGCGTGCAACTGGCGCAGGTATTCGAGCGAGGACCGGCGCGCGGTGGGATGCAGCAGCCAGTGCGCGAGAACCACCGGATACAGGCACAGCCGAAACGGCCAGCGCCCGAGCCAGCGATGCACGCCGCACAGGAAGGCGATGCCGGCAGCCGAGGTGGTCTCGCCGATCTCGGCCCAATGCGGCGTGCGTGCTGGCGCGTTCATGCCGCCGGCCCAACGAGCCGCCGCCACAACAGCCGCGGAGAACGCCGCAGCATGCCGAAGAACAACTGGGTATGCATGCGGGTGATACGCACGTTGTCGCGCCACACATCGAAGTGCGAGATGCCGTCACTGGGATAGGTGACCCGCGTAGGCAGGTTGACGACCTCGACCCCGCGCCAGAACAGCCGCACGATCATGTCGGTGTCGAAGTCCATGCGCCGGCCGATAGGCTCTTCGGCGATCAGTTGCAGCACCGGTGGCAACGGGTAGACGCGGAAACCGCACATCGAATCGCGAATCGCCAGCGACCAAGTATTGATCCAGACCCAGACATGGGTGAGGTAGCGGCCGTAGAGGCGACCCTTGGGCACGCTGTCGTCGTACTCGGGCACGCCGGAGATGATCTTGGCCGGCGCGTGCCGCGCCTGGGCGAGGAAGCGCGGGATATCGCGCGGGTCGTGCTGGCCGTCGGCGTCGATCTGCAGTACGTGGCTGTAGCCCTGGCGCGCTGCTTCGGCAAAACCCGCCAGCACGGCGCTGCCTTTGCCCTGGTTGCGCGGCAAGCGCAGCAGTTGCACGCGCGGAGCATGGACAGCGACGAGCGCGTCGAGCGCGGCGGCGCAGGTGGCGTTGGAACCATCGTCGACCAGCAGGCAGTCTTCGCCGCTGGCAAGCACGCCGGCCACCATCGCGCCGATGGCGTGCTCGTGGTCATAGACCGGGATCAGCACCAGCGCGCGGAAGTCCGCGACCGGATCGCGACGGGGCTCATGCATGGCCGAAGATCACCTTGCCGCTGGCATGCGGGCCATGCGCCGATACCAGCTTGAACGCCAGCACCTGCTGCGCCGAATGCCAATGCAACGACATGCGCACAGTTTCGCCCGGGCGCAGGACGCGCTGGAACTTCAGCACGTCCATGCGCTGGAACGGCGCCTGGATGGCAAAGGTTTCGCGGCCGAAATGGATGGCCCAGTCCAGCTGCGCCACGCCGGGCAGGATCTGCGCCTGCGGAAAGTGGCCGTCGAAGGCGGCCAGTTCGGGTTCGAGGAAGATCTCGAGTTCGGCCTCGGTCGCGTTGCGCGAATGCCACTGCGGTTGCGGGTAATGCGGGCGAAACAGTGCCGCCAGCGCCGGCTCGGTCACCTTGCCCTGGGCGTTGACCGGCAGCGCTTCGACGAAACGCCAGCGCCGCGGCCGAGTGACCGCGTCGTGGCTGTCGGCCAGATGTGCCGAGAGGCGCTGCGAAAACTCGCGGCGGCCGTGTTCGCGCAGGTCGTGCCAGCCTTGCTCGGTCGGCACGACGGCCGCACCCAGGACGCTGCGCGCGCCGGGCAGCACCAGCACCCGCGCCTCGGCCACGGCGGGGTGGCGGGCGAGTTGCTGCTGCAAGGCGTCGAGGGAAACACGGCGCTCTTCGATCTTGACGATGCGATCGGCACGACCAAGCAGGCGGAAGCCGCCGTCAGCCAGTGCCTCGGCGCGATCTTCGCTGCGCCACCAGTGCGGCAGCGCCAGATGCGGGGAATTCACTTCCAGGTGACCGTCGGCATCGATGCGCCATTGCACTTGCGGCAGCGGATGCCAATGCGGCGCATCGCTTTCCCAACGGCGCCAGGCAATGCCGCCGGTTTCGCTGCTGCCGAATACTTCGGTCGGCGCCACGCCCAGGCGCTGGCGCACGTCATGCGCAGACTCGGCCGGCAACGGACCGCCGGAGGAGAACACTGCGCGCAGGTGCCCGTGCGAGGCGGCCCAGTCGAGTTGTTCGGGGAGGCGCTTGAGATGCGCGGGGGTGGCGACCAGCACGGCATCGTGGCCGGCCATCGCGCTGACCATGTCTTCATGGAAGAACGCGCGCGGCAGGGTCTGGCGGCCGGCAGCGAGCGGCCACAGCACGCGAAACAGCAACCCATAGATGTGCTGGTGCGAAACCGTGCCGTGTACCCGGCAACCTTCGATCTGCGCGCCGAACGCAGCCTGCAATGCCTCGACTTCGCGTGCGAGCTGGCGCAGGCATTTGTCGATGGCGGCCGGCTCGCCGGTGCTGCCGGAGGTGAACATCACCACGCCGGCGCCGTCTTCGTCTAGTTCGGCCAACGCCGACGCTGCGCCGCTGCCCGTAGCGGCGCGTAGCGGCCGCAGCGGCGCCGGCAGTTCGCCGGCAAAGCCATGCACGCGCGTAGCCAGGCGGTCGAGTGTTCCGGGCAGGTCGTCGCCCGGCAGGAACACCCGCTTGCCGGCGTGCCAGGCGCCAAACAAGGCCGCGGAAAATTCGCCTTCATCGCTGCAGTACAGCGCCCAGTCGCGGCCTTCGGCGGCGCTGAAGGCGGCGTGCCAATCGGCCACGCGCTGGCGCCAGTGCGCATGCGACAACGTGGGCGTCACGTTGCGTTCGCCACTTTCGGTCAACGCCAACCGGCGCAGCGCGATCCACTCAGCCATGGCCATGCGCCGCCCGCACGCGCTGCCGAATGCACCACTCCGCCGCAAACAACACACCCATCATCACGTAGGCCAACAATCCGTTGTAGAAGGCCCAGGTGCGCTCGCTGGCCCACAGCGCGGTAGCCAGCGCGAGCGTGCCGTTGAGCACGAAGAAGCCGCACCACACCTGGGTGACGCGACGGGTATAGGCAATCGCGCGCGGCGGCAGGTCGGGTTCGCTAAGCCGGGCGATGCGTTCAACCGCGCTCGGCGGGAACCGCAGGCTGACCGCGAACACCGCCAGCAGCACCGCGTTGACCAGCGCCGGATAGAGCTTCAGCGGCAGGGCCTGGTTGAGCACAGTCGCCAGCAGGGCCAGCAGGCCGGCGCCGGCCGAGGCTGCGAGCCAGACCGGCTGGCGGGTGGCGGCTGCGCGCAACAGCGCCAGGGCGAACAGCAACAAGGCCATCCAGCGCGGCTCGAAACGTCCCATCGCCAGGTAGACCAGCAACGGGTAGGCCAGCGACAGCACCAGGAGCGCGGCCGCGCGCAGACGGTTCACGGCGGCCGCTCCTTATCCGGTCAGGCAGCCTGGTCGCGCAGCAACCCGTGCAGCACGTCGATGATGTCCTGGACGGTGCGTACCGACTTGAAGGCGTCCGGCTGCAGGCTGCGGCCCAGCAGCGGCTTCAGCTGCACGATCAGGTCGACCGCGTCGATGCTGTCGATGTCGAGGTCTTCGTACAACCGGGTCTCCGGCGCGATCCGCGAAGGATCGATCTCGAAGCTCTCATGCAGGATCGCCACGATCCGGTCGAAAAGTTCGTTCTTGGTCATGCTCTTCAATCTCTGCTCAGGCGCTCGCCTGCTGGCGCGAGGCCACGAATTCAGCCAGCGCGCGCACGCTGGCGAAATGCTTGCGGGTTTCCTGCGAATCGGCCGACAGGCTGACGTTGTAGCGCTTCTGCAGCGCCAGGCCGAGTTCCAGTGCATCGATCGAATCCAGCCCCAGCCCTTCGACGAACAGCGGCGCGACCGGATCGATTTCTTCGGGCGTGATGTCTTCCAATGACAACGAGGAAATGATCAATTCCTTGATCTCGTGCTCAAGTGCCTGCACGCGCAACTTCTCCCGAAAAATAATGACAAAGGTGGTCGTTGAGCCGTCGGACCGCCAGGGCTTCGCTCCCGGGGGCGGCGGCGATCTCTTGCAGGAACGGCGCGATCGGAAGGTCTTCCCCGACATCGATCAACATGTGAAATCGCCGTGAAGGCACACGATACCACTTCTGGCCCTTCCCTAATGTCGGCGGCACACAGGAAATCCTTACCGGCGTGATGTCCAGGCCGCCGCGTACGGCGATGTTTGCCGCGCCCCGCTGCAGCCTCAAAGGCTGCCCGGGCTGGCTGCGGGTGCCCTCCGGAAAGATCACCAAGTTACCGCCGGCACGCACCGCAGCGATGCATTCTTCCACCAGTCCGGCGCCCTCATCGTTGGCGATATAGCCAGCGGCGCGCACCGGGCCGCGCATGAACGGATTGCGCGCCACCCCGACCTTGACCACGCAATCGGCGTCGGGAAGCAGGGAAATGAGCATGACCACGTCGATCAGGGTCGGGTGGTTGGCCAGGATCAACAAGCCTTTACGCTGAAGCCGTTCATGCCCGCGCAACTCGTAGGTCATCACGCCAAGGCGGTGCATCAGCCAGACATGGGCAGCAAAGCTGCGCTGGATCCAGCGGCGGGCAAGTTCGCGCCGCCGGCGCAGATCCTTGACGCCGAGCAGCAGCAGCGGGAACAGACAGACGCGCAGGAACAGGCCGCCCAGGCCGAAGGCCAGGAAGCTCAGGCCGGTACCGACCACGCGCCAGGCGTGGTCGAGCCGACGCAGCGCGGCGGACTCAGCCATGGCGGCGCCAGCGCCAGTGCTGGCCATCGAGGGTGGCATCGAGTTGCGGCTGTTGCTGGAGCAGGAAGCGGTGCACGGCCAGGCCGTGGGGCAGCGGCGATTGGCTGGCGCCAGGCGCTGCGTCGTCCAGATCCGAACCGTCGGGCGCATCCCAGTCCAGACTCAGCCGCTCGCCGGGCTGGTCCGCCGGCGCGATGCGCCAGCACCAGGCAAAGTGCGTGGCGGCTTCTTCGGCGAAATCCGCATAAATGTCGGGCAATGGGCCGTCATAGCAGATGAGCAGCACTTCCGCCGCGCCGTCGGCCAATAGTCCGGCGACTTCCACGCAGGCGTTTTCGACCGAAGCCGCGCCCGCTGCCAGTGCCAGGTAATTGCCGCGCCGCTTGCGCACGATGGAATACAGCGCACCCACCGCGTTGTGCACGGACAGACTGAAAGCGGTCGGCGAGAGCGCTTCGGATTGACCGAGCGCGTGCAGCAGTTCGACCGAGCCGGCGACATCGCCATGGCGAGAGACGAACACCAGCGGCAGGTCGTCGCGATTGGCCGCGGTATCGCAGGCATCGGCCGCGCTGATCGCCATGCGGCCGAGGCGGTCGATGCGCCGGCGCATCACGGCCGGCACGTCGGCCAGGGCCGGCGTTTCGTCGCCGGACGGGGCCACGGCGGCGCCATTGGCCCAGTCGAGCCAATCCTGGGGTTGCGTCAGGCCCGGGGCCCATGCCGACCAGCCAGTTACAGAAAATTCGATCATGCGGAGAACAACGGCCCGGAGTCAGAAAAATGAACGATTCCGGAACGTCCGGCAGTCGAGGCGGGGATCGTGCCAGCGCGTGTTCTGGTGCGTCAATGTGCCACCCGTGAAGCTCGCGCGGTAGGCGTGCGTTGGCGCGCTATCATGCCGCGCCCCGCGTTCGTCCCCAGGAATGAGCTTGCCTGCTCCGATCCATCTGCAGTTCGCCTTTGCCGCGCCTGAAACGGCTGCTGTCCACCTGAGCGACCCTTGCGTGCTGGCGGTGGTGGATTTCTCCCGCGAACCGCTGGCGGCGACACAAGCCGCCGATGCGCGCCGCCTGCGCGTACCGCTGGAAGCGATGGGCGCCGGGAAGCTGGAGGTCTGGCGTGGCGATGCGCCGGTCGAGCACGGCCGCAATGAACAAGGCATCGCCTGGGCCGAGAACGGAACCCTGCAGTTCGGCGCGATCGAGATTGAGGAAAGTCCGGAGCTGGACCTCGAGGCGGCCAGTGCCCTGGCCTATGCGCAGGTGAACCGCTTCATCGCGCAGCGCGGCTATCCGCATGTGCTGCGGATCTGGAACTACCTCGATGGCCTGACCGAGGGCGAAGGCGACCAGGAGCGCTATCGCCGCTTCTGCGTGGGCCGGGTTCGCGGCTTGCAGCAGGTAGAGGAATCGCGCCTGCCGGCGGCGACCTGCATTGGCAGCTTCGGCGGTCCGCGCCAGTTGTTGGTGTATTGGCTGGCCGCCAAGGAGCCGGGCGTGGCCATCGAGAATCCGCGCCAGGTCAGCGCCTACCGCTACCCGCGCCAATATGGGCCGCAATCGCCCACCTTCGCCCGGGCGATGCTGCCGCCGCCGGGCAGCCAGGCGCCGCTGATGCTTTCGGGCACGGCCAGTATTGTTGGTCACGCCACTGCGCACAGCGGCGACGTGCAGGCGCAGTTGGACGAGATCCTGGTCAACCTGGAAGCCCTGCGCGGCGAGGCGGCGCGGCTGTCGCCGTCGCTGCCGGGCGCGGTGGGCGATCCCGGCACCCTGCTCAAGGTGTATGTGCGCGATCGACACGCCCTGCCGGAGGTGGCCGCCGCCCTGGACGCCCGGTTCGGCGACCGGGTCCCGTGGCTGCTGCTGCATGCCGAGGTCTGCCGTCGCGAGTTGGCGGTAGAGATCGAAGGCGTGTTGGGCAACCCGCAAGGCTGAGAAAACCCGCGGGGCCATGACCTGTGGCCCAGCCGCCGGGGCGAGGCCCGCTGTTAGGCTTGCGCTTCTTTGTTCCTGGCCTGCCTTGCCCATGCCCAAGTTGATGCCGCTCTCCCTGTTGCTGCTGGCCGCTACCGCCGGTGCGCAGACGCCTGTCTCCTCGGCGCCCGCCGCCCTCACCATCGAGCAGGTCATGGCCGATCCGGACTGGATCGGCGCAGGCGTCGACAATGCCTGGTGGCAGTGGGACGGCCAACAGGTGCAGTACCTGCTCAAGCGCAATGGCAGCCCGGTGCGCGACACCTACCGGCAGCCAGTCGATGGCGCTGCGGCGCAGCGCGTGGGCGACAACGAGCGCGCCGGCCTGGACGCAGCCAACCCGGCCTATGACCCGCAGCGCCAGCGCATGGTCTTCGCTCGCAACGGCGACATCTTCCTGCGCGACCTGCGCAGCGGCGCGCTGACCCAGCTCACCCGCAGCAACGAGACCGAGTCGCGGCCGCAGTTCGCCAGCGACGGCGGCGTGATCTGGCGCGCCGGCAACGATTGGTATCACTGGGCGCCCGGCGGCGGCACCAGCCAGGTCGCAGTGGTGAAGGCCGCGCGCGACCCCAACGCCGCGCCCAAGGCCGATGTCCTGCGCGAGCAGCAGCTGGCTACCCTGGCCACGCTGCGCCGCGACCGCGAGCAGCGCGAGACGCTGCGCACGCAGGAAGATGCCTGGCGCAAGGCCGACCCGACCCGCGCCGCCGGCCCGGTATACCTGGGCGACGAGGTCGAGATCGTCGACAGCGCGCTCTCGCCCGATGGCCGCCACCTGCTGGTGGTCACCCAGGCCAAGGGCGCCGACGAGGGCCAGGCCAGCAAGATGCCGAAGTACGTGACCGAATCCGGTTACGAGGAATTCCAGGAAGCGCGCACGCGCGTGGGTCGCAACAACCCGGTGCCGCACAAGTTGTGGCTGGTGGATACCACCGCCGGCAGTGCGCGCGAGTTGAAGTTCGACGGCCTGCCCGGCATCGCCACCGATCCCCTGGCGGCGCTGCGCAAGGCCGCCAAGCAGGACGCGCTGAAGGGCAACCGCGCCGTGCGCATCGAAAGCGATGGCGATGGCAGCGGCCCGGCGGTCCACTGGAGCGATGATGGCCGCAATGCCGCGGTGGAAATCCGCGCGGTGGACAACAAGGATCGCTGGATCGCCGCCGTCGATCTGGACAAGGCGCAGCTGCTGCCGCGCCACCGCCTCACCGACAACGCCTGGATCAACTGGGGCTTCAACGACTTCGGCTGGCTGCGCGACGGTCGCACGTTGTGGCTGCTGTCCGAAGAGTCGGGCTATTCGCATCTGTACACGGTCGCCGCCGACGGCAAACCGCGCCAGCGCACCCGCGGTAAGTGGGAAGTCTCCACGCCTGTACCCAGCGCCGATGGCAACGGCTTCTTCTTCGTCTGCAACCAGAAGTGGCCAGGCGACTACGAAGTCTGCAAGCTCGACCTGGGCAATGACCAGGTGAGCGAAGTGACCTCGCTCGATGGCGTGGAGGACTTCAGCCTGTCGCCGAATGGCCAGCAGTTGCTGGTGCGCTATTCCGGCAGCTACCTGCCCCCGCAGCTGGCGGTGGTACCGGCCACCGGCGGCCAGGCGCGTGTGCTGACCGATACCCGCACGGCCGCGTTCAAGGCACGGCCGTGGATCCAGCCGCAATACGTGCAGGTGCCGTCCAAGCATGGCGCCGGCACGATCTGGGGCAAGTACTACGGCCCGCAGAATCCCGAGCCGGGCAAGCAGTATCCGATCGTGATGTTCGTCCACGGCGCCGGTTACCTGCAGAACGTCTCCGAGCGCTACAGCGCCTATTTCCGCGAGCAGATGTTCCACAACCTGCTGGTGCAGAAGGGCTACATCGTGCTCGACCTGGACTACCGCGCTTCGGAGGGTTACGGCCGCGACTGGCGTACCGCCATCTACCGCAACATGGGTCATCCGGAGCTCGAGGATTACCTGGACGGCCTGGACTGGCTGGTGGCCAACAAACAGGGCGACCGCGCGCGCGCCGGCATCTATGGCGGCTCGTACGGCGGCTTCATGACCTACATGGCGCTGTTCCGCGCACCGGGCACATTCAAGGCCGGCGCCGCGCTGCGTCCGGTCGGCGACTGGATGCAGTACAACCACGAATACACCTCCAACATCCTCAACACGCCGGACCTCGACCCGGAGGCCTACAAGGTCTCCTCGCCGATCAACTACGCCGAGGGCCTGCGCGACCACCTGCTGATCGCCCACGGCATGGTCGATGACAACGTGTTCTTCAAGGACTCGGTGGACATGACCCAGAAGCTGGTGGAGCTGCACAAGGACAACTGGGAGATCGCCCCGTATCCGCTGGAGCGCCACAGCTTCACCCGCGCCGACTCCTGGCTGGATGAGTACAAGCGCATCCTCAAGCTGTTCGAGGAAGAGGTGAAGTAAGCCAGGACAGCGCATGCCCGCTCCCCTCGCCCCGGCCTCGCCCCGAAGCAGCTTCGTCACCGTGATGGCGTGGCTGAGCCTGGCGGTGGCGATCATGACCGCGGCCGGCAATGCCTTGCAGGCGATGGCCGCGCTGCTGGTGCCAGGGCTGGGGAGCTTCGGCGGAATGCTGCCGCCGGGGGCAACGGTTCCGCCGCTGATGGCCTGGCTGGGCGAGCACCTGGTGTCGCTATCGCTGCTCGGCGTGGTCCTGTCTCTGGCGGTCGCCTGGGTCTCCTGGGCGCTGCTGCAGCGGCGCGAGTGGGGGCGGCTGGCCTTCATCGCGGTGCTGGCGCTAGCGGCGCTGGCCAACTTCGCCTGCATTCCGCTGGTGGACGTGGCGCTGGCCATGGCTGCGGCGGTGGTCGACCCCAGTGGCACCGGCGACGTTGCCGCGCAGTTGATGGACGCCGGGGCGCCGATGCTCGCGGCCCTGCGCCTGGTGTGCTGGCTGGGCGCGCTGGCGATTGCGGCGGTGCACGGCTGGATCATCTGGCAGCTCTGCCGCCCGGCCATTCGCGCCGAGTTCCACCGCTAAGCACCCGCCGCGCCCGCCGGGCCGCTCGCTAGAATGGCGGCATGAACGAATTCGAGCGCGTACGCGAGTATCTGACCGGGCTGCAGGACCGCATCTGCGGCGCCATCGAGGCAGCCGATGGCCAAGCCTGCTTCAACGAGGACGCCTGGCAGCGCAGCGAAGGCGGCGGCGGGCGTACCCGGGTGCTGCGCGAGGGCGCGGTGTTCGAACAGGCCGGCATCGGCTTCTCCGACGTCTGCGGCACGCGCCTGCCGCCCTCGGCCAGCGCGCATCGGCCGGAGCTGGCCGGCGCCACCTGGCGGGCGACGGGCGTATCGCTGGTGTTCCACCCGCGCAATCCCTACCTGCCGACCACCCACGCCAACGTGCGCTACTTCCGCGCCGAGCGCGATGGCGAAGCGGTGGCGGCCTGGTTCGGCGGCGGCTTCGACCTGACCCCGTTCTACCCGTTCGACGAAGACGTGCTGCACTGGCATCGCACCGCGCGGACACTGTGCGCGCCTTTCGGCGAGGACCGCTACGCGGCGCACAAGCGGTGGTGCGACGAATACTTCTTCCTGCGCCACCGCAACGAGACCCGCGGCGTTGGCGGCTTGTTCTTCGACGACCTGCACGGCAACTTCGAACAGGACTTCGCCTACCTGCAGGCGGTTGGCCAGGGCTTCCTCGACGCCTACCTGCCGATCGTCGAGCGTCGCAAGGACACGCCCTACGGCGAGCGCGAACGCGAATTCCAGCAGTACCGCCGCGGACGCTATGTCGAGTTCAACCTGGTCTACGACCGCGGCACGCTATTCGGCCTGCAGAGCGGCGGGCGCGCCGAGAGCATCTTGATGAGCCTGCCGCCGCGGGTGCGCTGGGAATACGGCTACCAGCCCGAACCCGGCAGTGCCGAAGCGCGGCTTGCCGACTATTTGATCCCGCGCGACTGGCTTGGCTGAATAGCGCCAGGAAGCTGGCGCCGGAAGCGTGATCCGAACCGCGAAAACTGAGCCGTTCATGGCGCTGTAGCGCCAAGGTAATGGCACGCGTTTATTTTGGTGAAGCGGTGCACGGTTCCCGCCAGACGGTTCAGTCAAAATATCGGCGTCCGAAAATAAAAAGCCCCGCAGACCAGGGGGAGGTCAGCGGGGCCAGGGAACGGGAACTTGGGGAGGAGTGCCCGTTCCAGAGATCTGCTCCAGGGGATGGGAGAGATCCGCGACAAGCGTTGCGCTTGTCGAGGGCTATGACA
>Ga0160435_1000083_pt1 | contig 57275 bp, 50 predicted proteins | sample HID1973K_E0MG_FD_108213 | JGI IMG/M metagenome (GOLD analysis project Ga0160435, IMG submission 108213) | Enriched mosquito-associated microbial communities from UW Madison campus, WI, USA - HID1973K_E0 MG | ecosystem: Host-associated > Arthropoda: Insects > Digestive system > Unclassified ...
CGCAGGACCCGCAGCCAAACGATGGTGCCCAAGAGGGGACTCGAACCCCTACGACCTAAGTCGCTACCACCTCAAGGTAGTGCGTCTACCAATTCCGCCACCTGGGCATACGTTGCGCACAGCGTCGCAGTGCGCAGCGTATTGTAACCGGCTTCAGCGTTTTTGTGAGGGCTCGGCGCCACTTTCTTCGCTGGCGGGCGGCGCCTGTTCGACAGGTGCCTGTTCGACCGGCGCGGCCTGCGCCGGCGCCTGCTGCACCGGCGCGCTCGGCACGACGTTGCTGGCCGGGGCCTGCGGCAGCGACGGGGTCAGTTCGCCAGCCGGTGCGGCCGGGGCGGCCGCCTGCGACATCACGCCCAGGCCCTCATCGGCCGGACGCGCGCCATGGCTGGCGTACCAGGCCATGAAGAGGCTGATGGCGAAGAACGCCACCGCCAGCCACTTGGTCGACTTGGACAGGAAGTTGGACGCGCCACGCGCGCCGAACACGGTGCCCGAGGCGCCCGCGCCGAAGCCCGAGCCGGCGGCAGCGCCGGCACCACGCTGCATCAGGATCAGCGCGATCATCGCGATGGCGATGAGCACATAGATCACATTGAGGATCAACATCAGCATTTTCGAATCCGTCCCCGGACAATGACTTTTTAGGTTTGGCTACCGACCGCCGCCCGGGCGATCGCGAGGAAATCCTCGGCGACCAGCGAAGCGCCGCCGACCAGCCCGCCATCGACATCGGGCTGCGAGAACAGTTCCGCGGCGTTATCGGGCTTGACGCTGCCGCCATACAGGATCGGCAACGAATCGGCGATTCTAGCATCGAGGGCGCGAATTTGACCACGAATGAAGGCGTGCACGGCCTGGGCCTGGGCCGGGCTGGCACTGCGCCCGGTCCCGATCGCCCAGATCGGCTCGTAGGACACCACCGCCTGGGCGAATCCCTCCACGCCGACCATCGCCAGCACCGGCGCCAGCTGGCTGGCGATGACCTGCTCGGTCAGGCCAGCCTCGCGGTCCTGCAGCGATTCACCCACGCACAGGATCGGCCGCAGCCCGGCGTGCAGGGCGGCGGCGAACTTGCGCGCCACCAGCTCGCTGCTCTCGAAGTGGTACTGGCGGCGCTCGGAGTGCCCGACCAGGCCGAAGTCGGCGCCCACGTCGACCAGCATGGTCGCCGAGACCTCGCCGGTATAGGCGCCCTTCTCGTTGCTGCTGACGTCCTGGGCACCAAAATGCAGGTGCCCGCCCTCGAAGTCCTCGATCAAGTCGCCCAGGTAGGGCAACGGCGGCAGGATCACCACGTCCACCCCTTCCAGCGGCATGCCCGCGGCGATCCGGGACGCCAGCTCGGTGGCGAATTGGCGGGTGCCATGGAGCTTCCAGTTGCCGGCCACGATCTTGCGACGCATCGATTCGTCACTCCTGCAAAAGGGTATAAGAATAATCTATCGCCGCATGCTGAACCGTTATCGCAAGACAATGGCAGGACAAATCCGACCGCCATCCGGACATGCGGCGGTCGGGAGCGGGACTCGCCAGCGCAGGCGGCCGCTTACTTCAGCTTGATCTCGCGCAGGCGCTCTTCGAGGTAGCCCTGGGCGGTGATCGGTTCCGGGTAGCGCTTGGGGTTGTCGGCGCTGATCGTTGACGGCAGCACGTCGATCACGAAATCCGGGTTCGGGTGCAGGAAGAACGGCACCGAGTAGCGCGGCTTGCGTGCCAGCTCGCCCGGCGGGTTGACCACGCGGTGGGTGGTGGACGGGTACACGTGGTTGGTCAGGCGCTGCAGCATGTCGCCGATGTTGACCACGATGGTGTCCGCCGCCGAGGTGAACGGAACCCACTGGCCCTGCTGGGACTTCACTTCCAGGCCGGCGGCGCTGGCCCCGACCAGCAAGGTGATCAGGTTGATGTCCTCGTGCGCACCGGCGCGCACGTTGGGAATGTCGTCGGCGGTGATCGGCGGGTAGTGGATCGGCCGCAGGATTGAGTTACCGGAATTGGTCTTGTCGACGAAGTAATCCTCCGGCAGGCCAATATGCAGCGCCAACGCCGAGAGCACGCGCGAGCCGAGCTGGTCGAGCTTGCTGTAGAGGTTGTAGCCGTGCTCGCGGAAGCCGGCCACTTCGGTCGGCCACAAGTTCGGCGGCATCACCTCGCGATACTTGGAGTCGTCGGGGATCTCGCGGCCGATGTGCCAGAACTCCTTCAGGTCGAAGTGCTTGGAATCCTTGGCCGTCTCCACCCCGAAGGCGGTGTAGCCGCGTGCGCCGCCGCTGCCGGGCACCAGGTACTTGCGCTTGGTTTCCTCCGGCAGGTCGAAGAACGCCTTGAACACGTCGTACGCGGCGTCGATCTCGGCCTGCGGGATGCCATGGTTGCGGATGCCGGCGAAGCCCCATTCGCGGTAGGCCGCGCCCAGCTCGGCCACGAAGGCGTCGCGGTCGCTGTCGAAACGGGTGATGTCGAGGGTGGGGATCTGGCTCACGGACTGACCTGTTGGGAGAAAAACTGAACGTCGATTTTCACGTACGAATATTCTGACAGATCGCGGGCCGGGCCCGAACCTGGAGGGGGCCGGCGAACAAAGTGCGTTGCCCGGCCAGTTGGCTGCGGCAACGTATCCACGCCAGCCACCACCCCTTGCAGGTGCCGCTATTCAAATCGCTTCAAAGCGTGGCGCCGGGGCTTGCCCGCCGGCGCCTGATCCACATGGCCTCAGGCCGCCGCGCGCACCGCGTCGGCCAGCGCATCGAGGGTGGACTGCATCAGCGTGGCATCGTCGGCCTCCACGGTCACGCGCACGACCGGCTCGGTGCCCGACGGCCGCAGGAACGCACGTCCGCGCCCTTCCACCGCCGCCTGCGCCTGCAGCAACGCCTGCTGCACCGCAGCGGCGCCCACTGTGTCCTTGGCGTTGCCCTTCAACTTCACGTTGATCGTCTGCTGCGGCACCTTGCGCAGCCCGGCCAGCGCCTGGCGCAGGCTGGCACCCTCGCGCTTGAGCGCTTCGAGTACCTGCAATGCGCTGATCACGCCATCACCGGTGGTGGCCCGGTCCAGGCACAGCATGTGGCCGGACGTTTCCCCGCCGAGCACGCCACCGCCTTCGACCAGTGCCTGGTGCACATAGCGATCGCCGACCTTGACCCGCACGAATGGGATACCCAGGCCGGCCAGCGCCTTCTCCAACCCGTAATTGGTCATCAGCGTACCGACCACCGTGCCCTTGAGCCGGCCACTGGCCTGCCAGCCGCGCGCGAGCACGTACAGCAGGTCATCGCCGTCGACCGGATTGCCCTGGTCATCGGCCATCAGCACGCGGTCGCCGTCACCGTCGAAGGCAATGCCGAGATCGGCGCCGGTCTCGCGAACCTTGGCCGCGAGGTTATCGATATGGGTCGAACCAACGCCATCATTGATGTTCAGGCCGTCGGGCGCGGCGCCGATCACCACGACATCGGCGCCCAACTCGCGGAACAGCAGCGGCGCGATGTGATACGTGGCCCCGTGCGCGCAGTCGAGCACGATCTTCAGCCCGCGCAGGTTGAAACCACGCGGCACGCTGGCCTTGCAGAACTCGATGTAGCGGCCGATTGCATCGCGCGCCCGCGACGCCTTGCCCAGGCGGGTGGAATCCACCGTCAGGAACGGCGCATCCAGCGCCGCCTCGATCGCCAGCTCAGTGGCATCGTCGAGCTTCTCGCCCTCGGCGGAAAAGAACTTGATGCCGTTGTCGTAATGCGGATTGTGCGAAGCACTGATGACGATGCCGGCATCGGCGCGCAGCGTGCTGGTGAGGAACGCGATCGCCGGGGTCGGCATCGGGCCGATCAACTGCACGTCCGCACCCGCCGCGACCAACCCGGCCTCCAGCGCGGCCTCGAACATATAGCCCGAGATACGCGTGTCCTTGCCGATCAGCACCGTCGGCCGGCTGCGGCCATCCTCGCCCAGCACGCGGCCGAGCGCATTGCCCAGGCGCAGGACGAAATCGGCCGAGATCGGCCCCTGCCCGACCCGGCCGCGGATGCCGTCGGTGCCGAAATACTTGCGTGCGCTCATGCCGCAGTCGGGCTCGTGACCGGCGCATCATCGGCCGTCGGACGCGGCTGACGCATCATCATCGCGGTGAGATCGGCGATACGGTCGCGCATTTCGCGGCGGTCGCAGATCTGGTCGATGGCGCCATGCTCCACCAGGAACTCCGAACGCTGGAACCCCTCCGGCAACTTCTCGCGCACCGTCTGCTCGATCACCCGCGGACCGGCGAAACCGATCAACGCCTGCGGCTCGGCGATATTGATATCGCCCAACATCGCAAACGACGCCGACACACCCCCGGTAGTCGGATGCGTGAGCACCGAAATATACGGCAGCCCCGCCTCGCGCAAACGGCCCAGCGCAGCGGACGTCTTGGCCATCTGCATCAGCGAGAACAGACCCTCCTGCATGCGTGCCCCGCCACTGGCGGAAAAACACACATAAGGACAGCCCAACTCCAGCGCCACCTCGGCAGCACGCGCAAAGCGCTCACCCACCACCGAGCCCATCGAACCGCCCATGAAGGCGAAATCGAACGAAGACGCCACCAGCGGATTGCCCTTCAACAGCCCGCGCATCGCCACCAGCGCATCGAACTCACCGGTCGCCTTCTGGGTCGACTTGATGCGATCGGCATACTTCTTCTGGTCGCGGAACTTGAGCACATCGACCGGACCCAAATGCGCGGCGATCTCGCTGCTGCTGCCCGGATCGAACAACGACGCCAACCGCGCCCGCGCCCGGATGGCCATATGGTGGCCACACTTCGGGCAGACCTCGAGATTCTCCTCCAACTCCGGGCGATAGAGCACAGCGCCACAATTGCTGCACTTCTCCCACAGCCCCTCGGGGACGCTGCGTTTCTTGCTCGGGGTATTGTCGGTACGGATGCCCGACGGCATCAATTTGCTGAGCCAGCTCATGCGGTGACGACGATCCTTGCAGGGCAGCCCCACAGGGCCGCAGAAGGCCATCAGTCTATCCCAGCCACCCAAAGACGGTCAGGACGCCCCCGTACGTTCCCGCCCCGCTTCCCGCTTCCCGCTTTCCGCTTCTCGCTTTTCCTCTCTCCCCCACCGCGCCGCCCATAAACCGTCAAAGCGCGGCGGGGTAGGCCCTGCCGGGACCCTTGGCGACATGGATGTCGCCAAGGAGCCCCCAAGGATGGGTTCACGGCGTGTCTCGGCAGGGCCTACCCCGCCGCGCCGCGCGACCAAACCCAAAGCGCTAAAGCCTCACAACCCATCCAACGCATCCCGCAAAGGCCGCAAAAAGCCCTCAGCCAAAACCCGCGCCTCCGAACTATCGCCAGCCCCCTCCAACGCCTGCACCAAAGCACTCCCCACCACCACCCCATCCGCATCCACCGCCATCGCCGCCGCCCCCGCCGCATCCTTGATCCCGAACCCCGCCACCACCGGCACCGGGCTCAACTTCCGCAACGCCTGCAACCGCTGCCCCGCCGCCCGCGTATCCAGATGATCGGCCCCGGTCACCCCGGCGAAACTCACGTAATACAGATACCCCTGCGCCTGCCCGCATACCAACGGCAAACGCGCATCGTCCGTCGTCGGCGCCGCCAGCACGATCAACGCCAGCCCCGCCCGATCGAACACCGCGCGCGTCTCGGCCGACTCCTCCGGCGGCAAATCCACCAGCAACACGCCATCGACCCCCGCAGCGACCGCCGCCTCGGCGAAGCGCTCGGTGCCATGGATCTCCACCGGATTCAAATAGCCCATCAACACCACCGGCGTACTCGCGTCCTCGCGGCGAAACTCATGCACCGCCTCCAGCACATAGGCCAACCCGGCACCGCGCGCCAACGCGCGTTCCGAACTGCGCTGGATCGTCGGCCCATCGGCCATCGGATCGGAAAACGGCACGCCCAGCTCCAGCACGTCGGCGCCGGCACGCACCAGCGCGTGCATCACCGGCACCGTCGCCTCCAGCGAGGGATCGCCGGCGGTGATGAAAGGAATCAGCGCCTTGCGGCCTTGCGACTTGAGCTGGGCGAATTTGTCTGCGATGCGGTTCATGGCCAATCCTGTAGGCGGGCGTTCGGTGGCGGTGGAGCGCAACGCGCTCACACCGTCACCCCTTCGCGTGCGGCGATCGTGTGCACATCCTTGTCGCCGCGGCCGGACAAGTTGCACAACACCAATGCCTCCTTGGGCAGATCGCGCGCCAGCTTGATCGCCTGCGCCACCGCATGGCTGGACTCCAGCGCCGCCAGGATGCCCTCGGTGTGCGCCAGCAGGTGGAACGCCGCCAGCGCTTCGTCATCGGTGATGCCCAGGTATTGCGCGCGACCGCTGTCGGCGAGGAACGCGTGCTCGGGGCCGACACCGGGGTAATCGAGGCCGGCCGAGACCGAATGGGTTTCGGTGATCTGGCCGTCGTCATCGCAGATCACATAGGTGCGGTTGCCGTGCAGTACACCCGGGCGACCGGCGGCAATCGAAGCCGCATGGCGCCCGGTGGCAATGCCGTCACCGGCGGCCTCGGCGCCGTAGATCGCGACCTCGCTATCGTTGAGGAAGGCATGGAACAAACCGATCGCATTGCTGCCACCGCCGACGCAGGCGGTGATCGCATCCGGCAGCCGGCCATAGTCTTCCAGCATTTGCGCGCGCGCCTCGCGGCCGACGATTGCATTGAAATCACGCACCATGCGCGGGTACGGGTCGGGACCTGCAACCGTGCCGATGATGTAGAACGTATCGCGCACGTTGGTCACCCAATCGCGCATCGCCTCGTTGAGCGCGTCCTTCAGCGTGGCCGAGCCACTGGTCACCGGCACCACGGTGGCGCCGAGCAGCTTCATCCGATAGACGTTGATCTTCTGCCGCTCGATATCGGTGGCGCCCATGTAGACCACGCATTCCAGCCCCAGCCGCGCGGCGACCGTGGCACTGGCCACGCCGTGCTGGCCGGCGCCGGTCTCGGCGATGATCCGGGTCTTGCCCATGCGGCTGGCCAGCAGCGCCTGGCCGATGGTGTTGTTGATCTTGTGCGCGCCGGTGTGGTTCAGGTCCTCGCGCTTGAGCAGGATCTGCGCCCCGCCCACTTCGCGGCTCAGGCGCTCGGCGTGGTAGATCGGGCTGGGCCGGCCGACGTAGTGCTTGAGGTCCTTGTCGTAGGCGGCAATGAAGGCCGGATCACGCCGCGCCTGGTCATAGGCCGCCGCCAGCTCCTGCAGCGGACCGATCAGGGTCTCGGCGACGAAGCGGCCGCCATAGCGGCCGAAATGCCCGGCCGGGTCAGGGTAGGCGTGGAAGTCACTGATGGAAGGCGTAGACATGGCAACTGGGCTCGTGCGCGCGGCCGCAGTGGCCGCCGTGGCAGGCACTTTACCGCGCAACGGCTTCGGCGATAATCGATCGTTCCTGCCTCACCTGTGACTCCAGCTCACATGAGCGACCTGCCACCGCTGCCCGCCTTGCGCGCTTTCGAGGCCGCCGCCCGCCTGGGCAGCCTCAGCCGCGCCGCCACCGAACTGCACGTCACCCATGGCGCGATCAGCCGCCATGTCCGCAGCCTCGAAGAAGCCCTCGGCTTGCCGTTGTTCGCCCGCCAGGGCCGCGGCCTGGTCCTGACCGAAGCCGGGCAAGCCCTGCGCGAGGCCAGCAGCGAAGCTTTCGCGGGGCTGCGCCAGACCTGGCGCCAGCTGCGCCGCCAGCCCGGCAACGCGCCCCTGGTCCTTGGTTGCAGCGGCAGCCTGCTGGCGCGCTGGGTGATCCCGCGATTGGCGCGCCTGGGCGCGGAGCTGCCGACGCTGACCATGCACCTGTCGGCCACCGAGCAGCCGCCAGGCCCTGACCTGGCCGGCCTGGATGCAGCGCTACTGCTGGCTTCGCCGCCGTGGCCGGCGAGCTGGCGGGTGTTCGACCTGGGCGCCGAGCGCATTGGCCCGGTGATGAGCCCGCGCATGCTCGCGGCCGGGACCCCCACGCGCCTGTCGGACGACCTGCTCGCGGGGCTGCCGCTGCTGGGCACACGCTCGCGCCCGCAGGCCTGGTCCGACTGGGCGCTGGCCAGCGGCCTGGACCCGGCCACGCTGCCGGCTTCGCAGGATTTCGAACACCTGCTCTATCTATTGGAAGCGGCGGTAGCCGGGCTGGGTATCGCCATCGCGCCGGCGCCGTTGGTGGCTGAAGACCTGGCCAACGGCCGGTTGGTCGCGCCGTGGGGCTTCGTCGATACGTCGGCGCGCTGGGTGCTGTGTAGTGATGCGCGCAATGCGGATGGTCGCATCGATGCGTTGGCGGCTTGGCTGGGCAAGGAGTTGGTCGTTACCTGAGCGACCGCGACTCCGCTCGTCGGGGCTGAAGCCCCTCCTACAGGAGCGGCTTCAGCCGCGACCGCCAACCATCCGATGGCTGCTTAGCTCGACGACATCTCGTGGCAATCGGCGCGGCGAACTTCCTCGACCATCCGCCGCATCTTGTCGCCATCCTTGATGCCGGGCTCGATCTCGATGCCGCTGGACACATCCACGCCCCAGGGCAAGGTGGCGACGATGGCGTCGAAGACGTTCTCCGGCGTGATGCCGCCGGCAAGCAGGAACGGCCGGTGCAGCCCGGTCGGCAGATGCTGCCAGTCGAAGGTGCGGCCGCTGCCGCCACTGCCCCCCGGCGCATGGCTGTCGAACAGGAACGCCGAAGCGTTCGGGAACGCCATCTGCAAGGTGCGCGCATTCGGTGCTTCGCCACCGCCCATCGGCACGGCCTTCATGTACGGCAGGCTGAAACTGCGGCAGAAGCTGTCCTCTTCCTCGCCATGGAACTGCAGCAAGGTCGGGCGCACGGTGCGCACCACCTCGCGTACTTCTTCCTTGGTGTTGTTGCGGAACAGTGCTACTACATCGACCATCGGCGCGGTCGCCTGGCGCATCGCCCGGGCCTCGGCCGGTGCCACCCGTCGCGGGCTGCCGTGGGCGAAGACGAAGCCGATCGCATCCACCCCCAGCTCGCCCGCCAGGCGGATATCGCCGGCGCGGGTCATGCCACAGAATTTGATGCGAGTGCGATACAGCGTTCGATTCATTGCGTGACCTCTGCGGGCAGCTGCCATTGCCGGGCGTATAGCGGCCCGACGAATACCAGCCCCTGAGGCGGCGCGGTCGGACCGGCCAGTGTCCGGTCGCGTCCGGCGAGCAGTTCGGCGATCCATTCGACCGGCTGCTCCCCCGCGCCCACCAGCACTAGCGAACCCACAATATTGCGCACCATGTGATGAAGGAATGCATTCGCCTGGACGCTGACCTCCACCACCTCGCCATGGCGTTCTACCGTAATGGCCTGCAAATCGCGCCGCGCATGCAGGGCCTGGCACTGGATGCTGCGGAACGCACCGAAGTCGTTCTCGCCCAGCAGCGCCTGTGCGGCGGCATGCATGGCCGCGGCATCCAGCGGCCGGCGCTCCCAGCTCAGGGTCTGCCGGTACAGCGCCGGGCGCACCGTGCGGTTGAGCATCCGATAGCGATAACGGCGCGCGCGCGCCGAGAAGCGCGCGTGGAAGTCGTCGGCCACCGGCACGCACCAGCGCACCGCCACCGAGCGCGGCAGGCGCGTGGTGGTACCCAGCATCCAGGCACGCGGATCGCGGTTAGCGCTGCTGTCGAAGTGGACTACCTGGCATTCGCCGTGGACACCGGCATCCGTACGCCCGGCGCACACCACCGACACCGGCGCATCGGCGACCGAGGACAGCGCCTGCTGCAAGGTCGCCTGCACGCTCGGCCCGCCGTGCTCGCCCAACTGCTGCCAGCCCTGGAATTCGCTGCCGTCGTACTCCACGCCCAAGGCGTAACGCATGCTGCCGTCCGTCAGCGCAACTGGCTCAGCAGCGCCACCGCTTCAGCGCGCGCGGCCGGGTCGTTGCCGTTGGCCACTTCCTGCAGCAGGCTGCGCGCGGTCTCGGTGTCGCCCAGGTCGAGATAGGCCACCGCCAGTTCCAGGCGGTCGCGCCCGGCCGGGGCCGGATTGAGCGGCGCCACCGAGCCGGCGTGCCAGGCCGGCGCCGATTCGACTGCCGCCGGCGCGACCGGTTCGTCTTCCACCGGTGCGCGCCACGGCGCGTGCTCGTGCTCGTGCAGGTCCACTTCTTCCAGCTCGACCTCGCGGTCGATCTCGCGCTCACCCAGGGTCGGCGCTTCACTGGCAGGCACCGCGGCGGTCAGCGCGGCGGCATCGAAGCCATGGCGCGGCAGCGGCGGCAGCGGTGAAGGCTTGCGCCGGCGCGAAGCCAGCCAGGCGAGGACGCCGGCGATGATCAGTGCCAGCCCGCCCCACAGCCACATCGGCAGGCCGGCATCGGCCGCCACGTGGGTGTCGGCCTTGGCCAGGCGCTGCTGCGCCGCGGCCAGGTCGGTGTCCTTCATGGCGATGAGCTTTTGCTGGTCCTGCTTGAGTTTCTCCAGCTCGCCCACGCGTGTGCGCAGCTCCTGGATCTCGGCATCGCGGCTGGCGATGTCCTCATGTGCCTGCTGCAGTTGTTCGTTCGCCGCCATGTCTCCCTCGCCTCCGGCGCCGGTGCCGCTGGTAGTTCCGGCATTCTTTGCATCGCTGGCCACGGCCGGGGCGATCTCGAGCCGCGCGCCAGCGGCGGCGGCCGAGGCCGCGGTTGTCGGTGCAGCTTGCGCTGCGGTGCTGCTGGCTACCGGCGTTGCCACCGCGCCCGCTTCGGCCGGCTGCGGGACCGGCGCGCGCGCCTGCCGCCATTGCGCGGCCTGCTCGCGAACCATGGCCCGCGCCTCGGCCGCACCGACTCGCGCCAGTTCGTCTTGCGCCGGCGTGCGCAACACGGCACCGGCCTTGAGGCGATTGATGTTGCCGCCGATGAAGGCTTCCGGGTTGGCGCGCAGCAACGCCACCATGGTCTGGTCCAGGGTCTGGCCTTCGCCGGCCATTTGCGCGGCAATGCCCGACAAGGTTTGGCCGCTGCGTACGGTGAGTTCGTCTCCGGGCTGCAGGCTGGCCACTGGCGCCGGCCGGGCCGGACGCGGTGCCGGCGCTTCGGTCGCCACCGGCGCTTCGGCTGGGGCAGCCGCGGTAGGCGGCGGCGTTTCGGCCGGCAACGGCTCGGCCGGCGGCGGCGCATCGACCTCGCGCACGATGCGGTTCTCGGCACTGGCGGCCGGCGCTTCGATCACCGGCTCGGCAATGGCCGCGGCGGTATTGGGGCTATCGACCAGCGCCGAATATTCGCGCACCAGGCGGCCCTGGCCCCAATCGACTTCGATCAGGAAGGAAATAGCCTTCTGCGATACCGGCGTATTGCTGGTGACGCGAATGACGGCGCGACCGCGCTGGTCCTGCGAGAACTGGAATTGCAGTTCGCTGACCACGCCCTGCGGCGGTTCCAGGCCGACGCGGGCAAAGGTCGCCGGCGAGGCCAGGGCCACGCGCGCGTTCTCCAGCTCGCCCGGTTCGTTGGAAATGACCGGGATCTCGGCCACCAATGGCTGCCCCGGCCGCGACAGCACGCGGATATCGCCCAGCCCCAGCGCCATGGCAGCACTGCTGCACAGCGTCAGGACGAGCGCGCTCAGACCTTGTATCGGGCGCGTAGCGCCCCTGCCCCTGCGTTTCATGGGCGCCAATATAACGTCGCGCCCGAAGACTGGATACCGGAACGTGCGCCAGCGCCAGCGGGCGCCGTGACGGGCACGGCGCCCTGTGCAGCCTCAGGCCTGCTCGGCGGCGACCAGTTCGGCCAGCTGCACCGCGTTGAGCGCGGCGCCCTTGCGGATGTTGTCCGACACGATCCACAGGTTGAGGCCGCGCGGATGCGACAGATCCTCGCGGATGCGGCCGACGTAGACCGCGTCATTGCCCGAGGCATGGGTCACCGGCGTCGGGTAGCCGCCGGCCTTGTGCTCGTCCACCACTTCCACGCCCGGCGAGCGCGCCAGCAACTCGCGCGCCGCTTCGACGGTGATCTTGTCGCGGGTCTCGATAGTCACCGCCTCGGAGTGGCCGTAGAACACCGGCACGCGCACCGCCGTGGGGTTCACCAGGATGCTGTCGTCGCCGAGGATCTTGCGCGTCTCCCACACCAGCTTCATTTCTTCCTTGGTGTAGCCGTTGTCCTGGAAGTCGTCGATGTGCGGGATCAGGTTGAAGGCGATCTGCACCGGGAAGCGCTGCGGCTCGATCTGCTGGAAGTTGAGCAGCTGGCCGGTCTGCTTGCCCAGTTCTTCCAGCGCCGAACGGCCGCCGCCGGACACCGACTGGTAGGTCGCCACGTTGATCCGCTCGATGCCGTACTGGCGGTGGATCGGGCCGAGCGCCACCAGCATCTGCATGGTCGAGCAGTTGGGGTTGGCGATGATGCCGCGCGGGCGGTTCTTCAGCGCGTCGGGGTTGACCTCGGACACCACCAGCGGCACATCGTCGTCGTAGCGGAAGGCCGAGGAGTTGTCGATCACCACCGCACCGGCAGCGGCGAACTTCGGCGCATATTCCTTGGACACGCTGCCGCCGGCCGAGAACAGGGCGATATCCACGCCCTGCGGATCGAACGTGGCCAGGTCCTGCACGGCGATCTTCTCGCCCTTGTAGATGACGCTGCCGCCGGCCGAACGCTCGGAAGCGAGCGCCACCAGGGTGCCGACCGGGAAGTCGCGTTCGGCGAGGATGTTCAGCATGGTTTCGCCGACCGCGCCGGTGGCGCCGACGACGGCGACGGTGAAACGACGGCCGGGAGAAGAAGAGTTGTTCTGGCTCATGGAGGTGTTGCTCGAAAAGGAATGAAGGAAAAGGGGTCGGCGCGGCATCGCTGGGTTCGGGGAACCTCCGGTAAGCGGGCGCGGAGGTTCCCTATCGTTTTTCGTTGCCGATTTTGCTCGCACGCAGGCGGGCGGCGCCGGTTTTCCCGGCTTCGATCTCGGCTTTGTTCAGCGCGTTGGGCGGATTGCCGGCATCCGGGCCCTGGCCCAGGGCGGCCACCAGGTTGTCCACCGCCAGCGCCACCATGGCGCGGCGGGTGTCCAGGCTGGCGCTGCCGATATGCGGGGTCAGCACGACGTTGCGCAGTGCCAGCAGCTCCGGGCGCACGCTGGGCTCGCCTTCGTAGACGTCCAGGCCGGCAGCGGCCAGGCGGCCATTGGCCAGCGCATCGGCCAGCGCCAGCTCATCGACCAGCCCGCCACGGGCGATGTTCACCAGGGTCGCGCTGGGCTTCATCTTCGCCAACGCGTCGGCGTCGATCAGGTGGTGCGACTGCGCCGTATACGGCAGCACCAGCACCAGGTGATCGGCCTGGGCGAGCAACGCGTCGAAACCGACATAGCGCGCGCGCGTCTCGGCCTCGATGTCTTGCGGCAGGCGGCTGCGGTTGTGGTACAGCACCTTCATGCCGAAACCGAGCGCGCCGCGCCGGGCGATGCCCTGGCCGATGCGGCCCATGCCGAGAATGCCCAGCGTGGTGCCATGCACATCGCGGCCGAGCATGGTCTTGAACGACCATTGCCGCCATTGGCCCTCGCGCAACCAGCGCTCGGATTCGGTGATGCGGCGCGCGGCGGCCATCAACAGCGCGAAACCCAGATCGGCGGTGGTCTCGGTGAGTACATCGGGGGTGTTGCTGGCAACGATGCCGGCCGCGCTCAGCGCGTCCAGGTCGAGGTTGTTGTAGCCGACGCCGACATTGGCCACTGCGCGCAGCGTGCCGGCACCGGCCAACTCGGCCGCGCCCACGCGCTCGTTGAGGGTGATCAGCGCGCCGTCGACCGCGGCCAGGCGCGCGGCGACGTCGGCCGGCGAGTACTTCGTTACCTCGCTGGCCGCCGACACCTCGAAATACTGCCCGAGCCGTTCGATCTCTTCATCGAACAACGGCTGGCTGACCCATACCCGGGGCCGTGCCTCAGCCATCCACCCTGCCCGGGATACGCGGCGAGACTTCGCCGACATCGCCGCACTGGGCGCGATGGCGCAACGCCTGGTCCATCAACACCAGCGCCATCATCGCCTCGGCGATCGGGGTCGCGCGAATGCCGACGCAAGGGTCGTGGCGGCCGGTGGTGACCACTTCGATCGGCTGGCCGTCCACATCCACGCTTTCGCCCGGCAGGCGCAGGCTGGAGGTCGGCTTCAGTGCGATCGACGCGACCACCTGCTGGCCGGTGGAAATGCCGCCGAGGATGCCGCCGGCGTGGTTGCTGCGGAAGCCCTGCGGCGAGATCAGGTCGCGGTGCTCGGTGCCCTTCTGCGCGACCGCGTCGAAACCGTCGCCGATCTCCACGCCCTTGACCGCGTTGATGCTCATCAGCGCCGCGGCCAGTTCGCCGTCGAGCTTGCCGTAGATCGGCTCGCCCCAGCCCGGCGGCACGCCGTCGGCGACCACGGTGACGCGCGCGCCGACCGAGTCGCCGGACTTGCGCAGCGCGTCCATGAAACTTTCAAGTTCGTCCACTTGCGCGGCATGCGGCCAGAAGAACGGGTTGTCCTCCACCGCGTTCCAGTCGAAGCCTTGCGGCACGATCGGCCCCAGTTGCGAAAGCCAGCCGCGCACCTGCACGCCGTGGCGCTGCGCCAGCCACTTCTTGGCGATCACGCCGGCGGCGACGCGCATGGTGGTCTCGCGCGCCGAGGAACGGCCACCACCGCGCGGATCGCGGATGCCGTACTTGTGCCAATAGGTGTAGTCGGCGTGGCCGGGGCGGAACTGCTGGGTGATGTTGGCGTAATCCTTGCTGCGCTGGTCGGTGTTGCGGATCAGCAAGGCGATCGGGGTACCGGTGGTCACGCCCTCGTAGACGCCGGAGAGGATCTCGACCTCGTCGGCTTCGCGCCGCGCCGAGGTGTGGCGGCTCTTGCCGGTGGCCCGGCGCTGCAGGTCGTGGGCAAATTCTTCCGGCGCCAGCGCCAGCCCCGGCGGGCAGCCATCGACCACGCAGCCGATGGCCGGGCCGTGCGACTCGCCAAAGGTGGTGACCGTGAGCAGCTTGCCGAAGGAGTTGGCGCTCATCGCTGCGCGGCCAGCTCCGCAATGCGTGCGTTGTGGGCGATCAACTCGCGGCATTCGACCGCGAAGATGCCCATCTGCCCGACCTTGAACTCGACCCAGGCAAAATCCACTTCCGGCAGCAGCTTGACCAGGTGCTGCTCGGACTCGCCGACTTCGCAGATCAGCAGGCCGTCTTCGGCCAGGTGGATCGGCGCGTCGCGCAGGATCTTCAGCACCAGGTCCAGGCCGTCGTCGCCAGCGCGCAGCCCCAATTCCGGCTCGTAGGAGTATTCGCGCGGCAGGGCGTCGGTTTCGTCGTTGGTGACGTATGGCGGGTTGGTGACGATCAAGTCGTAGTGGCGCCCGGTAAGGCCGTTGAACAAGTCGGACTTGAGCAGGGTGACGTTGTCGGCGTGCAGGCGCGCCTTGTTCTCGGCGGCCAGGGCCAGCGCCTCGTCGCTGATGTCGACGCCATCGACCTGCCAGTTCGGGTTGTAGTGGCCCATCGCGATGGCAATACAGCCCGAGCCGGTGCACAGGTCCAGCGCGCGGCTGACGCCGCGACCGGCCAGCCACGGCTCGAAGCCGCTTTCGATCAGCTCGGCGATCGGCGAGCGCGGCACCAGGGCGCGGCGGTCGCTCTTGAAGCTGAGGCCGGCGAACCAGGCCTCGCCGGTCAGATAGGCGGCCGGCACGCGCTCGTCGATGCGGCGCTGGAACAGCGCCAGCACTTGCTCCTTCTCCGCTCGCGTCAGGCGCGCGACGCCATAGGCCGGGCCGAGGTCGTGCGGCAGGTGCAGCGTATGCAGCACCAGCTGCGTAGCCTCGTCCAGCGCATTGTCGTAGCTGTGGCCGAAGGTCAGGCCGGCCTCGTTGAAACGGCTGGTGCCGTAGCGGATCAGGTCGATGATCGTGTGCAGTTCGTCGGCCGCGGCGGCAGTCATGGCAACAAGGGGTGGGGAGAGACCGTCGATTATAGGGGCGTGGCCGCTATCATGAGCGTCTGTTGCAGGGGAAACTTCGGCGCGCACCCGCGTGCCGCGCCTGTGGCACCACAGGCGGCCCGTCCGCCCCACCGCGCCGTCCGGCGCCCGCACCGAGGTGTATGGCCGCATGACCCGACGTACCACCGGCATCGTGATCGCCGCGGCCTTGGCCGCCGGCCTGGGCCTGCTGGCCGCGCAGAAATTCTTCGCCCCGGCCGAACCGGCCTCGCCCTGGGCCTCGGTGACCTCGGCGGTGATGTACCCGCAGCCGCGGCCGCTGCCCGATTTCAGCCTGCGCCAGTCCGACGGCACCGCGCTGGTGCCGGGCGAATTGAAAGGCCACTGGACCCTGGTGTTCATCGGCTTCCTGTCCTGCCCGGACGTGTGCCCGACCACCCTGGCCGAATTGGCCCAGGCGCAAAAACAATGGGCGTCGATCCCCGAGGGCCTGCGTCCACGCCTGTTGTTCGTCTCGGTGGACCCGGAGCGCGACAGCCCGCCGCGCGTGGGCGAGTACGCCCATGCCTTCCACAAGGACACCCTGGCCGCCACCGCCGATGTGCCCGAACTGGAACGCTTCGCCACCGCGCTCGGCTTCGTGTTCCAGAAAGTGCCGGGCAAACACTTCGAGCAGAACCCCAACGACTACTCGATGGACCACTCCGCCGGCATCGCCGTGCTCGACCCGCAAGGCCGGCTGGCCGGGTTGATCCGTCCGCCCTTCCAGCCACAGACCATTGCCGCCGACTTCGCCCGGCTGACCCAGGCCACCGCCCCATGAATTTCGTTACCGCCCTGACCTACGTCCTGCCGCATCGCGCCCTGTCGGCGATGGCGCGACGCCTCGCTTATTCCACCCGCCCCGGCCTCAAGCAGTGGCTGATCGACACCGTGGTGCGCAAGTTCGGCGTCAACCTGGCCGAAGCCGAACAGCCGGACCCGACCGCCTATCCCTCGTTCAACGCCTTCTTCACCCGTGCGCTGAAAACCGGCGCGCGCCGCCCCGATCCCGACCCGCGCACGCTGGTGATGCCGGCCGATGGCCGCATCAGCCAGTTGGGTCCGATTGTCGAGGGCCGTATCTTCCAGGCCAAGGGCCAGTCCTTCACCGCCGCCGAACTGCTGGGCGACGAAGCGGCGGCGCTGCCGTTCCGCGATGGCCTGTTTGCCACCGTGTACTTGTCGCCGCGCGACTACCACCGCGTGCACATGCCGTGGACCGGCACCCTGCGCGAAACCGTGCACGTGCCCGGGCGCTTGTTCAGCGTCGGCCCGGCGGCAGTCGCGGATGTGCCGCGCCTGTTTGCGCGCAACGAGCGCCTGGTGTGCCATTTCGACACCGACTTCGGGCCGATGGCCTCGGTGATGGTGGGCGCGTTGCTGGTCTCCGGCGTGGAGACGGTGTGGAGCGGGGAGGAAATCCCCGCCTATGGCGATCGCATCACGCGCAAGGACTATCGCGGCAAGGGGATTACGCTGGAGCGCTTCGCCGAGATGGCGCGGTTCAACTACGGCTCGACCGTGATCGTGCTGCTGCCGCCAGGCGTCGCGGAGTTCGCCCCGCAGTTGGGCGCCGAGTCGCCGGTGCAGCTGGGCGAGGCGTTGGCCAGGCTGAAGTAGCGCCTGGCCCGCTGCCAAACTACTTCTCGCAACCCACCAGCTTGATCACCTGCCCCGGCTTCAGCGCATACGCCGGCGCGCGCAGTTTGTTGGCCTTGGCCAAGTCCTGCAGGTCGCATTGGTGCTTGTCGGCGATACGGCCCAGGGTGTCGCCCCGGGCCACCTTGTAGCTGCGCACCTGCTTGGCCTTCGGCTTCGCTGGCGCCGGCTGGCCGGTGGCCACGCTGGTCGCCACGCCGGCCATCGGCGTCGCGCTGCCGACGGCGACGTTGCCGGTCCAGGACTGCGGCGAGGGCCGCACGATCGCCTGGTTGAGGTCGGCGGTGATCAAGGTCCGCGCCAGGTCGGCGCGCGGGCCCTTCACGCAGTAGCGGTTGTACAACCCGACAATCCGCGTGGTCGCGTTGATCGTGGTGCCCGCCGGGATCCAGCCATCGGCTTCGTAGCGCGGATTGAGGTTGCGCAGCGCGCGCATGTAGCCATCGCGGGTGCCGGCGCTGCCCAGGCAGATGGTCAGCTCGTAGATCGAGGTAGAACGCGACAACGTCAGCGTCGCCGGCACCGCGTTGACCTTGGGCAACTCCAGGCCGTATTGCTGCGGATGCAGGAACAACCAGGCCGCGGCGATCACCATCGGCACGTAGTCCTTGGTCTCGGCCGGGAACTGGTCATACACGCCCTGCTCCCAGAAACTGCCGCCGCCGGTGGCGCCATAGATGCGCGCGGCGCGCCCTTCGCCGCCGTTGTACGCAGCCAGGGCCAGCTCGATATTGCGGTTGAGCTGGCCCATGCGTTCGTTGAGGTAAGAGGCACTGGCCATCGCCGCGCTGCGCGGGTCGAGGCGGCTGTCGAAGCCGGTTTCGTCCACGCCCAGGCCGAAGCGGCGGCCGGTGGCGGGCATGAACTGCATCAGGCCGGCGGCGCCGACGCGCGAGCTGGCGTGGACCTTGCCGTTGGACTCCTTGGCCATGATGCCGAACAGCAAGGCCTCGGGCAGGCCGCGGCGCTGCCATTCCGGCCACATGATGCCGCGCAGGTTCTCGTAGTTCTCGTAACTGGTGAGCAGCTGCGGCCGCAGGTCGGTGAGCCAGCGGCGGATGCCGGCCTGCACCGCGGCGTTGTATTCGACCATCGTGTCGAATTCATGCCGGCGGTCGTTGAGCAGGGCGGCGGCGCGCGCGGCCTCGGGTACGTCGGCGGTCAGCGGGCCGACGTGATCGGGATCGGCTTCGAGCAGGCCGTCGTCGGCGCCTTCGTCTTCATCCTGCTGCTGGGCATCGGCATTGGCCTTGAGCAGGCGCTTGTAGCTGGCCAGCATCGTGCCCAGCTCGCAGCCGCGCTGCTGGGTGCAGGCGCTGATGACATCTTCCATGTCTTCCAGCGCACCGTCACTTTCGGCCTGGCCCTTGGGGTCGGCGTTGGCGATCAGCACCTGGGCGTCGCGGTAGCGCTTCTCGGCGGCGCCCATCCGGGTCTGCAGCGCCTGGACACGGGCCTCGTCGCGCTTGGAAAGCGCCAGGGCGGAGGGAACGACCGACAGCAGCGCCGTGGCGACGAGCAGGGCCGACACGCGCGAAACGGGAACGCGCAGGAACGAAAGCAGGAGCGGCATGTTTCCGGTACGGCGAAGGTGAGAGCTGCAGGGTAGCCGCCGTTCGCGCGCGGGGGCAAGGCGAGCTGCAGCAGGCAGAAGGTCAAGCGTCAGGAAGCGGCATAGAATCGCTGCAACTTGAATGCGAGGCAGGCCATGGATCCGATCCTTCTCGGCAAAGGCATCACCGATGACATCGCGGTCGTGCTGCAACCCCGGCTGGGCAATCGCCACGGCCTGGTGGCCGGCGCCACCGGCACCGGCAAGACGGTGACGCTGATGACCCTGGCCGAGGGTTTCTCCCGGATCGGGGTGCCGGTGTTCCTGGCCGATGTGAAGGGCGATGTCGCCGGGCTGGCGGTGGCCGGCGACGGCAAGGCGGCGCAGCGCGCGGCCGACATCGGGGTGAAGGACTACGCCCCGGCGGGCAACCCGGTGGTGTTCTGGGATTTATACGGCCAGCTCGGCCACCCGGTGCGTACGACCGTCAGCGAGATGGGCCCCACCCTGCTCGCGCGCATCCTCGAACTCAACGACACCCAGGCCGGCGTGCTCGATATCGTCTTCAAGCTCGCCGACGACCGCGGCCTGTTGCTGCTCGACCTGGAAGACCTGCGCGCCCTGCTCGCCCTGGTGGTGGCCGACCGCAAGGAGATTTCCACCGAGTACGGCCTGGTCAGCGCGCCTTCGGTGGCGGCGATCCAGCGCGCGTTGCTGCGGCTATCGCAAGATGGTGGCGAAAATTTCTTCGGTGAACCGGCGCTGGCGCTGGAAGACCTGATGCGCACCACGCCCGACGGCCACGGCGTGATCGGCATCCTGGCCGCCGCCCAGCTCGTGCTCAAGCCGCGGCTGTACTCGACCTTCCTGCTGTGGCTGCTGTCCGAGCTGTTCGAGCGCTTGCCCGAGGTCGGCGATCTCGACAAGCCCAAGCTGGTGTTCGTGTTCGACGAAGCACACCTGTTGTTCGACGATGCGCCACCGGCGCTGGTGCAGCGAATCGAACAGGTGGTGCGGCTGATCCGCTCCAAGGGCGTGGGCGTGTACTTCTGCTCGCAGTTCCCCGACGACGTCCCGGCCAATATCCTCGGCCAGCTCGGCAACCGCGTGCAGCACGCCTTGCGCGCCTACACCCCGCGCGACCAGAAAGCGGTGCGCACCGCCGCCGAGACCTTCGTCGCCAATCCCAAGCTCGACGTGGCCCAGGCCATTTCCAGCCTGGGCACCGGTGAAGCGCTGGTTTCCACGCTGCAGGACAAGGGCGTGCCGATGCCGGTGCAGCAGACCTTGATCGCCCCGCCGCGCTGCCGCATGGGCGCCATCAGCGACACCGAGCGTACGCAGGTTCGCGCCGGCAGCCCGGTTGCGGGCAAGTACGACACTGCGGTCAACCGCGAATCGGCCGCGGAAAAACTGACCCAGCGCGCGGGCGAGCAAGTCGCCAAGGCCGACGCGCCGGCGGCACGCACGGCCGAACAGGATGCCGAACAAGGCAGCGATTGGGGCCAGGCGGTCAAGGACGCGGTGTTCGGTACCAAGCGCCGCCAGGGCCTGCTCGAGACCATGGCCAAGCAGACCACGCGCACGGTCGGCAGCAAGCTGGGGCAGCAGATCGTGCGCGGCATCCTCGGCGGCATCTTCGGCGGCGGCAAACGCTAAAGACGAAGACGCAGTCGGGAGCGCCCCGATTGCGTCGCCGTGCGCGGCCCCCGCACAATCGGTCGAATTGGATCGCTCAGGGGGAGCGTCATGGAAGACCGTCGTCGCACGCAGGCCGGCCGCGCTGCCGGCAAACCCGAACCCTTCTGGACGCGCTTGCGCGCCATTGCCTTGTATCCCGTGCACGGTGCCGCGCTGTGGTCGATGATCGCGCTGAGCCTGTGCGCCCTGCTCAGCCTGCTGCCCGGCATCGGCTGGTTCCTCGGCATCATCGTATCGCTGGCCACCTACCGCTACGCCTTCGAAGTGTTGCGCCACACCGCCAACGGCCATCTCGATGCGCCGGACTACGGCATGGGCCTGGGCGACGGCGCCATAGGCCGCCTGTTGCTGCTGATCATCCTGGCAATAGCGGCGGTGATGTTCGTGGCGCTGTTCACGCGCAGTGGCGCCCTCACCTTGCTGGCCCTGGGTGCGGTGGTGCTGCTGACGCCCGCCTCTACCATCTCCCTGGCGATGGACGGCAGCCTGCGCCGCGCCCTCAATCCGACCGTGCCCCTGGCCCTGGCCACGCGCATCGGCTGGCCGTATCTGGCCGCGGTGTGCCTGCTGTTCGTGATCCTGGCCAGTGCGCTCACCGCCGCGGCCTGGCTCAATCGCTTCATGCCGCCGCTGGTGAGCCACCTGACGGTGAACTTCATGGTCACCTGGGGCCTGTTCTCCAACTTCCATTTGCTCGGCTACCTGGTCTACCAGTACCACGAGGTGCTCGGGTTCGAACCGGACGCCCTGGCCGACCTGCGGCGCCCGGACCCGGACCAGCGCCTGCTCGACGAGGCCGAGGCCCACGTCCGCGACGGCCACCCAAAAGAAGCGCGCGAAGCCTTGCGCGGCGCCATTCGCGGGCGCGCGGTCTCGCTGGCGGTGCATGAGCTTTACCACCGCCTGCTGCGCAAGGACGGCGCCTCGCCGGAGCTGCACGACCACGGCCAGCAATTCATCAGCCGCCTGATCGCCGAGAAGCAGGAGCGCCGCGCGCTGGCGGTGTTGCGCGAAATCCTGGAAGTCGACCCCGACTTTGTCCCGGCGCAGGTCGAACACGCGATTTTGCTGGCCGAGCGCGCGCGCCTGGGCGGTCAGTTCCAGCTTGCCTGCGACGCCCTGCAGGCGATGCTGCGAGCCTGGCCCAAGCGCAGCGAATCGCTGCAATGGTCGCTGGATGCCGCGCTGCTGTTGGCCGAACGCTACAGCCGCGATGACGAGGCCCGTGCCCTGCTGCGCGATGCACTGGCACGATGCGAGGACGACGAGCAACGGCGCCGGCTGGAAGCGGCGTTGAGCGCGCTCGGCCCGCAAGCGCAGCCGCTCACGGCCGGCTGAGCGCTCGCCATCGCGGCGAGCGCTAGGCGTTATCGAGCAGGAAACGCGCCTTCGCCGCTTGGGGCTGGTCAGGAAAATCGGTCAGCAGCCGCGTCAGCAATCGTTGCTGCTGCTGCGGCTGGCCCTGCGCACCCTGCGCAAGGGCCAGCGTGAGCCAGAGCTGGGCCTGGGTTTCCGGGGACGCGGCTTCGCCGGGCAAGGCCAGCAATTGTTCGGCTTCCTGCAGCAGGCCCAGCCCGGTCCACTGAGCCACCAGGGCGGCGCGAACCTCGGCCGGCAACGTCGCGCCCTCGGCCGCCAGCGTCTGCGCCACGCCCCACTGCGCCTGCACCTGCGTTGCATCATGCGCGGCGAGCCGCAGCAAGGTCAGCGCGTGTCGCTGCGAGGCGCCGCGCTGGCCACCATTGCGGGCGACGCGGTAGCGCGCCAAGGCGATCTCGAAACTGCGCGGCTGTTCGGCCGCCAACTCGCCAAGCAACGCCTCGGCCTCCGCATTCTCCATGCGCCCGAGGTGGCGCTGCGCGCGTTCCCAGCGATCGTCGCGCTGGCTGGGCGGTGCATCGGCCAGGAACGCCGGCCGCGTCTGCCGCTGCCACACCAGCAGCGCGCCCATCAGCGCGCCGGTGACCAGGCCGCCGGCGTGTGCCTCGAAGGCGACGCCGGCATCCTTGTCGGTCAACAGGTTGAACACTTCCCAGCCCAGCCACAACGGCAGCAGCAGGATCGCTGGCGCGCGCACATAGTCGAACACGATGCCGAACCAATAGAAGAAGCGCACCGGCTGGCGGCCCCACACCGCACAGAAGGCGCCCATCATCGCCGCGATCGCACCCGATGCCCCCAGGCCGCCGCCGTATTCGCCCCAGCGCCACAGCACGCTGGCGGCGGAAGAACCGTAGGCACCGACCACATAGACCGCCAGCAACCACCACGCCCCGATCGCGCCTTCAAGCAGCAGGCCCAGGGCGATCAGGAACAACATGTTGCCGATCAGGTGGCCGGCGTCGGCATGCAGGAACGCCGCCGAGAGCATGCGCCGCGGCGACCATTCGGAACTGCGCTGCATGTGCCGCAGGGTGAATATCCGGTCCAGGCGCTGGTCGTAGTCCGAACGCAGCGACTGCCATTGCGCACGGTCGGCTTCATCCGAACCGACGCCGTTGGCCTGCAGGTAGGCGCGATAGCCGAGGTCGTTCACCGACGCCTGCGCCAATTGCTGGCTGGCTTCTTGATCTTCGCCCTCGTCCCAACCGGCGACTTCGTCGCCACGGCCGCTGTCCACCAGGTAGCGGCGATACGCCGGCAGTTCCAGGCGGGCCAGGCCCGAGCTGAAGTAATAGGCTTGCGCTTCGTGCATCTGCTCGCGGTCGCCGGCCTGCGGGCCGAAGAACACCAGCACATTGACCAGCAACAGCAAACTGGTCATCCAGGGCCACGTCGCCCAGCCCAGCGGCTTGTGCAGCGGCAGTATCAACATCGGCAACGTCCCTTGTCGGCGAAGGCGGCAGCTTCGGCCATTGGCGGGGCGACATGCAAGCCGGCGCGCGCTAGCATCCCTTCCCTCCTTGCATTCCCGATGTCTTTCGCGCATGACCCGCTGGCGTCCCCCCGCAGAAAAGAGCACCGCGCTGATCACCGCCGCCGGCCACGCGCGACTGAAGGCAGAGCTGGAGGAGCTGTGGCGCGTGCGTCGGCCCGAAGTGGTCAAGGCGCTGGCGGCGGCCGCGGCCGAAGGCGACCGCTCGGAGAACGCCGAGTACACCTATCGCAAGAAGCAGCTGGGCGAGATCGACCGGCGCGTGCGCTACCTGAGCAAGCGATTGGAGGCCTTGCGCGTGGTCGATACCCGGCCGAGCGACCCGGAGGCCGTGTTCTTCGGCGCGCGAGTGGAGCTTGAGCGCGTCGAGGACGGCGAGGCGGTGCACTACCGCATCGTCGGCCCGGACGAAACCGACGCGGCGCAGGGCTGGATCAGCATCGATTCGCCCATGGCCAGGGCGCTGCTGAAGAAGCGCGTGGACGATGAGTTCGAGGTGATGCTGCCTGGTGGGCTGACGCGGTTCGTGATCGTGGAAGTCGGGTACGAGTAGCCGGGCTGTGGCCGGATGGTCTGCGGTCGGGGCTGATGGCCCGACGAGCGGAGCCTACCTGCCCGATCCTCACACCATCGCCAACGCGAGCGGCTTGCGCGCGGTCTCCAGCGCATCGCCAAACAGGTCGTGCTCGTCGCTTTCGGTGATCTGCACCTGCACTAGGTCGCCCGGACGCAGCCCCGCTTCGAGGCCGTTCTGGATATGCACCAGGCCGTCGATCTCAGGCGCGTCGGCACGCGAACGCGCCACCGCAATGCCGTCTTCGAGCATGTCCACCAGGCATTCCTGCACCGTGCCGACCTTCGCTTCGAGGCGCGCGGCCGAGATCGCCGCCTGCCGCTCCATGAAACGCGCCAGGCGCTCCTGCTTGACCGCCTCGGGGACCGGGTCGGGCAGCGCGTTGGCGCTGGCGCCTTCCACCGGCGAATAGGCGAACGCGCCGACGCGGTCGAGCTGGGCCTGGTCGAGGAAGTCCAGCAACGCCTCGAACTCGGCCTCGGTTTCGCCGGGGAAGCCCACGATAAAAGTCGAGCGCAAGGTGATGTCCGGGCAGATCTCCCGCCAGCGCAGCACGCGCTCCAAAGTCTTGTCGACCGCGCCCGGCCGCTTCATCAACTTGAGGATGCGCGGACTGGCATGCTGGAACGGGATATCCAGGTACGGCAGGATCTTGCCCTCGGCCATCAGCGGCACGACATCGTCGACGTGCGGATACGGGTAGACGTAGTGCAACCGCGTCCACACACCGAGCTCGGACAGGCCTTCGCACAACGCCTTCATGCGGGTCTGGTACTGGCGCCCCTGCCAGGTCTTCTCGGCGTACTTCAGGTCCACGCCATAGGCCGAAGTGTCCTGCGACACCACCAGCAATTCCTTGACGCCGCCGCGCACCAGGCGCTCGGCCTCGCGCAGCACCTCGTCCACCGGCCGCGACGCCAGGTCACCGCGCATCGAGGGAATGATGCAGAAGCTGCAACGGTGGTTGCAGCCCTCGGAAATCTTCAGGTAGGCGTAGTGCCGCGGCGTCAGCTTGATGCCGATATCTTCGCTTTCGCCGAAGCCAAGGCTTCGGCGCGGAACAAGATCCACGAACGGGTTGTGCCGCGGCGGCAACGCTGCATGCACCGCTTCCATCACGGTGGTGTAGTCCTGCGGCCCGGAAACCGAAAGCACGTCCGGATAGTGTTCGCGGATCAGCTCCGATTTCTTGCCCAGGCAACCGGTGACGATGACCTTGCCGTTCTCGTTCATCGCCTCACCGATGGCGTCCAGCGATTCGGTCACGGCCGAGTCGATGAAGCCGCAGGTGTTGACGACCACCACATCGGCGGCGTCGTAGCTGGGGACGATGTCGTAGCCCTCGACCCGGAGCTGGGTGAGGATGCGTTCGGAATCGACGAGGGCTTTCGGACAGCCAAGGCTGACGAAGCCGACTTTGGGGTTCGACTGGGACATGAGCAAGAGTCTGGGGGCCTGGGGAGGAACGGCCTGGGGCCTGAGCGGCGCGATTATAGCCGGCCGCGCCGGCACCCCCTGAATGCCGGCCGCGCGGGCCGCCACATGCCATCACCCCGCCCCGCCAGACGGCCTTTCATAATGGCCCCCCTATTCCACAGAGGACACCCGCATGGGCCACTGGACCACGCTCGACACTCCCCACGGCCAGGTCGCCGCCTGGCACGCGCAACCCGTCGGCCAGGCGCGCGGCGGCCTGGTGGTGATCCAGGAGATCTACGGGGTCAACGAACATATGCGCCAGGTCGGCGATGACTTCGCCGCCGCCGGCTATGAAGTGCTGGTGCCGGCGTTCTTCGACCTGGTCGAGAAGGACGCGCAGCTCGAATACGACGCCACCGGCACCGAGCGCGGCAGGCAGATGATCACCGCCCTGGGCATGGACAAGGCCGTGGACGTGGTCCAGGCCGCGGCGACGCTGCTGGCACCGGCCGGCAGGGTCGGCACGGTGGGCTACTGCTGGGGCGGCACCGTGGCCCTGCTGGCGGCGGTTCGGCTCGGGCTGCCTTCGGTGAGCTACTACGGCGCCCGCAATACCCAGTACCTGGACCAGACGCCGAAGGCCCCGGTGATCTTCCACTTCGGCGAACAGGACAGCAGCATCCCGCCAGAAGCCGTGCAGCAGCACCGCGAAAAACTGCCGCAGATGCCGGTCTACACCTACCCGGCCGGGCACGCGTTCAACCGCGACGTGGGTCCGCACTGGGCGCCGGAAAGCGCACGCCTGGCACGCGAGCGCACCCTGGCTTTCCTCGCGGACAACCTGTGAGCGACTTCGAACTCGACCCGCGCCTGGCGGCCGACAGCGCGTTCGTCGCCGACGGCCCGCTGTCGCAAGTGCGGCTGATGGACGACCAGCGCTTTCCCTGGCTGGTGCTGGTGCCGCGGGTGGCGGCCGCCAGCGAATGGATCGACCTCGACGGCGCCCAGCAACGGCTGCTGTTGGCCGAGATCAACCAAGTTTCGCGGCTACTGCAGCAGGAACCGGGCGTCGGCAAGCTCAACATCGGCGCGCTAGGCAACATCGTCCGCCAGTTGCACATCCACCTGGTGGCGCGACACGAAGGCGACCCCGCCTGGCCGGGGCCGGTCTGGGGCAGCGGCCCGGCCCAGCGCTTCGACGCCGAAGCACTTCGGCAGCGTGCCGAAGCATGGGCGCAACGGCTACGATAGGCGCCCGCTCAACCGCCCAGAACCCGACCGCATGAAATCCCACGTCATCGCCGCGCTGATCCTGATCCTCGTCGGCTTGCTGTTCCTGGCCAACAACCTCGGCTGGACCAACCTGAGCATCGGCCGGCTGATCAGCACCTGGTGGCCGGCGATCCTGGTGGCGGTCGGCGTGGGAATGCTGTTCGGGCGCGGGAAGTAACCGCTCGCGCCAGAGAAAAAAAACGGCGCCCTCGGGCGCCGTTTTTCCTTGAACGGTTCGCTCAGGTCCTGGGCAAGGTCACCCCCACCTGACCCTGATACTTGCCACCGCGATCGCGGTAGCTGGTCTCGCAGACTTCATCGGACTGGAAGAACAGCATCTGCGCCACGCCCTCGTTGGCGTAGATGCGCGCCGGCAGCGGCGTGGTGTTGCTGAATTCCAGGGTCACGTGGCCTTCCCACTCCGGCTCCAGCGGGGTGACATTGACGATGATGCCGCAACGCGCATAGGTGCTCTTGCCCAGGCACACCACCAGGGTGTCGCGCGGGATGCGGAAATACTCGACCGTGCGCGCCAGCGCGAAGCTGTTCGGCGGGATGATGCAAACGTCCGATTCGATGTCGACGAAACTGCCGCTGTCGAAATGCTTGGGGTCGACAATGGTCGAGTTGATGTTGGTAAAGACCTTGAACTCGCGCGAGCACCGCACGTCGTAGCCGTAGCTGGACGTACCGAAGCTGACGATGCGCTGGCCCTGGGCGTCCTGCTTGACCTGGCCCGGCTCGAACGGCTCGATCATGCCGTGCTGCTCGGCCATTTGCCTGATCCAGCGGTCGCTCTTGATGCTCATTCGGTCTTCCTGTGGTGGAGGGGCGGCGCGCGCCGCCCGCAGATTCTAGTCATTGCCGCCGCGGCCGTCGCGGCGGCGAGTGCCGCTCAACCGAACGAGGTGGCGATCGGAATTGCCGCGCGCGGGCGCTTGGCCAGCTCCTCGGCCAGGCGCGTGGCCGCCGCCAGGTAGGCCTGCGCCGCCGCCGACTCGGGCGCGGCGGCCACGATCGGCGTGCCGGCATCGCCCTGTTCGCGGATCGCGATTTCCAGCGGCAGCGAACCCAGCAACGGCACCCCGTACTGCGCCGCCATGCGTTGGCCGCCGCCCTCGCCGAACAGGTGCTCGGTGTGGCCGCAGTTGGAACAGGTGTGCACGGCCATGTTCTCGACGATGCCGAGCACCGGCACCTCGACCTTCTCGAACATCTTCAAGGCCTTGCGCGCATCGAGCGTGGCGATCTCCTGCGGCGTGGTGACGATGACCGCCCCCGCCACCGGGATCTTCTGCGACAAGGTCAGCTGGATGTCGCCGGTGCCCGGCGGCAGGTCGACCAGCAGGTAGTCCAGGTCACCCCAGAGGGTGTCGGTGAACAACTGGGTCAGTGCCGAAGTCGCCATCGGGCCGCGCCAGATCATCGGGGTATCGGTATCAATCAGCAGGCCGATCGACATGGCCTCCACGCCGAAGGCACGCAGCGGCTCGATCGACTTGTTGTCGGGACTATCGGGCTTACCGCTCAGCCCGAGCATGGCCGGCACGCTGGGACCATAGATGTCGGCGTCGAGCACGCCGACCCGCGCGCCCTGCCGTTGCAGGGCCAGGGCCAGATTGACCGCGGTGGTGGATTTACCCACCCCGCCCTTGCCGGATGCGATGGCGATCACATTGCGGACGCGGGCATGGGGGGACAGGCCGCCCTGGGGGCGATGGGCTGGGATCTTCATTTACGTATTGTCGGCGAGGACCCGGGGCCCGAGGCAAGGCGCGGCGATAGTTGGCCGATGAAACGTTTTCTCATAAGTATTTTGTGATTTTCGTCTCATTTTCTTGCTAATTTTTCGTTCACTTTTGCATGAATCGCGTGTTAACGTCGGGTCAGGGGTGATACCTGTCGTCACGTTCTAGACATCTTTGTCTGGGTGCGGGCACACGTCGCTCCGACCGACTTAGTCATGCAAAGGGGATTGCCCAGATGTCGTCCAGTAAAGCCTCCCGTCTCAAGCGGCACCGCCTCACGGCCGCCGTGTTTGCCGCTATCGTTCTGCCGGCCGCCGGCACCGCGCTGGCCCAGGATCAGCCCAAGGAACTCGACCGCGTCACCGTCACCGGTTCGCTGATCCCGCAGACCGAAATCGAGACCGCCACTCCGGTGATGGTCATCAGCGCCGAGGACATCCACTCGCGCGGCTTCACCTCAGTGGCCGACGTGCTGCAGAAGAGCTCCTTTGCCACCGGTGGCGTGCAGGGCCAGCAGTCCTCGGCCTCGTTCACCCAGGGCGCCAAGACCGTCAGCCTGTTCGGCCTGCCGCCGGGATACGTGAAGTACCTGATCGACGGCCGTCCGATGTCGAGCTATCCGGCGCTGTACAACGGCAGCGATACGTTCAACAACATCAGCGGCATCCCGATCGACCTGGTCGATCGCATCGAAATCCTGCCCGGCGGCCAGTCCTCGCTGTACGGCTCGGACGCCATCGCCGGCGTGATCAACGTCATCCTGAAGAAGAAGCTCGACGGCGCGGTGATCGACATCCGCGGCGGCGGCACTGCGGAAGGCGGCGGCAACAGCTTCCGCGTCAGCATCGCCGACGGCTGGACCTCGGCCGACGGCCGCCTCAACCTGCTCGGCGGCGTGCAGTACGAAGAGAAGAGCCCGATCTGGGCCTACGACCGCGACCTTACCAAGCAGTACAACCGCAACGGCACCACGCCGCAGCTGTCGGGCCGCGACATCCTGATCAACAGCCCGTTCACCCGCTACAACTTCCTCGACCCGGCCGACTGCGCCAACGTCAGCGGCCTGTTCGGCGGCACCACCGAACTTCAGACCCGCCCGGGCTTCGGCCAATACTGCGGCTCGGTGTACACCCCCGGCTATCGCACGCTGGACAACGGCAGCGAGTCGACCCAGGTCTACGCGCACGCCACCTTCGACGTCAGCGACAACGTCCAGCTCTACGGCGATGTGCTGTACAGCCATGAGAAGGTCGATTACCACATCGGCTCCAGCTACACCTGGTGGGGCACCAGCGCCGACTTCGGCTATTTCTACGACCCCAACCTGGATGACCTGCTGAACCTGCAGAAGGCCTTCGCGCCCGAGGAAATGGGTCCGCGCGGTTTCAAGGACACCATGAACCACGACATCAGCGATTCGCTGCGTGTCACCTTCGGTGCCAAGGGTACGATCGGCTCCTCCAACTGGGACTACGACGTTGGCGGCACCTACACCGAGTACAAGCTGAAGGAACGCAGCTTTGCGCGCTGGGCCGGACCGATGGACCAGTACTTCATCGATCACGTGCTCGGCCCGCAGCAGGGCGTGGACCCGTACTACGACACCTATCCGGTGTTCACGCCGAACTACGCCGCGTTCTACCAGCCGATCTCGCCGGAAGACTTCGCCGCAATGACCGGCTACACCACCTCGCACAGCAAGACGTCCGACAGCATGCTGCGCTTCCAGGTGACCAACGCCACCCTGTTCACCATGCCCGGTGGCGATGCCGGCCTGGCCGTGGTGGCCGAACTGGGCAAGCAGAAGTGGGAATACAACCCGGCACCGGAGCTGCTCGACGGCAGCGTTTGGGGTACTACCTCGGTGGCCGGTGGCGGTGATCGTGATCGCTACGCGGTGACCTCGGAACTGCGCCTGCCGGTGCTGACCCCGCTGACCGTGACCTTGTCGGGTCGCTATGACGCCTTCGACGCGGCCGGCCGCACCATCGACAAGCCGACCTACAGCGTGGGCCTGGAATACCGTCCGATCGAGTCGCTGATGTTCCGCGGCAAATACGGTACCGCTTTCCGCGCACCGACCTTGTCCGACCTGTTCCAGGGCGAGAGCGGCTACTACTCGACCGTGGTCGACTATACCCAGTGCGCGCAGTTGGGCTTTGCCCCGGACGCCGTGGACGACTGCCCGTCGTCGGCCAGCGAGCGCCAGTTCTTCGGTACCCAGTCCGGCAACGTCGACCTCAAGCCGATCAATGCCGATGTCTGGAGCGCGGGCTTCGTGTGGTCGCCGGTCGACCGCATGGCGCTGACCGTTGACTACTTCAACTGGGACATCGACGACGAAGTCACCCAGCAGAGCGCCAACGGCCTGACCCTGCAGGAACTCTCCTGCTACGCGGGTGTCGACGACATCAACTCGCCACTGTGCCAGCAGACGCTGTCGCAGATCACCCGCAACACCCAGGGCAACATCACCGACATCTACACGCCCAAGATCAACGTCTCGAACCAGAAGCTGGAAGCCATCACCGCTTCGTTCAACTACGGCTACGACTTCGGTGCCTGGGGCGACCTGAGCCTGCGCACGAGCTTCACCGAGAACCTGCACCACACCTACCAGCAGTACGCCGAAGATGACGTCGTCGACCTGCTGACCAACCCGTACTGGAGCAGCGACCCGAAGCGCAAGGCCGACGGCTCGCTGACCTGGACGCTGGGCAAGTTCTCGGCCACCTGGTACGTGAACTGGTTCTCCGAGACGCCGAACTACGCTGCGCGCAACAACCCGTCCGGGTATGAAGCGACCAACGCACGCAAGCTCGGCTCCTGGGCCAGCAACAACGCCAGCGTGAGCTACGAGCTGTTCGACGGCATGCAGGTCTCGTTCCTGGTCAACAATGTGTTCAACCGCATGCCTCCGTACGACTTCTCGTACCTGGGCAGCTCGGGCGCACCGTACAACGAGTACAACTGGGACTTGAACGGCCGCACGTACTACCTGGAAATGCGTTACGCCTTCGGCCACTAAGCCACAGCTATAGCGCTTGAAATAGCAAGGCCCCCTTCCGCAACGAAGGGGGCCTTTGCTTTTTGCGGGCTTCCGAAGATTGGATGCCGGACTCAGCCCGGCATCGGCACACCCAATAGCCCGGCCAGCGGCGCCATGTCTCTACCGTAGCGATGCCAGCGTCCCACATAGGCGCTAGTCAGTGGTTCGCGCACCTGCACCAGGCTAGCAGTGGCCACCGGCGCCTCGTTGCGCTCGAACGCCAGGCACGCGTCCTCCCACGGCAAGCCGCAGAAATCGAGGATGCGTTGTGTCGTCGCCAGTTGCTCGGTCACCAGGTCTTCGTACCGCACTTCCAGGAACCGCTCCGGGTACAGCGCGCGCCAGTGCGCCATCAGCCGGTCGAATAGCAAGTAGTAGCGACCGATGTCGAGCAAGTCGAACGAGTAGTCGTAGTACGGCGAGCTCAGCGCGAACAGCTGGCGAAAATTGCCCAGGCAGGTATCCATGGGATCGCGTCGCAGGCACAGGATTCTTGCCTTGGGCAAGGCGCGCGCGATATGCCCGACATAGAGGAAATTGTGCGGCAGCTTGTCGACGAAGCGCGGCGTATGCCCGGTTCCCGGCCGCGTGGATTCGACGTAGTCGCGCCCCACCCGTTGCCAGTCGACGCCTTGCAGCTGGGTCAACGTGGGGATATCGATAATGGTCGGCGTCTGCGTGCCGACCACGCGTTTGAGCGCCACCGAGAAGTTCTGCAGCTCACCGGCCGAATGCACGTGCGAATGGCTGGAAAGGATGCGATCCACCAGGGTCGTGCCCGAGCGCGGCATGCCGACCACGAAGATCGGCTCTTCGCTGTCATGGCCGGACGCGCCTTGAGGAGCCGATCCGTCGAACGCTTGCTCGATGGCCGCGAACAACGCGCGGTCACTCGATCCATCGTAGCCGCGTGCGCGCTTCTGCACACCCTTGCCGCGAGTGTAGTGCGAGAAGGCGTTGTGGTATTGGCCGAGGTCCTCGCATTCCTTGGCCATCGCCAGGTTGACGTAGAGCTCGGCATCGGCGATGCCGGCGCCGTCTTCCAGCGCCTGCTCAAACTGGGCCAGGTCGTTATCCTCGACGCTGCGCTTGCGCAGTTGCGCCAGCGAGGTATAAGCGCGCCAATGCCGCGGATCGTCCACCAGCGTCTGCCGGTATTCGCGTTCGGCGTCCTCGATGCGGCCGAAGAACAGCAGGCAGGTGGCCAGGTTGTAGCGGAAGCTGGCCTGGCGCGGCGCCAACGCCACGGCTTTTTCATAGGCGGCCAGCGCCTTGGCGTGTTCGTTGGCGCGGGTATAGACGACACCGAGCGTATCCAGGGTTAACGCGTCCTCTACCCCCAGCGCCATGGCCTTGTCGGCGAACCCCTGGGCCTGGCGGTTCAATCGCGCCTGGGTCAACACCCGTGCCATCTGCGTGGCGTAGTCGGCACGCAGCGGGTTGAGCTCGGTGGCGCGATGCAGGTGCGAGAGCGCCGGCCGCAACTGCTGCATTTCGAACGCGGCGACGCCGGCAATGAAGTGCACGCCAGGGTGCTCGCCTTCGCGCAACAGCTGTTGCGCAAGCCGCCAGGCTTCAGGCCATTGCCGCTGATTGAGCGCTGCAACCGCCTGCCCGTATTTTTCGACCTGTGCATTCATTGAACTGCGATCCCCTGCTGCGTTTGCGACATCGAGTGACTGATTATGCCCAAGCGGCCGAGGTGCGTGGCGTTCCGCCATCTGCGGCATCGGGCGAATAATCCAATTCCAACTCAAGGAGGAGCGCCGAATCATTCACGTGTCCCCAGCACTTGCCAGGCGCCAATCGAAAAGGAGCGCCTGATGAAGCCCTGGATCCCGCTGGCCGTGTTATCCGTTGCCACCTGCCTCGCCGCGCCTACCGCGCGCGCCAACGACATCTGTCGCGATGTCAGCGTCGAGGTGCCGGGCGACATTCGCAAAGAGGTGTATTGCATGCGTCGCCCCCTGGGCACAGCGCCTCCCATCGGTCGACCGGAACCGGGTCCCGGCCCTGGCGGCGGAAACGGTATCGCGCCGCCGCCCACCGGCTCGCCCAATCCTTTCGACAACAACGGCGACGGCAAGCTCGACTGCTGGAAGGATGTAGTTGGCGCCGCCACGCCCGGTGCGAGTGGCCGTGGCTCGAAGACGCGTATTTCTTCGCCGTATGGACCTTCGAAGTGGCGGCAAGGTAAGTGGCACTACGGCGTTGACCTGGTGTCGGACACCGGGAACTTCGGCCTGGGGCAACCGGTTCGGTCGATTTCCGATGGCGTTGTTCTGGCGGCTGGAACAACGTCAAGCAATGGCAACTTTGTTTCCATCAAGCATGCAGACGGCCAGGTGTCGAAGTATCTGCACCTCAAGAACCTGTTGACCATACAGAATTCGGTGATCCGTGCAGGCGACACCATCGGCACGATGAATTGCACCGGATTGTGTGGCCAAGGCGACCGCTTGAACCACGTCAGGTCCACCCACGCCCACATCGAACTTCTCACGTCCTTGCAAGCCGGGCGGAACCGCAAGGAAAGGCTCGACCCGATCGCCCTGATGAGGAACTGCAAATGAAGCGCAAGCCAATTTCCCGCTTAGCGCTCGTCATGATGGCCGCGACCTTCAATGCGTTCGCGGGTCCTGACGGCGTCTTCCTCTGCGACAGCGCTGCACCTTATGACTTTCTCACTGCAGACACACGAAACTACGGACAGTTCGGGATCAAGCGAAACGGCCAGCCGCTGGCCGACATCGGCACCGGCGCTCTGCTGGCTGGATTAGGCATCAGAGCCTCGTCTTCCAAGGGCCTCATGCTCGTACCAAATGAACTGGGTGGACGCGGCTGGATTGAACTGCGGAAACGGGGACGCGTACTGCGCAAGATCCCGGGGTGGCTGCAGTTCACCGATACGTGGACCGACGGGCGCCGCGAGAAGATCATGTTCAACGTATGGAATGGCGAGCCTGACGCCCCACCCACCCTGATGACTTGGGAAACTCGCTACGTGGTTGATGGCGATGGCAACGTGCTGCTCGAGAAATACTACGAGACCTTCATGGACGATGAGAATGGTGACCCGCCACTGCTGTTCACTGCCGATGGCGAGGCCTTCTATGAAGAACTCGATGACCCGGCAAGCACGGTCAACCTGTACAGCGCCTCCGACCTGCAAGCGATTGGACAGATAAAGGCGCCGGATGGTCAAACGTTGCAGCAGCTTGTCATGCTCTCCGCAAGCAGAGGGTTCGCCATCAGCAACGGGCGCACCTATCGCTTCGAGCACGGCGCGCTGCAGCCACTACCGCTGCCACTAACATCCGAAGCACGGGATATACAGATAGATACCCGCTCACGCCGCATGCTTATCGAAGGCTGGGGTGACTTCGTGGTGATGGATCTTGCCGGCACGTTGCTGTATCACTTCGCTGGCCGACAACCCGCGGGGGGGGCTCCACCGCAAGGCGTCAATGCCAGGCTTGCGATCGATGGCAGCGTCGGCTTCATGCGCACCGACGACGCGATGATGACGGTGCTGACCCGGCGCTCGGGCTACACGCAGGCACGCGTAGTCCCGCTGGGTGGCGAGGACTGGAACCGCGTCGCCTGCTTCACCCCCAACAGCGCCGCCCTGCTCGTCGACGACGAACCGCTGCTGGTCAAGTTCTGAAATCGGACCCCGGCGCGGCGCACACCTGCGCGCCGCCTCACCGCCCAAGAATCACCCGCGCCGCGTTATGCCCCGGCGCGCCGGTCACCCCACCACCGGGATGCGTGCCCGAGCCGCACAGGTACAGCCCCTCGATCGCGCCGCGGTAGCCGGCCTGGCCGAGCATCGGCCGCGCACTGAACAATTGGTTGAGGCTCAACGCGCCATGGAAGATGTCGCCGCCGATCAAGCCGAACTGCCGCTCCAGGTCGAGCGGACTGAGGATCTGCCGGCCCAGCACCGAGGCCGCAAACCCCGGGGCATGGCGCTCGACGGTGTCGATCATCAGGTCGGCTACTTCGTCGCGATGGTCGTCCCAACTGCGCCCGTCCGGCAGTTGCGGCGCCACGTGCTGGCAAAACAGGCTGGCCACATGCTGCCCCGGCGGCGCCAGGGTGTCGTCCAAGGTACTGGGGATGAGCATCTCCACCACCGGTTCGCGCGACCAGCCAAAGTCGCGCGCGTCGCGCCAGGCGCGGTCCATGTAGTCGAGGCTGGGGGCGATGATGATGCCGGCAGTGAGGTGGTCGCCTGCACCCGGAAGCACGGTGAACTCGGGCAGTTGCGACAGCGCTACGTTCATGCGGAAGGTGCCTGAAGCGCAACGCCAGTTCGTCATGCGCTCGCGGGTCGCGACAGGCACGTGGGCGGGATCGATCAGCTGTTCGTACAACAACTTTGGATTGACGTTGGCCACGATTGCGCGAGCGTCGATGTGCTCGCCGTGTTCGGTAATGACGCCCACGGCGCGGCCGTGCACCACCCGTACCTCGCGCACGCCACAGCCAGTGCTTATTTCCACCCCGCGTTCGCGGCAACAGGCCGCCATCGCCTGGGTAATTGCGCCCATGCCACCGATGGCGTGGCCCCACGCGCCCTTGACGCCGTTGCTCTCGCCGAAGACGTGATGCAACAGCACGTAGGCGGTGCCCTGCGCATAAGGGCTGGCGTAATTGCCGACGATGCCGTCGAAACCGAACAAAGCCTTGATCGGTGCGCTTTCGAACCAGCGGTCGAGATATTCGGCGGCGGAGATGGTGAACAGGTCCAGCAGTTCCTGGCGCAAGCCGGGGGCCAGCGCGTGCAGGCGCTTGCCGAGGCGCGCGGTGCGCAGCAGTTCGGGCAGCGCCGCCCACCAACCGCCGTCGGTGATGTTGGGCGGCGGCTGCAGCGCCAGCGCGCGCAACACGTCGGCCAATTGCTCCAGCCGTGCTTCGTAGGCCGGCAGGCGCGCGGCATCGCGTGGCGAAAACTTCGCCACCTCCTCGCCGGTGTGGCCGCCGCCGGCGAGCAGGTAGCCGTCCGCACCCAGGGGCAGGAAGTTGTTGATTCGCCGCGGCACCACGCGCAGGCCGTGGCGCGCCAGTTCGAGGTCGGCGATGACCTTGGGCTGCAGCAGCGATACGGTGTAGGCGGCCACCGAGTTGCGAAAGCCGGGGTGGAAGGTTTCGGTGACGGCGGCGCCGCCCACCACCTGCCGGCGTTCCAGTACCCGCACGCGCTGGCCAGCGGCGGCGAGGTAGGCGGCGCAAACCAGGCCGTTGTGGCCGGCGCCGATGATCAGGGCGTCATAGGGCGGGGTCATCGCCGCTGGTATAGCACGAGCCCCGGCCTATACTGCCGCCAGCCCGCACCGGCAAAGGACTTACGGCATGGCTTCGGCGCAACCGGGCCGCGCGCCCGCAGGCCCGGCATGAACCCGCACCGGCCCCTCTTGTTGCGGCCGGCCGTGCTGCTGTTCGCCGGTACCGCGCTGGCGGCGGCGCTGGCGGGGGGATTGGCGGCGACCGGCGTGGTCCGTGCGCTCGACCTCGCCTTGCTGGGCTGGCTCGCCGGCACGCCCGAGCTCACTCCTATATATATCGCTGCCCAGCCATGGCTGGCCGCGCTGGCGGCAGGCGCTCTGTGGCTGCTGCGCCCCCGCACCGGGCGGCGCGGCCGCGTGGCGGGCTTGTTCTGGATCTGCGCGCCCTGCTTGGTGGCCATCGCGCTGTGGTGGCTGGCCAGGGCCTGGTGGCCGCCTTTCGCTGCCACCGTGGCAATCCTGGCGGTGGCCGCGCTGCGACGCTGCCGGCGCCGGCGGTTTCCCGAACTCGAGCCGGTCACGGCGCTGCAGAGCGCGGCGGACAGCGCGCTGCGCGAGGGCAGTTCCCTGCCCTGCAGCCTGGTTCGCCTGCAATTGCGTGGCCCCGGAAAGCGGCGCCTGCCTGTCTCCGAGATCACCCTGGTGCTCAAGGCCCGCGCCCGCCGCGGCGGCGACCGGCTGGCTCGCAGCGGCGCGGATGGCTTCGTGCTGTGGCTCGCCCATACCGATGCCGAGGCGGCGATGGACGTGGCCAGCGAGATCCGCGCCGACCTGGCGCCGCTGCTCGCGCGCCACGATTTGCGCTGCAGTATTGGCGTGGCGACCGAATCGAGCGGCCCCGGCCACCTGGCACAGCTCTGGCAGCAAGCCGCCCCGCCCCACGTTGAACCATGACCTTCGGCCCGCTGACTGCGAACGGCGGCACGTTTAGAGTGCGGGGTTCCTGCCTCGATACCCGGGGCATCGTTCCCGTCGCGACTGGAGTCTGCCCGTGACCTTCCGCAAACCGCACCTGCTCACCCTTTCCCTGGCCGTGGCCGCCGCGCTCGCCGGCTGCAAGAAGCCGGAAGAAGCCGCCGCCCCGGCCGCGCCGGCCGCCGACGCCACCGCCTCGGCCGCGCCGAAGCTGACCCTCGACGAGTCCAAGCTGCCGCCGTTCAACCAGTTCCAGGCCAGCGACCTCGACCCCAACGGCAGCGCCTGCACCGACCTCAACAGCTACGCCAATGCCAAGTTCCTGGCCGCCAACCCGGTGCCAAGCGACCGCACCAGCTGGGGCGCGTTCGAGATGCTCGATGAGCGCTCCAATGCCGTGCAGCACCAGTTGGTCGAACAGGCCGCCGCGGCCAAGGACGCCACCGGCGTAGAGAAGCTGGTCGGCGACTTGTGGGCCACCGGCATGGACGAAGCCAAGATCAATGCCCAGGGCATCGAGCCGCTGAAGCCGGAGCTGACCGCCATCGACGGCGTCACCGACCAGGCCAAGCTGGTCGACTACCTGCGCACCAGCGCCGCCAAGGGCCAGAACGAGCTGTTCTCGTTCGGCGCCGAGGCCGATTTCAAGAATTCCAGCATGAACATCGCCTACGCCGCACAGGGCGGCCTGGGTTTGCCGGATCCGGAGTACTACACCAAGGCCGACAACAAGGCCAAGCTCGACGCCTATCAGGCGCACATCGCCAAGGTGCTGGAGCTGTCCGGCGTGAGCGCGGCCGATGCCGCCACCCAGGCCAAGCAGGTCGTGGATTTCGAAACCCGCCTGGCCAAGGTCTCCAAGACCAGCACCGAGCTCTCGCGCGACGCCTCGCTGTTCTACAACCCGGTGAGCCCGGCCGATGCCGACAAGCTGACCCCGAACTGGTCGTGGACCGAGTTCTTCAAGTCGCAGGGCCTGGAAGTGCCGCCGATGTTCTCGCTGGCGATCCCGGCCTTCCACCAGGAAGTGAGCAAGATGATCGGCGACACCGATCCGGCGATCTGGCGCGCCTACCTGCGCTTCCACACCGTCGACAGCGCCTCGCCGTACCTGAGCCAGCCGTTCGTGGACGAGAACTTCGCGTTCTACAACCAGACCATGCGCGGGCAGAAGGAAATCAAACCGCGCTGGAAGCGCGTACTGGCTTCGATCAACAACCAGGCCGGCGAAGCGCTGGGCCAGATGTACGTGCAGGTCGCCTTCCCGGCGGACTCGAAGGCGAAGATGGAAGCGCTGGTGGGCAACCTGCGCACCGCGCTGAAGGCCCGCATCGAGAAGCTCGACTGGATGAGCCCGGAGACCAAGGAAAAGGCGATCGCCAAGTGGAACAGCTTCACCCCGAAGATCGGCTACCCGGACAAGTGGCGCTCGTGGGAAGGCCTGAAGACCGGCCGTGACAGCTACGTGGACAACGTGGTGGCGGCGCAGGAATTCAACTACAAGTGGAACCTGTCCAAGATCGGCAAGCCGGTCGACAAGACCGAGTGGGGCATGAGCCCGCAGACGATCAACGCCTACTACAACCCGTTGCAGAACGAGATCGTGTTCCCGGCCGCGATCCTGCAGCCGCCGTTCTTCGATCCGAATGCGCCGGTGGAAATGAACTACGGTGGCATCGGTGCGGTGATCGGCCATGAGATGACCCACGGTTACGACGACCAGGGCAGCCGCTTCGGGCCGACCGGCAACTTCGAGAACTGGTGGACCGAGGCCGATGCGAAGGGCTTCTCCTCGCGCACCGACCGCCTGGTCAAGCAGTTCGACGCCTACAAGACCGAGAAGGGCAACGTCAGCGGCAACCTGACCCTGGGCGAGAACATCGCCGACCTGGGCGGCTTGAACACCGCCTACGACGCGATGAAGACCGCGACCGCCGGCCAGGACGATCCGAAGACCGACGGCCTGACCCGCGACCAGCGCTTCTTCCTGAACTGGGCCACCGTGTGGCGTCGCAACTTCACCCCGGACGAACTGGCCGTGCGCCTGAAGACCGACCCGCATGCGCCGGCGAACTTCCGCGCGCTGGGTGCGCCTTCGAACATGCCGGCGTTCGCGGCGGCGTTCGAGTGCAAGCCGGGCCAGCCGATGGTGCGCGCCGGGGACAAGCAGGTTGTGATCTGGTAACTACTTTGTTCTTTGGTTGATCTAGAAAGGCCCGGGTGGAAATCCGGGCCTTTCTATTTATTGGCTTGCATGGATCGCGTGCGGCATTCGGGGGCAGGCCCTTTCCGGGACACGCCGTGAATACATCCATGTAGGCTCCTTGGCGACATCCATGTCGCCAAGGGTCCCGGAAAGGGCCTGCCCCCGAATGCCCGATGGTTCAACGCTGGCGGTGGGAGAAGAGCGCCCGCGTCCGCCCCCTGTCGGGCCACCGAAGTGGGAACAAGAAGCGCCGTGCCCCGTTCCGGAAGGGCGGGGCCCGCACCGCAAACTGCCCGACCAGCCGCCGTGATACCCGGCTCCGCGCCGCTCCGCTACACTCCGGCCCATTCCCCTGGCTGGATCTTTCGAATGCCCGTTCTCCGCCCGCTCGCCCTGTCCCTGGCCCTGGCCTCGCTGATCGCCGCTCCTTATGCGGATGCCGCGCCGAAGAAGAAGAAGGCCGCCAGCAAGACGCCCGCCGTCGCGCCGGTCTGCAGCGATTTCTACAGCGCCGCCAACGCCGCCTGGCTGACCGCCAACCCGGTCCCGCAGAGCGGTGCCACCACCGCCCTGGGCCAGTTGGCCGAACGCGCCCAGCAGCAGCAGCGCGAGCTGCTCGATGCTTCGATGCGCGCGCCGCAGAACAACGTGCAGAAGCTGCTCGGCGATTTCTGGGCCAGTGGCCTGGATGAGGCGGCGGTGGAGAAGGACGGCTCGCAGCCGATCGCGCCGCTGCTCTCGCGCATCGATGCGATCAAGAAGTCCAAGGACGTGTCCGCTTCGTTCGCCGCGCTGCACCAGGTCGGTATCCCGGTGGCCTTCAATTTCAGCCCGGACGTGGACCTGAAGGCGCTGGACCGCCACATCGGCTATTTCATGCAGGGCGGCATGGGCCTGCCGGATCCGGCGTTCTATACCCGCACCGATGCTGACTCGGTCACGTTGATGGGCCGCTATCGCAATTACGTCAAGCAGATCCTGGCGCTGACCGGTACGCCGGCGGCCAGCCTGGAGGCCGATACGGTGTCGGTGATCCAGATCGAGACACTGCTGGCCAAGGCGGCCAAGCCGGTCGCCAACGTCAACAACCCGTTCAACAACTACGCGCCGGTTGCGGTGAAGGACGTCACCAAGCAGTTCCGCAACCTGCAGCTGGGCGATTTCCTCAAGGCGCAGTCGGTCAACGACGACCTGGTTTCGATGGCCGACCCGGGCTATTTCAAGCAGCTCGACAGCATGGTCGCCAGCCTCAAGCCGGAGCAGTGGAAGGCGTATCTGCGCTGGCGCGTGGGCGATGCGATGGCGCCGTACCTGTCCAAGAGCTTCCGCGATGCCGACAGCAATTTCCGCGGCCGCCTGCTGCGCGGCGAGACCTTGCCGCCGGCGCGCTGGGTCCAGGTGCTGGATGCGATCAACGTCGCCGCCGGTCCGATGCTGGGCCATGAGTATGTCGAGCGTTACCTGAGCGCGGATGCGCGCCGCCAGGCCGCGGTCATTGCCGATCAGGTGCGCGAGGCGCAGCTCGCCGCGCTCACGCGTACCGGCTGGGGCAATGGGGCGGTGGTGGAGGAAGCCAAGGCCAAGCTGCAGGCGATGAAGATCGAGATCGGCGCGCCGCGCCGCGACCTGGATTACAGCGTGCAGCCGATGGGCCGCGGCAGCTTCGGCGGCAACATGCTGATCGCGTCGACCTGGCGCCATCGCGAGGAGATGAAGCGCATCGGCAAGGGTAATGCCGACCGCCGCTGGGACGTGCTGCCGCAGCAGCCGGCGCTGGCCTACGACATCGCGCAGAACCGCCTGATCGTCACCGCCGCCGTGCTGCAGCCACCGGTGTTCGCCGCTGGCGGCGATCCGGCTGCGCAATACGGCGCGTACGGTGCACTGGTGGCGCGCGAGATCACCCGGGCGATCGATGCCAAGGGCGCGCAGGTCGATGCACAGGGCCAGTTGCGCATGTGGTGGACCCCGGCCGAGCAGACCGCCTGGACCTCGCTGACCAACCGCATCGCGGCACAGTTCAGCGCCCTGCCCTATCCGGGCCTCACCAGCACCAAGGTCAATGGTGCGTTGACGGCAGAGTCCAACCTGGCCGACCAGGTCGGCGTGGAATTGGCCTGGCAGGCTTTCACCGCGGCACAGCCGGCGGCGGCGGTGCCGAGCAAGCAAGCCTTCTTCAATGCCTGGGCCGGGCTGTGGGCGCAGCAGGTGTCGCCGAACGAGGCAGTGCAGCGCGCGGCCACCGACATGCGTGCGCCAGGGCTGTGGCGGGTCAATGCCCCGCTGTCGAACCTGCCGGAGTTCGGCGCGACCTTCCAGTGCAAGGCAGGCCAGCCGATGCAGTGGGTGGACGCGGAGCAGTTGAAGATCTGGCGCTGAGCCGGGTTCGCTGAAAAGCACGAAGGGCGCGGAGTGATCCGCGCCCTTTTTTATGGGCCATACCTGGGCGATTGCGGCTTCGTTTGGTCGGGGCTGAAGCCCCTCCTACAGGGGCTCCACTGTAGGAGCGGCCTCAGCCGCGACTGCCATCTGCACGCGCGCGACGTTCTCGCCGCAGTGCGAGGTTTACTTCACCCGGCGCAGATGTGGCGGCCGCGGCTTGCGGCCACCGAAGGGAGGCTGGCCGCGCCAGTAGCGGATCAGTAGCCAGCCGAACAACATGCCACCGAGGTGGGCGAAGTGCGCTACGCCCGGCTGCCAGCCATTGAAGCCGGCCAGCAGTTCGATCGCGCCGAAGACGATGACGAAGGTGCGGGCCTTCATCGGGATCGGCGGGAACAACAACATCACCCGCTGGTTCGGGAACAGCATGCCGTAGGCCAGCAGCAGGCCGTAGATCGCGCCGGACGCGCCAAGCGTCGGATAGGCATCGCCTCCGTGCGACACCGTCCACCAGCCGACCACCAGCTGGCACAGCGCCGCACCCACGGTGCAGACCAGGTAATAGGTGAGGAAGCGCTTCTCTCCCCAGGTCTGCTCCAGCGGCGCGCCGAACATGAAGAGCGCGAACATGTTGAACAGCAGGTGCATGAAGCCGCCATGCAGGAAGCCATAGGTCAGCAGCTGCCAGATCTGGAAGTTCTGCGCCGGCGAGAACGGATCGAAGCCGCCTTCGCTTACCGGCCACAACATCAGCGGCGCCAGGGCATCGCCCAGCACCATTTGCAGCAGGTACATCAGGCCATTGGCGATCAGCAGGGCCTTGGTGACGGTAGGCAGTCGCGAGAACATGGGGGCATCCGTGGGAACCGCCGCCATGATAGCCGCTAGCCCCGGCGCGGCCCCCACAAGGCGGCGTCGAGGGGATCTTCCGGTTTGGCCCGCTTCACCCGCCCGCGCTCCACCCGCACGCCTTCGGCACGCAGGCGCTGGCTCTGTTCGCGCCAGCCGCGCGAGCCTTCGGGCATGGCGATGCGGCCGTCGGCGCGCAGCACCCGGTGCCACGGCAGGTCCGGGTCTTCGTTGCCCGCCAGGACCTTGGCGACCAGCCGCGCGCGACCGGGCAGCCCGGCGCGTGCGGCCACCTCGCCGTAGCCGGCGACCTGGCCGGCGGGAATGGCGGCGATCGCGCGCAGGATGCGCAGCCGCGCCTCGTCGGCCGGCATGGCGACCGGCTTGGTCAGACGCGGGGCGCTCGTGGTTTTGCGCGCAATGGACATGACGCGGAATCTGCCAGGTGCGCCTCAGCGCATCAGCACTACTTCTTCCGAAGAGGTCGGATGGATCGCCACGGTGTCTTCGAACTGGCGTTTGGTCACGCCCATCTTCAGCGCCACCGCGAAGCCCTGCAGCATTTCGTCGGCGCCTTCGCCGAGCAGGTGGATGCCGACGATGCGCTCTTCGGCGCCCACGCACACCAGCTTGAACAGGCTGCGCTGCGGCGAGTCGGCCAATGCATGCAGCATCGGCCGGAAGTTGCTGGTGTATACCCGCACCTGCTCGCCGCCGAAGCGCTCGCGCGCCTCCTCCTCGCCGAGCCCGACCGCGCCCAGCGGCGGGTGCGAGAACACCACGCTGGGGATGTTGTCGTAATCCAGCCGTGCGTCGGGCCGGCCGCCATACAGGCGATCCATCAGCTTGCGTGCCGCGGCGATGGCCACCGGCGTCAGCCCGACCCTGCCGGCGACGTCGCCTACCGCGTGCACGCTGGGAACGGCGGTGTCCTGGTAGGCATCGACGATGATCTCGCCGTGTTCGCCCAGCGCGATGCCGAGTTGTTCCAGCCCCAGGTTCTGGGTGTTGCCGCGGCGGCCGACGGCGAAGAACACCTGGTCGAAGCGCTGCTCGGCGCAGAGGTCGCCGGTGCCGCCCAGGCGCAGCGCACCGTCGTCATCGCGCCACAGGCGGTTGGCACGGTATTCGAAATGCACGCGCACCCCCTGCTGGCGCAGGTTCTCGGCCAGTTGCGCGGTGACTTCGGCATCGAAGCGGCCAAGCAGGCGCTGGCCCTGCACGAAGACGTGGACGCGGCTGCCGAGGGCCTGCAGCAGGCCGGCCAGCTCGATGGCGATGTAGCCGCCGCCGATGATCGCCACCTGTGCGGGCGCCGCGCACAGGTTGAAGAAGTCGTCCGAGACGCTGCCCAGCTCCGCGCCTTCGATCTGCGGCAGGAGCGGGTGCGCGCCGGTCGCAATGACGATGTGGTCGGCGCTGGTGTGCACGCCGTCGGCGCAAGACACGGTATGCGCATCGACCAGGTGGCCGCGCTGCGGCAGCAGCACGATGCCGTCGGCATCCAGGCGGCGGCGGTAGCTGGCGTGGATGTTGGCGATGTAGCCCTGGCGATGGGCCACCAACTCCTTCCACGACAGCCGCGGCGGTACTACTTCAAAACCGAGCGCGCCGGCCAGCTCGATCTTGGCGGCCAGGTCGGCGGCCAGCCACATCGCCTTCTTCGGCACGCAGCCGACGTTGACGCAGGTGCCGCCGAGCGCGCCCGGCTCCATGATCGCCACGCGTGCGCCGTGCTGGGCGGCGCGGAACGCCGCGGCCAGGCCGCCGGAGCCGCCGCCCATCACCAAAACGTCGTAGTCGTGTCGCGGGCTCATGCAAATCTCTCGGGCCGGTAGGGATGGGGGTCGATCGCCGGCTCGCGGCCGGTCATCAGGTCGGCCATCAGTTGTCCGCTCGCGCTGCTCATGCTGATGCCGAGCATGCCATGGCCGGCGGCGATCCAGACGTGATTACGGCGCGGCGCGCGGCCCAGCGCCGGCAGGTCGTCCCAGGTCATCGGCCGCCAGCCGTACCAGCGCTCCTCCACCTCGGCGCCGGTCGGTTCGTGCAGGTATTCGGCCGCGGCGCGTTCCAGCGCGGCGAGGCGGGTGGCGTTGAGGCGGGTGTCGTAGCCGGAGAATTCCATCGTGCTGCCCACGCGCAGTCCGCTGTCCCACGGCGTCACGAATACCCAGCGGTCCTTCAGCACGACCGGGCGCTTGGGCGCCAGCGCGGGACGGCTGTAGGTAATCGAATAGCCCTTGCCTGGCTGCACCGGCAAGCGCAAACCGGCGGCGGCGGCCAGGCGCGGCGACCACGGACCCGTGGCGACGATCACTTCGCGCGCGCGCCGCGGCCCGACCGAAGTCGCCAGGCGCACGCCCTGGCCGTCCTCTTCGAACCCATCGACGCTGACGTGTTCTTCAATCGCGCCACCGCGACCGACCAACGCCGCAGCGAGCCCGGCGGTGTAGCGATCCGGCCGCAGATGACCATCGCCGGGAAAGCGGATCGCGCCGGCCAGGCCGGGGCGAAACGCGGGATCTTCGGCAGTGTAGGCGGCACCGTCGATGGCCTCGGTGCGCACGCCAAGTGCGTGCAACGCTTCGCACTCGCGCAGGTAATGGCGGAAATTGCGCTCGTCGCGAAAGACATAGTCGAGCCCGTCCTGGCGGAATTCGCAATCCAGCGCGTACCGATCGATCCAGCTGCGCAGGCGTTGCGCCGAGTCATTGAGCAACGCCGCGCGCGCTTGCGTGCTGTGCAGCCAGTCGCGCGGATTGCAGCGACCGGCAAAGCGCAGGAACCAGCGCCACAGCGCCGGGTCCAGCCGCGGTGGCACGTACAACGGCGCATCGGGGCTGAACATCCAGCGCAGCGCCTGCCACGGCATGCCCGGCGCGGCCAACGGCGGCGCATGGCTGGGCGTGAGGGTGCCGCAATTGCCGTGCGAGGTTGCCGCGCCCACCCGGCCTGCGTCGAGCACGCGCACGCCGCGCCCGGCTTCGGCCAGCGCCAGCGCACACGCCAGGCCGATCGCGCCGCCGCCGATCACTACGACATCGTCGTGGGGAATACTCACCCGTGCAGTGTAAGACGGCCCTCGCACGCGCGGCAGACGCGTGCTCAGGCCACGCCGTTGCGCCGGCGCAACGGCGGCCACTGCAGATAGGTGAAACCGCGCCACAGCCATTCCACCGGACCGAAGCGGAAGCTGCGTAGCCACGCATGGCTGGCGAGCACTTGCAACGCAAACAAGCCCAGCGCAAACGCCGGCTGCCATGCCCGTGGCAGGCGCTCGAACAGCCCGGCGCCATAGCCGTAGAACAGCAGCGTGCACACCAGCGATTGCAGCAGGTAGTTGCTCAGCGCCATGCGCCCGGCCGGCGCCAGCCAGCCCAGCGCGGCGACCCAGCGTGTCACCCAGGCCAGGTAGCCCAGGCACATGAGCAGGTTCGCCAGCGAGGCCAGGGCCCAGGCCAGCGACAGCGAGAGGTCAAGCCGCGCCGGGTCCATCCACGGCGAAATCCGGTAGCTCACCGCCATCAGCGCGATGCCCAGCGGTAGCGCGCCCCAGCGCAACAGCGCGAACAGCCTTCCATGGCGCTCGGGCGCGGCGATCACGCCACTGCGCACGAACCAGGCACCAAGCAGGAACATGCCGAGCATGGTTGGCCCGTTCACCAGCAAGGACCGCAGCGACTCGCCCAGGTCGGCGGCCCGCTGCGCGGTGGCTTGCGCGTAGGTGCCGGCGCCGAATGCCTGCCGCTGCGCGTCCAGTGCGTGCTGCCATTGCTGGCCGACCTCGGCGATCTGCTGCTGGAACGTCGCATCGTGCTGCGCCAGCGTGCCGATCGCGCCGAACAACAGCACCCAGGCCGAGGCGAACAGATAGACCACCAGCGCCAACGCCGGCAGCCAGCGCGTCGGCGCCTCGACGAAGGCCAGCAATAGCAGCGACAGCAGCGCGTAGCTGGCCAGGATGTCGCCGGACCACAGCAGCAACGCGTGCACCAGGCCGATCAGCAGTAGGCCGGCGCTGCGCCGCAGGTACATCGGCACGAACGGCCGCCGGGCGCCCTCCGCGCGCGCCGACATCACCGCAAATCCCATCCCGAACAGCAGCGAGAACAAGGTGTAGAACTTGCCCTGGACGAAGAAATACACCCCGGCATCGACCAGGCGGTCGGCGCCGCCCAGGCCCAGATCGACGCCGGTCAGCGCGGCGTTCAACGGCCCGACGAAACCTTCGATGTTCATCAGCAGGATGCCGAACAGCGCGAACCCGCGCAGCACGTCGAGCAGGACGATGCGCTCGGCCGGGGCAATCGGCTGCAGGGCGGTTGGTTTCATGGGCACACGATAGCGTGGGTGCCGGCCGGCTATGGCGGCGCCAGAAAAGCAAACGGCCCGCCGAAGCGGGCCGCGTGGCAGCGCCAAAGGCGCTTAGTGGTGGTGACCACCGTCGCCATGGACATGGCCGTGTTCGGTTTCTTCGGCACTGGCCTCGCGCACGTCGATGATCTCGACGTCGAAATGCAGGTCCTTGCCGGCCATCGGGTGGTTGAGGTCAACATCGACCACGCTCATGCCGACCTTCTGCACGGTGACCGCGCGCGGGCCGAAGTTGGTCTGCAGCACTACCTGCATGCCCGGCACCAGCTTGGTGGTACCGAAGTGCTTCTTGGGCACGCGCTGGCCAAGGCCTTCGCGGCGCTCGCCGTAGGCATCGGCGGCGGCGACATCGACGCCGAAGCTGTCGCCGGCTTCCTTGTCCATCATCGCCTGCTCCAGGCCCGGGATGATGTTGCCGTGGCCGACCAGGATCGCCAGCGGCTCGCGGTCCTTGGAACTCTCGATCGGCGCCTGGCCAACTTCGGAGACGGTGTAGTGGAAACGGACGACGCGGTCTTTTTCGATCTTCATGGTGGCTCTGGCTGGGGCTGCCCGATGCAGGCAGAGGACGGCTTGTCGGCCGCCGGAGGCGCCGCCATGATGGCGGCCATTCAAACCGCGCATTATCCGGGCTCAATGCACAACACGCCAGCCGTTCGACCCGAGACCGCCGCGCCGTGGCTGCGCCCGGCCCCGCTGATCCTGCTTGGGCTCGCCCTGGCGCTGGCCGGCTGCGCCAGCAAACCACCGCCGCGCAAGGCTGGCCTGCCCCCCGCACGGGCTTGGCCGCAAGTGGCCCCGGCCGACCCGGCCGCCGCCAACGCGGTGCTGATGCGCGCCCTGGGTCTGGTCGGCACGCCCTACCGCTACGGCGGCAACACGCCCGAGGGCGGCTTCGATTGCAGCGGCCTGGTGACCTACGTCTACCGCGACATGCTCGATCTGCGCCTGCCGCGCAGTTCCAGCGAGCTGGCCGCCGTGCAGGGCCCGAAGATCGCGCCAGAGCGGCTGGCGGCCGGCGACCTGGTGTTTTTCGGCAACCGCGGCGATGTTTCGCACGTCGGGATCTACGTCGGCGAAGGCCGCTTCGTGCATGCGCCGAGCAGCGGCGGCACGGTCCGCCTGGACACGCTGGACGGCTATTACTGGCGAGACCACTACACCGGGTCAAAACGTGTATTACATTGAAGTGTGACGCACGACACATTGTGAAAAACGGAAATTTAACGGGATTTAAACCTCACGCCGGCTTCACCAGGGCATCATCGCGCATCGCCTGCCGCAATGTGATCCCAGCGTGACGACCGACGACTTGTCTTTCACCCCGCGTTTCCTTTCCCGGAACTCGCTTCGCCTGCTCTGCACCACCGTGCTCTGCCTGGCCGCCGCTCCGGTGCTGGCCCAGAACGTGGACAAGCTCGCCGCGACGCCCGACCTGGCCCTGCAAGACCCCGCCACGACGGCCGCCCCGGCCCAGCGCAGCCGCGCCGATGCCGCCGCCACCGCGACCCTGGCCGCCCTGCTGCCGCACCTGGCCGGCAACGACACCATTCCGCTGATGGACCGTTCGGCGATGTTCGCCGGCGATATCAGCCGCCTGCTCGCCAACTACGACGTTTCCCAGAGCGCGGCAGACCGCGCCGAGATCGCCGTCAACGACGGCAAGGTCCAGACCATCCTCAAGCGCGCCATGGGCTTGCTGGGCACGCCCTATCGTTGGGGCGGCACCTCGCCGGACGGCTTCGATTGCAGCGGCCTGGTCGGCTACGTGTTCAAGAACGCCCTGGGCATCGAGCTGCCGCGCGTCTCGCGCGAGATGGCGCACGACAATGCCGCCGCCCTGATCAAGGACCGCGCCGCCCTGACCGCTGGCGACCTGGTGTTCTTCGGCCGCCGCGGCCGTGTCGACCACGTCGGCATCTATGTCGGCGACGGCCGTTTCCTGCATGCGCCGAGCCGTGGCAAGGACGTGCAGATCGACACCCTGGCCAGCGGCTACTGGAGCGAGAAGTTCGTGCAGGCGCGCCGGGTGCTGTAAGCGTCCATCGGATCGTTGCAGAGAAAAAGGCCGCGCGAGCGGCCTTTTTTGCTTGTCTACGTTTGTGTGGCGGTCAGTGCCCTGGCTTGCGGCGTGGGCCCCGTTCCGACGGGTAGGGGCTTCGCGCTGTCGGGCAGACGTCCTGTCTGACGCCATCGCCGCGGGCCATCCATGGCCCACTGAAGCCCCTACCCGCCGAAACGGCGCCAGGCGCTTTTGTTGTCCCACTTCGATGGGACGAACTGTTTTGGGGGGAGGGGAAAAGCAAATGCAGGGCCGCCTGAGGTCAGTTGTGGCGGGGTGCCAGTGAGCCAGCGCTCGCTAACCCCGCTGGAGGAAAGCCCCCTTCTGTTAAGGGGGCGCGGCGATAGCCGCGGGGATAGGCAAGCCCGGAGTCGGGGCCCGAAGTTTGCAAAGCAAACTTTGGGGGCTAGGGCCGCGCAGCGGAACTGGGCACGCCCCCGAGAAAGCCCCTGCCCCCGAATGCCGCTAGCCATCTTGCGCGGCCCATGAATCGACAATTGGACTCAGCGCTCTGACCCAGCCTGATACTGCGCCACCGTCTCCTCGATCCCCTTGCTCAACTCCATCACCTTCAGCGCGTACTCGGCCAGGCGTTGGTCGGCCGGGGTATCCGGCTGCCAGCTGGGAACGACCACCGGCGTGGCGTGGTCATCGTCCATCGCCACGAACACGATGATGCAGTGGGTGCACAAGCGCGACGCCCCGCCCACCGGGCTGCGCGCCCAGACATCGATGGCGAAGTGCATGCTGGTGCGGCCGGTGTAGACCAGCTTGGCCGAGACCGTCACCACATCGCCGATCAGGATCGGCGCGACGAAGCGGATGCCGCCCACCGCGACAGTCACGCAATAGCGGCTGCTCCAGCCGCTGGCCGCGGCGAAGCCGACCTGGTCGATCCACTTCATCACCACGCCGCCGTGGACCTTGCCACCGAAATTCACGTCGTTGGGCTCGGCCAGGAACCGGAAGTTCAACTCACGCTGCTCGCCACTCACTCGTCCGGCTCCTGTTGCGGGGGCGGCCAGTTTGCCACGCCGCCGGCCCGGTGCCGCCTGGCCGGTCCGGGGCCGAATCGGCGTTGACTGAGATGTCTGCCCCCGGGGGTACCGGCCAGGGTGGACCCGCGATATCCGTGGCCCCACCGCAGTGGGCGCCGGGCTGTCGACCGGACAGGGGGCGGCCTGGCCGGAAGCTGCTTTATCTCCCAGCGCTCCGCCCCGCGCAGGCTACAGCGTGGGCGGGACGTGCATGGCAGCTATTCCTGATTTCAACCGGCGGTGTGTGATCTGGTTCGGCCAGCCACATGCGCAGGAACGCGAAATCCTCGCCGCCGCAGGCTGGCGCCTGCGCATCGTCGAGCGCGACGACGAAGTGGGCATCGGCCTGCGCAGCGACGACCTGGTCGTCGGCCTGGTCGACCTGCGCGACAACGGCGCCGACCTGGCCCGCGTGCAACGCTTGCTCGACACCCATCGCTACCTGGCGCTGATGGCCGTCACTGCCGCCGAACCGAACAGCAGCGAGCCGGTCGAGCAATTGCTCGAGCAATGCATCGAAACCTTCAGCAGTCCGCTCGACCCGCGCCGCATCGTGCAGGCGTTGCGCTTGCTGGAATCGCCGGCGCAAAGCGACCAGCGGCACGGCGTGGAAGCGCTGATCGGCGACAGTTCGATCATGCGCGCCACCCATGCGCGCCTGCGCAAGTTCGCACCGGTCGAGCTGCCGGTGCTGGTGACCGGCGACACCGGCACCGGCAAGGAAGTCGCCGCCCGGGCCATCCACGAGTTGTCGCCACGCGCGGGGCGCGCGTTTGTCGCGGTCAACTGCGGCGCGCTGCCGGCCAGCCTGGTGCAGTCGGAATTGTTCGGCCACGAGCGCGGCGCCTTTACCGGCGCTGCGTCCCGGCGCCTGGGCTTGTTCGAATCGGCCAGCGGCGGCACCGTGTTTCTCGACGAGATCGGCGACCTGCCGCTGGATGCGCAGACCAACCTGCTGCGGGTGCTGCAGGAAGGCACGATCGAGCGGGTCGGCAGCAACCAGCCGGTGAAGGTGGATGTGCGGGTGATCGCCGCCACCCACGTCGACCTCGAACAAGCCGTCGAAGCCGGGCATTTCCGCCGCGACCTCTACTATCGCTTGAATGTCCTGCGCCTGCCGATGCCCGCGCTGCGCGAGCGCGGCAGCGACATCACCCTGCTGGCGCACCACTTCCTGGATCGCTTCCGCGACCACCACCCGACCCGCGCGCGCGGCTTCTCGATCTCGGCGCTGCAGGCCATGGCCAGCTTCGACTGGCCCGGCAACGTGCGCGAGTTGCTCAACCGCGTGCAGCGAGCCGCGGTCATCGCCGAGCAGGAGTTGATCACCGATATCGACCTGGAACTGGCCAGCGCGCCGATCTCGCCGCGCCCGCGCCTGGACCTGGCGCGCGACCGCGCCGAACGCGATGCCTTGCTGTTGAGCCTGCGCCAGAGCCAATACAACGTCAGTGCCTGCGCGCGAAAAATGCAGGTCTCGCGGGTCACGGTGTATCGGTTGTGCCGCAAGCACGGCGTCGCGCTGGGACGCGAGCCGTGATTCAAGCCAGGTACGGCTACAGCATGTAGGGCACCTTGAATGCCAGGCTGAAGTCCGGCGCATCCGGGGTCAGGCCCACGCCGAGCAGGCTCACCAGGGTCGCGTGCGAGTTCAGCGCATAGGTCACGCCGAAGTTGAGCGTGCCGGCGTTGGCGTCACTGCCAATCACCTTGACCCACTGGCCATTCTCGTAGCGTGTGGAAGCGCGGCCGCTGAGCTTGTCGCTGAAGGACAGGCTCAGGCTGGTGCGCTCGTTGAAGGCGAAGGCGACGCCGGCGCCGAAGTAGAACGAATCGCCCAGCCGCACCTCGCCCGGATTGACCGTGTCGGGATTGCTGTCGATGTCGTCGAAGCTGCGCTTGAACGAATAGATGTAGCCGATGTTGGCGAACAGGATCGCCGGATCGGCAGTCTTCACCGCCGACAGGCCGATGTTGCCTTGCCACAGGCCATTGCCGGTGGGTTGCTGGCTGGGCACGGCGAAGCGGATGAACTGATCGTCATCGCGCTCAAGCACCTTCCAGTCCACCCCGTACGGCTCTCGACCGGTGGGCGCGGTGACGCCGAAGGTCAATACTGTTTCCGGGATTCTGCCCTTCTCCGGGAACAGCCGGTAGTTGCCGCTCAAGGCAATGTCGCCCAGGCCACCGCCGCTGGTCTCTTCCTGCGCAATGGCCGCCGCCGAACCGCCGGCGCCGCCCTTCTGGTAGACCGTCTTGCGCTCCAGGAACGGGATATCGGCGTTGAGGGTCACGTTCGGGCTGACGCCCCAGCGGAAGGCAAGGTTGTAGGTCAGCGAATCGGATTCGACATTCTCGATGGCAATGTTGCCCAGGAAGATCGCATCCAGCGCCAGGAAGCCGTTGAGCGTGAGCAGCTTGCGGTCGTAGCGGGCGTAGGTGAGGCTGTTTTCGATCGTCAGCCGCTGGTTGAACAGCGCGCGCACCTGCTGCTTGACGTCATCGACGCTGCGGCGAGTGTCGGCCTTGGCCTGCTGGCCTTCGGCCGCGCTACTGGCATAACCGGCGCCGGGCGGTGGGGGCGCGGCGTCGCGCGAAGACGCATCCGCCGCATCGGCGGCGACCGCGGCGGCCGCTGCCGGCACCGAGGCAGTAGCAGTGACCGGCGTGGCACCGGTCTTGCCGGCCAGCCGCGCCTGCATCGCCTGCACCTGCACATCGAGTTCGCGCAAGCGGCGCACTTCCTGGGCGTAGCTCGCCTTCAACGCTTCGAGCTGCGCCACCAGTTCCTTGACGTCGGCCGCGTCGGCTGCGGTGCCCGCCGTCGCGGGCGCCGGCGCGTTCTGCGCCAATACCGGCGTGCTGCTGCTCCACAACGCGGCCAGGGTCGCACCGGCCGCCGCTCCATATCGCATCTTCCTTTGCATTTGCACGCTCTCCCCCGTCGCCGCCACGGCGCGGTTTCTGTGATCGAAGGACTACTGGCCAATCCCCGGGCTGATCCCGCGTGCCAGGGTGATGGCCTGGGCGACGTTCTGGTTCAGCGGCAGGTTGTTGGACATCGTTTGCCGCACCAGGTCCAGCTGCAGGCGGTTGCTGACTTGCTGTGCGTCGCCGGTGAGCTGGATGCTCTGGCCGACGCTGCCGTTGCGGATCCACTGCTGCACCTCGCCTTGCCCGGCGATCATCAACAGCACGCCAGCCGCACCATTGCCGTAGTTGGCCGTCGCGGTGGCGGCGCCATCGGTGACGCTGGCGGTGGCGTTGTTGGTCAGCGTCGCGGCCGGGGTCGGCGGCGCGCTGCCATCACGCACGGTCAATTGGGTGTTGTTGGTGGCGGCATTGCCATCGCCGGCCACTTGCACGCTCTGCACCAGGCCGGCGACGTTCTGCAGGCCACTGGCATCGACACTGCGGTCGGGCGCGGCGTTGTCTTGCGTCGGCAGCGTAGCCACTTGCGCGGCCGGTGCCGGGGTCGGCGCCACGGTCGGCGCGGCGGCGGCCACCTGCGTGGCGGCCGACTGCGGCAGTGGCGCATCGGCCGGGGTGATGTTGACCGTCGGGGTGAAGGTCACCTTGGGCACATTGCCGCCGTGGCTGAAATCCATCGCGACCTTCATCGTGCTTTCCAGCACCTGCCCGGTCGCGGTCTGCCAGGTGGAAATCATCGATACGCCGAACCAGGCCACCGAGTTGTCGCCCACGGTGTAGCGGCCGCGCATGCCGGCCAGTTCGTCGTCCGAGATCTCGCTGATGCCGCTACCGGTCGTCGCTGGTGGCGGCTCGGCCGCTTGCTGCGCGCAGGCGTTGAACGCGGGCTGCAGCATGGCCGCTCCAAGGGCCAGCAACAGGGGATTGGGCTTGTTCATGGCATTACTCCTTCAGAACAGGTCGGCATGGGTGAAGCCGAAGTCGACCAGCTCCGCTTCGGTGATCGGCCCCTGCCGCGCATACAGGGCGCGGGCACTGGGCTTGCTGCTGGGTTGCAGCAGGACGGTATTGCGATCGAAGTCGCTGCCAATGACCACGAACACCGCACGCGAGGGCCACGCTTCGAGGAATTCGGAAACCGGGATGTTGCGGTTGCCCAGGATCGGATCGGCCAGCTCGACGCGATCGTCGATGACCTGCTTGAGCACCACGAAATGGCGGAACCCACGCACGTCCATCAGCACCAGGCCGGGCACGCGCAGGTTGCGCAGGCGATCTTCATTGATGCGGTAGCCGCGCCCGCGCATGCCGAGCGATTCGACGTAACGCTTGATGTCCAGCAGGGAGAAACCACGCTCCTGGACGATCTGCGGATCGGACACGCCCATCATGCCTTCGATCACCGCGTGCTCGTCGACATCGACGTTGTAGCCATACTTCAGAATAGTGGCCAGGGCCGCCGCGCCGCAGCTGTAGTCGGTCTGCTGGCGCACCAGATAGCGGTAGCGCCCTTCGTGCATGCTCTCCACTTGCCCGTTGTACAGCGCGCCATTGGGCAGTACGCCGGCAAACGAAATTTCGCCCGCCCATGCCCGGGGGCACAGCAAGAGCAGCAGGCACAACAGGATCGAGGACTTCATCGCGCAGGCTTCCTGGGTTGGAAGCCCCCGTCCCAGGGGGACTAGGAACGGGGGCTTCCGGGGTGGCCCGGCCATTGGCGGATGGCCGGGTTTGTTGCTCCTAACGCCAGATGCCGGTTGCGCCGGCCAGGCCTGTTACTCGCCGCCGCCAGGACCGGTCGGACCGGTGGATGGCTGCGCGACGGCCAACGCCAGGCTGTTTGCCTGCAGGTTGCCGGTGCCCGAAGCGACATTGACGCCGATGTTGCCGGACGCGCCGGAGAACGCCGAGCCAGACAGCGAAGCGGTGTTGGTCGCATCGACCACTACCCACTGGGTGCTGCGCACGGTGCCGCTGAGCGAGGCGTACAGGTCGGCTACGCCGAGCTCCACGAAGCCCAGATCGCCTTCCTCGGTGCCCTCGTAGGTGCCTTCGCTGTCGTTGTCGAATGCGATGCCGCCCACGCCGTCGCGATACGGGTTGTCGATCGCGCCGCCAATCTCGTTGTCCATATCGAGATGGCCGGTTTCATCGCCGTTCGGATGCGGCAACGCGCCGTCCCAGCTGTCGAGGTAGAAATTGCCCTGCTGGTACGAGTTGCCAGTGCTGGCGGTCTCTCCCGAAGCGGTGCCCTCGTAGCCACCGACGCCCACGGCGGCGGTATAGCCACGAACGTTGCCGCGCAGGCTGACGTCGACGCTGTCGGTAAAGCGCTCGACATAGCCGGCGTTGCTGGTGGCGTTGCCGCTGGACACCTGGTTCGACGAGATCGACGCCTGCGCCATGGCGCTGGTGGCGACCGACGCCGACAGCGCGTTCTTCTGCGCATTGTTGTTGCCCGAGGCGACGTTGGCGCCGATGTTGCCGGACGCGGCGCTGAACGCATTTCCACCCAGCGAAGCGGCGTTGGTCACACCTTCGTTGATCGTGGTGTTTTCCATGCCCGACTGGTTGACGAACACTTCCGCATCGGCCATGCCGAAGGCGAAGCTGCTGTCAGCGGCCGAAAGCGCGGCGGCGTTGTCCTGGGTGTTGTTGTCGCCAGCGGCGACGTTGAAGCCCAGGTTGCCGGACGCTTCGGAGGCAACGTCATCGGCGATCGAGGCATCATTGGTCAGCGACTCGTTTTCGCCGCTGTTGCCGCTGATCGACTGGCGGTTGTCGATCACCGAGATCGCCGCCGAGTCCAGGTCGATGTTGCCGGTGATGGTCGGGTCGCCACTGAAGTTGATGTCGCTGCTCAGGCGCAGGTCCTTCTCCAGGTTCACGTCCATGCCGTGGTTGTTCTTGTCGCGATTCTCATCGCCACCGACCGTGTAGCTCTCGTTGACGTTGACGTTGCGCGTCTCGTCATAGGAGATGTTGGTGTCTTCGTCGGTGCGGGTGCCGTCATAGCGCAGGCGCGCGGCGGCATCCAGGCGCAGGCGCGCCGAAGCGTCGAGGGCCAGGTCGACATCGGTATCGACATTGGTGTTGGTATTCGTGTTGGTATTGGTGTTCGTGTTCGTGGTGGTCGTGGTGGTCGTGGTGGTGTCAGTGTCGGTATTGGTGTTCGTGGTGTCGTTGTCAGTGGTGTTCAACCAGGTGCGCGACTCGACCACGTTGTGCAGGTGGTTGATGTTGGCGCTTGCGTTCTGGTCGTCCTGCGCGCTGGCTGCCGAGCTGAAAACCAGCGCGGAAACCGCCATGGCGAGTACTGTCCATTTGTGATTCGCGTTCATGGTGCCCTCTTCGTATGTGCTGACTATCGGGTGGTGGTGCGTCTCACGGACC
>Ga0160435_1000085_pt1 | contig 54519 bp, 48 predicted proteins | sample HID1973K_E0MG_FD_108213 | JGI IMG/M metagenome (GOLD analysis project Ga0160435, IMG submission 108213) | Enriched mosquito-associated microbial communities from UW Madison campus, WI, USA - HID1973K_E0 MG | ecosystem: Host-associated > Arthropoda: Insects > Digestive system > Unclassified ...
CCGACACCACAACATCACAGACCCACCGCCGAACGGGGCTTCGGCGGTTCAACGGGAAACCCGGGGCAGAACCGGGTGGGGACCTTAGGACCCACCCGGTTCGCCCACCCGTTGCTTCTCGCGATCCGGGGGAGATCATGAGCACGCTGCGTTCCAGGCTGAGGGCGACGACCGTCGCCGTGGCGGTGATCGGCGTACTCGCCGGCGGGCTCGCGGGCACGGCGGCGCACGCCGCGGGCACCGGCATCCTCTCCGGCTCGGTGGTCGATCCCGACGGTGTGCCGGTCTCCGACGTGTCGGTCGAGCTCGCCCGCGTCGGCGGCGGCCCGGTGCCCAACCCGGTCGCGACCGATGAGGACGGCGAGTACACGTTCCCCGCGCTCGACGCCGGTCAGTATCGCGTCCTGTTCAACACCGCGATCCGCGACGACCTGCTGTCGGAGTGGTACGACGGCGTCCGGAGCGAGTCGGATGCCACGCCGCTGACGATCGCCGACGGCGGCGCCGCGACCGCCGACGCGACCCTGCAGGCCGCGGCCTCCGTGTCCGGCACGGTGCGCAGCGCCGACAGCCTCGATCCCGTCGGCGACGTCGAGGTGACGGTGCTGATCCAGACGGCGGACGGGGACTCCTGGGCAGGCTCGACGAGCACGGATGCCGACGGCCACTACGAGATCGGAAGCCTCTGGCCGGGCACCTATCGCCTGCAGTTCGATCCCTCGGCGGATTTCGCGCGGTTCTCGACGTCGTTCTTCGCTCTCGCCGAGGGAGCCACGCGATCCGACCCCGACACCGAGCTCGAGACGGCCGGGGTGGTTTCGGGCGTCGTGACCGGACCGGGGGGTCTGCCGGTCGATCAGGCGCAGGTCGTCGTATACCCGGCGGCCGGTGCCGACGAGGTCGATCGGGCGACGACGAACGAAGCCGGCGAGTACCAGGTGACCGGCCTGTACGGCGACTTCGTCGTACAGTTCCTCGCTCCCGTGGGTTCGGAGCTCGGCGGCCAGTGGTGGGAGGGTGCGGGCACCCGTGCGGACGCCACGGTGGTCTCGCTCGAGAACACGTCGGCCCCGGGCATCGACGCGCAGCTCACGCCGGGAGTCTCCCTCTCGGGCACGGCGTCGGACGGATTCGGGGGCGTCGCCGATGTGTCCGTCTACGCCTACCCGACGACCTGCGACACGACCGTGCCCACCGCCACCGCGCGGACGGACGCCGACGGCGCCTACCGGCTGACCGGCCTCGCCGCGGGCGCCTACCGGGTCCGCGTCGGCGACGAGGCGACCATCGGCTACGCGCCGAAGTGGCGCGGAGGAACGACGGCCTGCGCATCGAGCACCGAGATCGAGGTCGGATCGACGCCCGTCACGGGCGCCGACGTCCTGCTCGGCGAGACGCTCGCGGGGAAGGTCACTGGCGTCTCGAGCGCCGCGCTCGCCGGAGTCTCGGTGCAGGCCGTCCCGGTGAGCGACGACGACGCGGTGCCCGCGTCCGTGCTCACGACGTCGACCGGCGCCTTCAGCCTCCGAGGACTTCCGGCGGGTCAGTACCGCATCGCCTTCGGCGCGACGGCGCGCCCCGGCCGCTACCTCGCGGAGTGGTGGAAGGATGCCGCGACCGCCGCGACGTCGACGCCCGTCACCGTGACCGCGGGCACGACGCCCGCCTCGCTCACCGCGACCCTCGCCCTCACGCCGGTCACCGTCGCCACGCCGGCCATCACCGGCACGCCGCGGGTGGGTGTGAAGCTCACGGCATCCGCAGCGCCCACCGGCACGACCTACGCGTACCGCTGGTACGCGGGAGGCGTCGCGATCAGCGGCGCGACGTCGCGCACGTTCACTCCGGGTGCGGCGCAGCGCGGCACGGCGATCACCGTGCGGGTGACCGCCTCGCGCACCGGATACGCGTCGGCATCGAAGACGTCCGCGCCGACCTCGGCGGTGCGCACCGGCATCCTGACCGCCGCGACGCCGACGATCTCGGGCACGGTGAAGGTCGGGAGGAAGCTGACGGCCAAGCCCGGGACCTGGACGGCGGGCACGAAGTTCTCGTACCAGTGGTACGCGAACGGCAAGGCGATCTCGAAGGCCACGGCGGCGACGCTGACCCTGAAGTCGACCCACAAGGGCAAGGCGATCACGGTCAAGGTGACCGGGAAGAAGTCCGGCTACGCCACGGTGGCCAAGACCTCGAAGGCGACGAAGAAGGTCGGCTGAGCGCGAGGCCGACCCGTCGGGCGGAGGGGCTTCCCTCCGCCCGATCGTCGCGCGGGTGATCGGGCGGAGCATCGCGCGGATGGTCGTGGTATCGCGGATAGGCTGGCGGCATGGCACTGTTCTCGCGTCGTGGCGCTTCCGACGAGCACGACCCGATCGAGCAGGATCCCGACGAGACCGCGGCGCCCGAGGTCGTCCTTCCCGAGGAGATCGTCCCCGAGGTGGGCATCTCGTTCTCGACCTACGGGAAGGCCGCGACCGTCCCCGCCGCCACCCGGCCGGCGGCGGAGGCTCCGGAGCGCACCCAGACCGTCCCGGGACTTCCCGACAACGCCGTGCTGAAGCAGGCGCTCGCCGCTCTGCCGGAAAAGCCGCAGAACACCGACGTCATGAACGTGATGCGGCAGGCGCTCCAGGGCCACCTCTACGTGCGAGTGCAGGGCGACGCGAAGGCGCTCATCGCCGAGGGACAGGGACTCACGCTCGCCGTGACGGCCATAGAGGACAAGCGCTTCCTCCTCGCGTTCACCGGGGGAGCGGCGCTGCAGGACTCCGTGCGCGCCGACGGGGATGCCGCGACCTCCGCGGTGGGCCAGCCGGCATCGACCGTGTTCCAGAACGTGGTGGCGGGATCCTACGCCGGGCTGTTCCTCGATCACGCGACGAGCGGGGCGCGGCTGATCCTGCCGGCCGAGCTCATCGCGAAGGCGCTCGAGGAGGCCGACCCCGCGTTCACGCTCAAGACGCTGCTCGTGTCGGAGCGCACCGACAAGACACCCATCGACGTCGCCGAGGCGCTCACCCGCAGCCGGATCTGGGTCGCGGGCGGCGCCGACGAGACCGGGCGGATCGGGCTGGCTGAAGCGCGGTCGTCGGACGGGCGTCGACGGCTCGAGGTGTTCTCGCACCCGCTCGAGGTGATCGCGCTCGGACGCGGTGACCGGCCGCTGCCGCTCACCGGCGAGCAGCTGGGCAAGGCGCTCGCCTCGGACGAGGGGATCACGGGCGTCGTGGTCGATCCGGCCGGACCGTGGATCGAACTCGGACGCACCGAACTCGCTCCGGTGATCGCGCTCGCCGGTTGACCGCTCCGGTTCGCGGGTGCGGGCGCGGGGTGTCGCGCGCACGGCGTGACCGCTTAGGGTCGTGCCATGGCCTCTGAGCGGATCGCCCTGACCGTCGGCGACAGGGATGTGTCGCTGTCGAGCCCGAACCGGGTCATCTGGCCTGAGCTCGGCATCACCAAGCACGAGCTCGCCGAGTACGTCATCGCCGTCGCCGAGCCGTTCCTGCGGGCCAACGGGCACCGGCCGGTCTCGCTGGAGCGGTTCCCGGACACCGTCGACGGCGAGCGCTTCTTCTCCAAGAACCCGCCGAAGGGCGCCCCGGACTACGTGCACCAGGTGATGTGCACCTACAACAGCGGCCGACGGCATCCGCAGGTCGTCCTCGACGAGGCGGCGGCGATCGTGTGGGCGGTGCAGATGAACACGGTGGTCTTCCATCCGTGGGCCTCGCTCGCCGCCGACACCGACAACCCCGTCGAGCTGCGCATCGATCTCGACCCGCAGCCGGGAACGGACTTCGCGGATGCCGCGGCCGTCGCGCCTGCGCTGCGCGATGTCCTCCGTGAGGCGGGCCTGGAGGCGTGGCTCAAGACCAGCGGCAACCGCGGCATCCACGTCTTCTGCCCCATCGAGCCGACGCACGAGTTCCTCGACGTGCGTCACGCCGTCATCGCCGCCGGGCGCGAGCTCGAGCGCCGCATGCCCGACAGGGTCACGACCAACTGGTGGAAGGAAGAGCGCGGAGAGCGGATCTTCATCGACTTCAACCAGGCCAATCGCGACCGCACGATGGCGGGGGCCTACAGCGCGCGCGCTCTGCCGCAGGCGACGGTGGCGGCCCCGATCACGTGGGATGAACTGGCCGCCGGTGTCGATCCGGCTTCGTTCACGGTGCGGACGGTGCCCCAGCGCCTCGCCGACTCCGGTGATCCCTGGGCCGGTCTGCAGGACTCCCCGGGCCGCATCGACACCCTCCTCGAATGGTGGGAGCGCGACCTGTCCGACGGGCTCGGCGAACTCCCGTTCCCGCCGGAGTTCCCGAAGATGCCGGGCGAGCCGCCGCGCGTGCAGCCGAGCCGCGCGAAGTCGACCGACTCCTGAGCCGCGCTACCCCGCCGACGGCGATGTGAACGCCGGGTCGTCGCGGTGCTTGGGACGCGCCCAGCGGGCGGGCAGGTCCGGACCGTCCCAGACCTGGACGATGCCCCAGGCGACCGCGGCGATGGGCACGGCGAGTACAGCGCCGATGATGCCGCTCAGCACGGTGCCGATCGTCAGCGCGATGAGGACGACGAAGGCGTGCAGCTTCATGGTGCGTCCCATGAGGAACGGCTGGAGGAGGTTCCCTTCGAGCTGGTTCACGAGGACGACGACCCCCACGACGATCAGTGCGACGACCCAGCCGTTGGCGACCAGCGCCACGAGCGCGGCGAGGATCCCGGCCACCGTCGCCCCGACGATCGGGATGAAGGCGAGGAGGAAGACCAGCACGGCCAGCGGAATGGCCAGCGGCACCTGGAGGATCAGGAGGCCGATGAGGATGCCGATGGCGTCGACGGCGGCGACCGTCGCCGTGCCGCGGACATACGAGCCGAGCGTCGACACCGTCTTGTCGCCGATGCGGATCGCGCGCTCGTACTGCGCGCCGCGGAACGGCCGGAGGACGAAGGCCCACAGCTGCGGTCCGTCCTTGAGGAAGAAGAACAGGATCACGACCATGAGGACGAGTCCGGTCACGAAGTTCGCGACGACGCCGACGCCCGCGAGCGCCCCCGAGCCGAACTGCGCGCTCGTGACGAAGTCGGTGAGGCTCGCCACCCACTCGTCGATCTGCCCCTGGTCGATGTCGAACGGGAGCGTGCCGACCCAGGCCATGAGGTCGTCGAATCCCTGCTGGGCCTTGGCGTAGAGCTCATCCCACTGGTCGCGGACGGCCCAGACGATGAGCCACGACACGGCGCCCAGGATGACGAGGATCGCCAGGAGCGCGAGCAGCGTCGCCGCGATCGACGGCACGCCTCGCGCGCGCAGCCAGGTCATCACGGGGGCGAAGGCCGACGCGAGGATGAGCGCGAGGACCAGCGGGATCGTGACGACGGTGATCTGCTGGATGCCGACGATGACGCCGGCCGTGATCGCCACGACGATGATCACCTGCAGGGACCGGATCGCGAACGTGCCGAGGCCGTCGGACCAGAGGCTCCACGGCTTGCCGTCGGTCGCCATGCGCACCGGCGCGCCCGTCGTGTCGAGCCGGACGCTCTGCGGCGCGGACCGGAAGAGGTCGAAGAGTCCCATGCCTCGACGCTAGACGACACAGCCCCCTTCGCGTGCACCGCGAGCTTGCCGGTTGCGCCGCGACCTTGCCTGTTGTAGCGCGAGCTTGCCGGTTGTAGCGCGAGCTTGCCGGCAAGCTCGGCGCGGACGGGGCAAGCTCGGCGCGGACCCGGCAAGCTCGGCGCCGACGGGGCAAGCTCGGCGCCGACCCGGCAAGCTCGGCGCCGACCCGGCAAGCTCGGCGCGGACCGGGCGAGGTCAGCGCGGGGGCAGCTGCCACTCCCGCTCGGTCAGGACACGCGCGACGGTGAGGCCGATCGCGAGGGCCACCACGACGAAGACGGCCTGCATGCCGTTCTGGATCGCCGCGAGCGTGTCGCCGTCGATCACCCCGGCGATCGAGCGGTACGCCGCCGCCCCCGGGACCATGATCAGCACCGCCGGCACCGTGAGCGTCACCCGCGGTGCCCGCAGGCGGTCGCCGACGAGGTACGCGCCGAGACCGACGGCGAGGGCCGCCGCCGCGGCGGCCACCGCCGGCATGAGCCCCGCGTCGACGAGCGCGAGCCTCCCGACGTTCGCCGCGGCGCCCAGCAGCCCGGCGGCGGCGGCGATGGCCCACGGCGTGGAGAACAGCACCGCGAACCCCACCACGCCAACGAAACCGGCGGCGAAGCGCATGACCGAGAGCCACGGCTCGGCGAAGGCGGGGCTCGCGGTCTGGGTGACAGTCGCGTCGAAGATCGCGGCGACGCCCCATACCGCGGTGCCCGTGGCGAGAAGGATCAGCACCGCGTACGTCACGCGCGCGATGCCCGAGTTGAGGTCGAGCCGGGCGAGGTCGAGCGCCCCGGTCACCAGCGGGAAGCCGGGGACGAGGAACAGGACGGCGCTCGTGAGTGCGGCGTCGTGCTGCCCGCCCGGAAGCCCCACGAGCGTGAAGACCTGGGCGACCAGCAGATACACGAGGAGCGCCGTCGCGGCCGAGGCGAACACGACGAGGAACTCGTTCGTCCGCAGGCGGTGGATCGCCATCCGCACGGCCTGACCGGTGCCCGCCGCGATCCCGACCGCGACGAACTCCTGCCAGCCGCCGTTGTTGAGGAGCGCGAACGCCGCACACGCCAGGGCGGCGGCCGCGATGCGGAGCGGATCGGCGTGTCGCCGCGGCATCCGCTCGATCCCGTCGAGCTCGGACTGGAGGTCCACCGGGCTCATCCCGGGTCGCAGTCGGTTCGTCAGGCGCTTCAGCGCCGTGAGGCGGTCGGCGTCGACGGCGGGAGCGCGGATCTCGGCGACGCGGGTGCGGAACATCTGGCCACGGCTCGCGGTCGAGACGATGTCCTTCATCCCGACACGCGAGTGGAGCTCCTCGATCCCGACGGCTTCCGCGGCCCGCGACATGCTGTCGCTCACCCGTGCGGACGACGCGCCGGCGCCGAGCATGAGCGCCCCGAGCCGCATGACGGCGTCGGTCCGGGCGATGAACCCGACGGGTTCGAGGCGCAGCTCCGCGGTGTGCGTGGGGTCGGGATCGGGGGCGCCGGGGGCATCGGCCATGAGTCGATCCTGGCATCCCGGCCGCCGGTGCGCACCGTGACAAATCGCGGCATCCGCCACGGCCGGGTGCGTCGATTACTCACGGCCCGGCGCGGTCTCGCGCGCGCCGACGGCGGCGTACCGTCGGAGACACGAAGCCGGACCCCCCGCCGGCTTCCCAGATCTCGGGCCCGTGTGTCCGGCCGCTGGAGTCCGGCGCCGACACGGGCCCGTTTCTGTGCGCACCGCGGCGCGAGTGCGTCAGTCCAGGACGTCGGCGAGGTCGTACGCCGATACCGCCTCGAGCTGCTCGTACGTGCACGAGCGCGGATCGCGGTCGGGGCGCCACCGCTCGAACTGCACGGTGTGGCGGAACCGGTCGCCTTCGAGCTGGTCGTACCGCACCTCCAGCACGCGCTCGGGGCGGAGCCGGACGAAAGAGACGTCCTTGGATGCCGAGAAGCGCGAGCGATCGGTCTCGCCGACGACCGCATCGCCCTCGTCGTCGCGCTCCACGAGCGGTGCGAGCTCCTCGACGAGTTCGAGGCGTCGCGCATCGCTCCAGGCGGCGACGCCGCCGACGTTTCGGAGCTCGCCGTCCGGCCCGTAGAGGCCCACGAGGAGCGACCCGACGCCCTGTCCGCTCTTGTGCACGCGGTACCCGACGGCCACCACGTCGGCGGTGCGGGCGTGCTTGATCTTGAACATCGCGCGTTTCCCGGGTGCGTACGGAAGGGCGAGCGGCTTGGCCACCACGCCGTCGAGGCCCGCGCCCTCGAACTCCGCCAGCCAGCGCTCGGCGAGCGCCGCGTCATCGGTCGTGCGGGTGATGTGGACAGGATGGGGCACGTCCCGCAGCAGCTCCTCGAGCTGCGTGCGCCGAACGGCGAACGGCTCCGGCTGCAGGTCGACGTCGCCACGGGCGAGCAGGTCGAACGCGATGAACATCGCCGGGGTCGTCTCGCTCAGCATCGTCACGCGCGAGGCGGCCGGGTGGATCCGCTGCGAGAGCGCGGGCCAGTCGAGGCGCTGCGAACCGGGTTCGCCGACGGCGACCACGATCTCGCCGTCGAGGAGGCACGGCTCGGGGAGCAGCCGCGAGAACGCCTCGACCAGCTCGGGGAAATACCGCGTGAGCGGCTTCGACCCGCGCGAGCCGATCTCGAGGTCGGTCCCGTCCCACGCGATCAGAGCACGGAACCCGTCCCACTTGGGTTCGTAGGAGAGCCCTCCCTCGATCCTGCTGCCGTCGGGCACGGCGGGGACGGACTTCGCGAGCATGGGAGCGGGGATCTCGTACACGGCATCCATCCTGTCCGTTCCCGCCGACGTGGGCGAGGGGTGGCGCGTAAGAGCCTTCTCATGGCCCCTTCATGCGGGTCTCATCCGGGGGCGATGGAGTGGTCTCACGTCCGGAACGGATCCGGCGACGACGAGAGGGTACTCACATGAAGACTTCACGCATCCTGGCGATCGGCACGGCGTCGGCTCTCCTCCTGGTGGCGGCCCCCGCCGCCGCGATGGCGGACGACGTCGTGCGCAGCGGCGACTACACGGTGCCGGCCGGCAAGACGATCAGCGGCGACCTCGTCGTCAAGAACGGCACCGTCACGATCCACGGCCACGTCACGGGCGATGTCCGCCAGAGCGGCAGCGGCGGCGTCGTCGTCGGCGCGCGCGGCGACGTCGACGGCAACGTGTCCGAGAGCGGTTCGGGCGGCGTCTCGATCAGCGGCGAGGTCGACGGCAACGTCGCCGAGAAGCACAGCGGCGGCATCCGGATCACCGGCGATGTCGACGGCAACGTGTCGGAGTACGACGCCGGCGCCGTCATCGTCGAGCGCTCCGGCGAGGTCGACGGCAACGTCACCGAGCGCGGCATCAACTCGCTCCACGTCCACGGCTCGGTCGACGGCAACGCCACCGAGACCGGTTCGGGCAACCTGATCGCCTTCCGCACGGCGGAGATCGACGGCAATGTCATCGAGCGCGACGCCGGTCACCTCGTGACCTACCGCGGCGCCGACATCGAGGGCGACATCAGCGAGGGCGGCGCGGGCTCGCGCATCCGCCGCTGATCGCCGCCGATGAACCCTGCCACGGGGGTCAGGCGAAGGCACTGACCCCCGTGATGTCCCGGCCGATGAGCAGCGCCTGCACGCTCTCGGTGCCTTCATAGGTGTGGATCGCCTCGATGTCCGCCATGTGCTGGATGACGCCGTTCTCGAGAAGGATGCCGTTTCCCCCCAGCAGATCGCGTGCCGTCGAGGCGATTCGTCGTGCGGCGCGGGTGTTGTGGTACTTGGCCAGCGAGGCCTGAGTGGGGCGGAGGCCGCCCGACGACTCGAGGTCGGCGAGGTGACGGCAGTAGAGCTGCATGGCGGTGAGCTCCTCGAGCATCTGCGCCAGACGCTCCTGCACCATCTGGAAGCGCGCGAGCGGCTTCCCGAACTGCACGCGCTGCTGGGCGTACTGGAGCGCCGCCTCGTAGCAGGCGGTCGCGTGGCCGAGCGCCGACCATGCGACGCCCGAGCGGGTCGAGTACAGCACGGTCGACGCGTCGCGGAAGCTGTGCGCCCCCGGGAGCACGGCATCGGCCGGCAGGCGGACGTCGTCGAGCGTGATGTGGGCCTGATGGATGCCGCGGAGTGCGCCCTTCCCGGTGATCACGGTGCCGGTGTACCCCGGGGTCGACTGCTCCACGAGGAAGCAGCGCACGGCGCCGTGGTCGTCGGCGCCCTCGTCGTCGACCCGCGCCCAGACGAAGGTCACGCCGCCGGCCGCGCCGTTCCCGATCCACTTCTTGGCGCCGCGCAGCACCCACCCCCCGGTCCCCGAGCCGCCCCCGGTCCCCGAGCTTGTCGAGGGGCCCGAATGGCCCCCGGTCCCCGAGCCTGTCGAGGGGCCCGAGCCGCCCCTGGTCCCCGAGCCTGTCGAGGGGCCCGAGCCGCCCCCGGTCCCCGAGCCTGTCGAGGGGTCGCGCCGCGCCACCGTCTCGAGCGACACCGAGTCCGACCCGTGGTCGGGCTCGGTGAGGGCGAAGGCGGCCGGCACCTCGGCGCGGGCGATCGGGCCGAGCCACCGCTCCTGCTGCGCCTCGCTGCCGAACAGCGCGAGCGTCCGCAGCGCGAGTCCGCCCTGGACCGCGATGACGGTGCCGAGCGACCCGTCGCCGCGTGAGACCTCCATGTTGACGAGGCCCGCGGCCAGGGGCGAGAAGCGCGTGAGCGACGGGTGCTCGATGCCGTCGTTGAGGAGGTCGAGTTCGCCGAGCCGCTGCGCGATGTCCATCGGGTAGTCGGCCGCGTCCCAGGCCGCGCGCATGGCGGGCGCCACCTCGTCGACATACGCCTGGGCGCGTCGCCAGACGGCGCGGTCCTCGTCGTCGATGTCGGCGAAGACGGCGTAGTAGTCGGTGCCGAGACGGCCGGTGACGTCGTACGAGGCGACGGATTCGCCGGGGAGCGCGGCGCTGTCGGGGGAGGTGCCCATGCCGACAGGATATCCCACGGGCGGTATCGAGTCCCAATGATCGCGGAACGCAGTATCACGCCGTCATCCCGTCGACACATGCCCGGCGTAGCCTGGCCGGGTGCCCCAGCTGAGTCCCCACGTCGCCGCGGTTCCCGGCAGCGGCATCCGTCGTCTGTTCGAGATCGCGCTGGGGTTGGAGGACGTCACGTTCCTCGCCGTCGGCGAACCCGACCTGCCGGTCGCCCCGCACATCGCCGCGGCCGCCCGGGCAGCGTGGGATGCCGGCGACACCGGCTACACGGCCAACGGCGGCGTCCCTGCGCTCCGCCGCGCGTTCGCGCAGCGCTTCGCGCACGATCGCGGGGCGGCCCTCGACCCCGAGCGGGTGTGGGCGACGATCGGGGGCACCCAGGCACTCCATCAGGCGCTCGGGCTCATGCTCGACCCGGGCGACGAGGTGCTGGTCCCCGACCCCGGCTACACGACGTTCTCGATGAGCCCGCGGATGCTCTCAGCCGTGCCGGTCCCGTACGCGCTGCGCGAAGAGGCCGACTTCCTCCCCGAGATCGACCGGCTCGAGGCGCTCATCACGCCGCGCACCCGCGCGATCATCGTGAACTCGCCCTCGAACCCCCTGGGGACGGTGCTCGACGAGGAGCGGGCCCGCGGCATCCTCGACCTCGCTCGGCGCCACGACCTCTGGATCGTCAGCGACGAGGTGTACGCCGAGCTCACCTGGGACGCGCCGCACGTCAGCCTCACCGCGATCGACACGCGCGAGACGGGCGGCGAGCGGGTCGTCGGCGTCTTCTCGTTGTCGAAGACCTACGCGATGACCGGCATCCGCGTGGGCTTCCTCGTCGCGCCGCGGGCGTGGGAGTCGGCGCTCCGCTCCGCCCAGGAGGCCATGATCTCCTGCGTCAACGCGCCGGCGCAGCAGGCCGCGATCGCGGCGCTCGCCGGTGATCAGACCGGCGTCGCCGACGCACGGGTCCACTACCGCGAGAACCTCCGCGCGGCCACTGCGCTCCTGGACGAGCGCGGCATCGCCTACCTCGAGCCCGCGGGCGCCTTCTATCTGTGGATCGACGTGCGTCACGCCGCCGGCGGCGACGTCGCGGCGTGGACGGAGCGGTTCCTGCGCGAGCACCGCGTGGCTGTCGCGCCCGGATCGGCGTTCGGCGCCTCGGGCGAGGGCTGGATCCGCGTGTGCGTCGCGGCATCGCGCGCCGACCTCCTGCACGGGCTGTCGCTTCTGCCCGCGCCCTGACGGCGGTCGCCGTCAGCCGAGCTCGGACTTCAGGCGGCGCGCGATCTCGGCGGCCGGCATGCGCCGCGGGAATGCCGCGATCACGAGGTCGTCGCGGGCCGGGGTCTCGCCGTCGGGATGCACGCCGAAGCGGTGCATGAGGTCGTCGTAGGCGGCGGCGAGAGTGGATGCCGGAACGCGCTCGGTGTCGCGCAGGAGGCGCCGCAGGACGTGGTTGTGGACGGCCGTGACGGCGGCGGAGAACGCGACCGACTCGACCGGGTCGATCCCCGGCAGCGCGCCGCGCAGGTAGTCGTCGAACAGGCGCTCGTACTGGAAGACGGTGACGATCTCGCGCTCGCGGAGGGCGGGGACCTGACGCACCACGGTGTACCGGCGCCGGGCGAGCTCAGGATCGGAGGCGAAGTGGCGGAACACCTGCACGGATGCCTCGCAGACCGCCGCCCACGGGTTCTCGTGGCGGCTGTCGCGGGCGCCGAGGAACGCGCGCAGGCTCGCGAGGAGCTCGTCGTGATCGGTGAAGACGACGTCGTCCTTGCCGCCGAACTGGCGGAAGAAGGTCGATCTCGACACCCCGGCCGCCTGCGCGATCTGCTCGACGGACGTCGCCTCGAATCCCTGCGTGGCGAACAGGTCGAGAGCGGCCGCGACGACGGTGTTGCGGGAAGGCGGGGGAGTGACGTCACTCATGAGGCAGAGCCTACCCAGGCTCATCCGACTGCGGTGAGCACCCCGGTGATGAGAAGGGTGACGAGGGTCGTCCACAGGACGATCGCGATGCCCTGCCAGAGGAGGACCGTGCGCGGGGGCACGCCGGCGGCGGTGAGCGCGGCCGCCGTGAACTGCGTCGGCAGCAGCAGCGGTCCGAGGAGGCTGACACCGGGCGTCCCGTAGCGGTGGAAGGCCCGCTGGAACTTGGCGCGGCGGGGCGAGAGCTCGGTCGCTTCGGCGCCGCCGCGCGAGGTGACCGCGGTGCGCACCCGCGCACCCAGCAGCACGATGACGGCGACGCACACGAAGTTGCCGATCGCGGCGGAGAGAGCGGCGATCACCGGAGGGATGCCGCCGATGATCCCGATCGCCGCGCCGCCTTCGCCTTCGATGAAGGGGACGGCGCCCGCGAGGGCGACGATGACCGGCTGGAGGATGTCGGGCACCTGGGCGACGAGGTCCTGGAAGCCCTGGATGAGGCCGTTGCTCTCTGTGGTCTGCATGGTGTCCATCCCATCCCGGATGCCGTGGCGGCGGCAGTGTCGCCGCGTCACCGGCCGCCGTGAGCTTCCGCCGCCCCGACCGTGACGGATGTCATGGTCGTACTGTGGCGGTGTGCGCTCCCCCCGACCCTCCGCCTCCGCCGTCCTCGCGCGGAGCGTCTCGGTCACCGCCTGGTACACGGTGGGATCGGTCCTCCTCTTCCTCCTCGGCACCCTGCTCGTGTGGGCGCTGCCCCTCGTGGCGTTCGCACCGGGCGACCCGCTGCGGATCGCGGGCTTCGCGGTCGGCTCCGCGCTCGTCCTCGTCGCCGCCGCGGTGCTGCTCGTGCGCTACCGGAGGCGCGCCGAGGAGCACGACGACCCCGACGGCCAGCGCGTCGAGGTGTCCTGGGCGACGTCGTGGCCGCTCGTGACCGGCATCGCGGGTGCGGTGCTCGTCGGGCTCGCGTCGCTCTCGCTCGTCCTCGCGGCTGCGCTCCTGGCCATGCTCCTCTTCCTGCTGCGGTGGGGCCGCGGTATCCGCTGGCGGGCCGTCCTCGTCTCCACGGCCGCGATGGCGGGCCTGTGGGTGATGGAAGGCGCGGCCTTCGCCGTCGCTCCGACGACGGGTGTGCCGCTCCCGCATCCGATGTTCGCGTTCCTCCTCCCCTTCGTCACGGCGCTCTCGATGTGGTCGTGGGACCTCGTGCTCGAGCTCGACCGCGCCCGCGGCACCGAGGCCCGCCTCGCCGCCGCCCAGGAACGGCTGCGGCTGGCCCACGATCTCCACGACCTGCAGGGACACCACCTGCAGGTGATCGCCCTCCAGCTCGAGCTGGCCGAGCGGATGCTGCCACGCGATCCGGCCGCCGCGGCGGAGCAGATCGTCCTCGCCCGCGGCTCCGTGGACGAGGCCCGCCGAGGCACGCGGGAACTGGCGGGGAGGTTCCGCGGCGTCCCGCTCCCCGACGAGCTCGCCAACGCGGGCGACCTCCTCGGGGCGGCCGGGCTCCGCGTCGAGGTCGACGTCGACCCGCGCGCCGCCGACGCGCCCGCCGACGTGCTGGGGCCCGTCGTCCGCGAGTGCACGACGAACGTTCTGAAGCACGGTGCGGGCGGGTGGGCGCGGCTGTCGCTGCGCCGCGACCCCGGCGCGTGGGAGCTCCGCGTCGACAACGATGTCGTCGGTGACGCGACGGATGCCGCGGCCGCCGGCGGCGCAGGCCTCTCGGGCATCGCCGCGCGCGTCGCAGCGGTCGGCGGCTCACACTCGGGCCGGCGCGAGGGCGACCGCTTCACGGTCGTCGTGCGGGTCCCTCTCGACGTCCGCGCCCACCGGGGAGGGGTCCGATGATCCGCGTGCTGATCGCCGACGACGAGGACATGATCCGCTCCGCGCTCGCCGCCCTCCTCCGACTCGAGGAGGACCTCGAAGTCGTCGCCGAGTGCCGGGACGGCGAGTCGGCGGTCGCCGAGGCCGTCCGCCTGCGGCCCGACGTCTGCCTCCTCGACCTCGAGATGCCCGGCATCGACGGCGTCGAGGCCGCGCGCTTCATCCGCCGGCAGACGGGCGCGCGCTGCGTCGTCGTCACGCGGCACGCGCGACCGGGTGTCCTCCGCCGGGCGCTCAGCGAGGGCGTCGACGGGTTCCTGCCGAAGTCGCGGCGGGCCGACGACGTGGCCGCGGTCATCCGCGACGTCGCGGCGGGCCGCCGCTACGTCGACCCCGAGATCGCCGCCGACGCGCTGAGCGATGAACGCAGCCCGCTCACCGATCGCGAACTCGACGTGCTGCGCGCCGGCGCGCGCGGCGAGACGATCGCGCAGATCGCGGCATCCCTCCACCTGTCCGGCGGCACCGTCCGCAACCATGTGTCGTCGATCCTCGGCAAGCTCGGCCTCGCCACCCGCCAGCAGGCGGCGATCGTGGCGCGCGAACGCGGCTGGATCTGAGCATTCAGCACCACGTACTAGGCTGGGGGACTGGTCGATATCTCGACATCGAGACTTCTCCGACCGTGAAACCCACCGTCGCCCAGCGAAGGATTGCACGTGGATCTCTACGAGTACCAGGCACGAGACCTGTTCGAAAAGTACGAGGTGCCGGTGCTCGCCGGCATCGTCGCCGACACCCCTGAGGAGGCGAAGGCAGCGGCAGAGAAGCTCGGCGGTGTCGTCGTCGTCAAGGCTCAGGTCAAGACCGGAGGTCGCGGCAAGGCCGGCGGCGTCAAGGTCGCCAAGACGCCCGATGAGGCCTACGAGGCGGCCCAGGCCATCCTCGGCCTCGACATCAAGGGCCACGTCGTCAAGCGCGTGATGGTCGCCGCCGGCGCCCGCATCGCCAAGGAGTTCTACTTCTCGGTGCTGCTCGACCGCGCCAACCGGTCGTACCTGTCGCTCGCGAGCGTCGAGGGCGGCATGGAGATCGAGGAGCTCGCCGTCGAGCGCCCCGAGGCGCTCGCGCGCATCGAGGTCGACCCGCTCACCGGCATCGACGCCGAGAAGGCGCTCGAGATCGCGAAGGCCGCGAACTTCGACGACGAGCTGGCACCGAAGGTCGCCGACGTCTTCGTCAAGCTCTTCCAGGTCTACAAGGGCGAGGATGCCACGCTCGTCGAGGTCAACCCGCTGATCCTCTCGGAGGAGGGCGACATCATCGCCCTCGACGGCAAGGTCTCGCTCGACGAGAACGCCGACTTCCGCCACGCCGGCCACGCCCTCCTCGAGGACAAGGACGCCGCCGACCCGCTCGAGGCCAAGGCCAAGGCGAACGACCTGAACTACGTCAAGCTCGACGGCGAGGTCGGCGTCATCGGCAACGGTGCGGGCCTGGTCATGTCGACCCTCGACGTCGTCGCCTACGCGGGCGAGAAGCACGGCGGCGTGAAGCCCGCCAACTTCCTCGACATCGGCGGCGGCGCCTCGGCCGAGGTCATGGCCGCCGGGCTCGACGTCATCCTCGGCGACCCGCAGGTCAAGTCGGTGTTCGTGAACGTCTTCGGTGGCATCACGGCGTGCGACGCGGTCGCGAAGGGCATCGTCGGCGCGCTCGCCGAGCTCGGCGCGAGCGCTTCCAAGCCGCTCGTCGTGCGTCTCGACGGCAACAAGGTCGAGGAGGGCCGCGCGATCCTCCGCGACGCCGCCCACCCGCTCGTCACCCTGGCCGTCTCGATGGACGAGGGCGCCGACAAGGCCGCCGAGCTCGCCAACGCCTGACCCGAAGCATCCGGAATAGGACCAACTGAAATGTCGATCTTCCTCAACAAGGACTCCAAGGTCATCGTCCAGGGCATCACCGGCGGCGAGGGCACCAAGCACACGGCGCTCATGCTGAAGGCGGGCACGAACGTCGTCGGCGGTGTGAACGCCCGCAAGGCCGGCACCACCGTGCTGCACACGGATGCCGCGGGCAACCCGGTCGAGCTCCCCGTGTTCGCCTCGGTCGCCGAGGCCATCGAGGCCACCGGCGCCGACGTGTCGATCGCGTTCGTGCCGCCGGCCTTCACGAAGGCCGCGATGGTCGAGGCCATCGACACCGACATCCCGCTGCTCGTGGTGATCACCGAGGGCGTGCCGGTGGGCGACACCGCCGAGGCATGGGCGTACGCGCAGAGCCGCGGGAACAAGACCCGCATCATCGGACCGAACTGCCCGGGCATCATCACGCCCGAGGAGGCGCTCGTCGGCATCACCCCCGCGAACATCACGGGCAAGGGGCCCATCGGTCTCGTCTCGAAGTCGGGCACCCTGACCTACCAGATGATGTACGAGCTCCGCGAGATCGGCTTCTCGACGGCCATCGGCATCGGTGGCGACCCCATCATCGGGACGACGCACATCGACGCGCTCGCCGCGTTCGAGGCCGACCCCGAGACCAAGGCCATCGTCATGATCGGCGAGATCGGCGGCGACGCCGAGGAGCGCGCGGCGGACTACATCAAGGCCCACGTGACGAAGCCGGTCGTCGGCTACGTCGCCGGGTTCACCGCTCCCGAGGGCAAGACGATGGGCCACGCCGGCGCCATCGTCTCGGGCTCGGCGGGCACCGCGCAGGCGAAGAAGGAGGCCCTCGAGGCCGCCGGCGTCAAGGTCGGTAAGACCCCGTCCGAGACCGCCGCACTCATGCGCGAGATCATCGCGTCGCTGTAACTCTCACGCGAAAGGGTCGGATGCCGAGCGGCATCCGACCCTTTCGTCGTCCGCGGGCCTGTCAGTCGGAGGCGCTGAACTTCGCCACCAGCGCTGCACGGCTCGCGTCGTCGGCGGCGAGGACGCCGCCATTGGACACGAAGCCCGCGTCGACCTCCTCGAAGACGATGCGCACGTCCTGCCGCCGCGCGCCGAGGGCCTCGACGGCGGCGTCGGTGACCCGCGCGGCGAAGTCGCGGCGCTGGTCGACGGTGCGTCCGGGCAGCAGCTCGACTCGCATGTTGGGCATGGTTCCTCCTCAGGGGGTGGGGCGGCGGGTGCCGACCTGGCGGCTCAGCTGATCACGGGCCTCGAACAGGAGGGCGATGATCGAGCGCTCCTTCTCGGCGTCCAGGCGCGCGAGCGGCACGGAGCAGCTGATCGCATCCCGTGCCGGCGACGGGAATGGGAGGGTCACGGCGAAGCAGCGCATGCCGATCCCGGCCTCCTCGGCGTCGATGGCGTACCCGACCTCGCGCACCTCGGCGAGGTGGGCGATCAGCGCCTCGCGCGAGGTGATCGTGTGGGGCGTCGCGCCGGGAAGGGTCTCGGGCAGGAGCGCCCGGATGGCATCGTCGGACATCTCGGCCAGGGCGGCCTTGCCGAGGGCTGTCGCGTGCGCGGGGAGGCGGCGTCCGATCGCCGAGAACATCCGCAGCGGGTGGACCGACTCGCGCTTGGCGAGGTAGATGACGTCGGGCAGCTCGAGGCGCGCGAGGTGGATCGTCTCGCCGGTGTCGGCGGCGAGGCGGTCCATGATGTCGGATGTCCGCAGCACCGTGGGGTCCTGGTCGACGTAGGAGGCCCCGATGAGGAGGGCGTTCATGCCGATGCTGTAGGTCGATCGCGTGGCGTCGACCTCCACCCAGCCTCGGTGGTGGAGCGTTCGCAGGATGCTGTGCAGGCTGCTCTTGGGGATGCCGAGGCGCTGCGCGAGGTCGGCGAGGCTCGCTGCGCCGGCAGACAGCGCCTCGAGAACGTCGAGGGTGCGGTCGGCTGATTTCACGGGTACGAACTCGGGTTCCTCGACGGGATCGGGCCCGGTCAGCAGGTGGGTCATCGGTTCCCCCTTTCGTCGAGAAGACTACCGCCGCCGCGAGGCAGCGTTCAGAAATGTGAACGAGATTCTCATACTTGACTCGTCCGTTCTCCGTAGCCTAGCGTGAGCGTACAAGTTACGGAACATCGTTCAAGGATGAAGATGGATTGCCTCACAGTCGGGGAACCGCTCGTCAGCTTCGACAGCGACGACCTCCCCCTCGACGCCGCCGCCACGGTGCGCACCTCCGCCGTCGGCGCGGAGAGCAACGTCGCCATCGGCCTCGCCCGTCTCGGGTGGTCGGTCGGTTACGTGGGGCGCGTCGGCGAGGACTCGGCCGGCCGCATCATCACCCGGACGCTGCGGGGCGAGGGCGTCGACGTCACGGGGCTGCGCACCGTCGGCGACCGCGCGACGGCACTCCTCCTCAAGGAGGGCGACGGCCCCGGCCGCGTCGCCGTCACCTACTACCGGGCGGGCTCGGCCGGGTCCACGCTCGCCCCCGCCGACCTCCCCTCCGACTTCGCGGGCATCCGTCGCCTGCATGTCACCGGCATCACCCTCGTCCTCGGCGACAGCGCCCGCGCGGCGGTCCTCGAGGCGATGCGCCGCGCCCGGGCGGCCGGTGCGCGCGTGAGCCTGGATGCCAACTTCCGCCGCAAGCTCGCCGCCGACGAGGTCCTCGCGGCGGCGTTCGCCGAGGCGGCTCCGCTGGCCGACGAGATCCTCCTGGGGCACGGCGAGGCGGCCCTGTGCGCCGGCAGCGACGACGAGCGCGCGATCGAGGACTGGGCGCGCACCCTCCCCGCGCGCACCGTCGTGCTCAAGGGCGCCCGTGGCGGCGCCGTCGCCCTCGTGGACGGGGAGCGGCACGCGCACGCGCCGCGGCCCGTCGTGGTCGTCGACCCGGTCGGCTCGGGCGACGCCTTCGCCGTCGGCTTCCTCCACGAGCTCCTCGCCGGGCGGGGGATCGACGCGGCGCTCGCCACGGGCGCCCGTGTCGCCGCCCGCGTGATCGGTCGTCGCGGCGACTATCAGGGACTTCCCTACGCCGATGACCTGGCGCGGGGCGAAGCCGCGGTGGGGGTGTCGAGATGACCCTGACTTTCTCCGACGCCCTCGCCGCGGTTCCCGTCGTGGCGGTCGTCCGCCACGCCGACGCCGCCGTCGCCGAGTCGATCGCACGCGCCGCGATCGACGGAGGCATCCGCGCGGTCGAGATCACCTTCACGGTCCCGGGCGCCGCCGAGCTCATCGCGCGGCTGCGCGCCGACCACCACGAGGTCGTGGTCGGCGCGGGCACGGTCCTGACGCCGGCGCAGTGCGACGCCGCCGCCGACGCGGGCGCCGCCTTCGCTGTCGCCCCGGTGCTCGACCAGGCCGTCGCCGATCGTGCCGCCTCGCGCGGGCTCGCCCTCATCCCCGGGGCGTTCACCCCTACCGAAGTCGCCCGCGCCGCAGCGTACGCACCCGCCGTCAAGCTCTTCCCGGCGTCGGTCCTCGGCATCCCGTTCGTGTCCGCGCTCCGCGACGTGCTGCCCGAGGTGCGCCTCATGCCCACCGGCGGCATCGCCGCTGCGGCCGTCGGTGACTGGCTGGCCGCCGGCGCAGCGGCCGTGGGCCTGGCCGGGGCCCTGACCGCCGCCTGGCGCGCAGGCGGAGCCGACGACGTCCATCGCACCACCCGCATCGCGGTCGCCGCCGCGACCGCCGAGAGGAACCCATCGTGACCGACGATCGCCCCGCTGTCGACGCCCGGACCGCGCGCACCGCCACCACCCAGGAGCTGCGCGACGCGTTCCTCGTCGAGGACCTCTTCGTCCGCGGCGAGGCCCGCGCGACCCACACCGCGGAGGACCGGATGATGATCGCGGGCATCGTGCCCGCCGGACACCCCCTGACGCTGCCGGACGTCGCGGCCCTCGGCCCCGACGGACTCGCCCGGCGCGAGTTCGGCGTCCTCAACCTCGGCGAGACCGGGGAGGTCGTCGTGGACGGCACGACGCACACCCTCGCGCACCGTGACGGCCTGTACATCGGTCGCGGCGCCGTCGCGCGCGGCGCGGACGTCCGCTTCCAGGGAGACGACGCCCGCTTCTATGTCGTCTCGGCGCCCGCCCACGCCGACCGTCCGACGATCCACCTCCCGTTCGCGCAGAGCGAGCCGGTGATGCTCGGCGACGCCGCCGGCGCCGGCCGGCGGGGTCTCCACAAGTACGTGTGGGGCGGGGGCGAGGTCGACTCGTGCCAGCTGCAGTTCGGCGTGACGGTGCTCGAGCCCGGCGCCGTCTGGAACACGTTCCCCGCTCACCTGCACGAGCGCCGCACCGAGATCTACCTCTACTTCGAACTCGACCCGGATGCCGTGGTCGTCCACCTCATGGGCGAGCCGGCCCACACGCGCCACCTGATCGTCCGCAACGAGCAGGCCGTGATCGCGCCACGCTGGTCCATCCACACGGGCGCCGGCACCGGCCGGTACGCCTTCGTCTGGGCGATGGCCGGTGACAACCGCGACTACGGCGACCTCAGCCCGGTCGCGGTGGGAGACCTCCGATGACGGCTCTCTTCTCGCTCGCCGGCCGCACCGCCGTCGTGACCGGCGCCGGTTCCGGCATCGGTCGCGGCATCGCGCTCGCGCTCTCGGCCGCCGGTGCCGCCGTGGTGCTCGCGGGGCGCTCCGGCAGCGTCGACGAGACCCGCGACCTCGTCGCCGAGGCCGGCGGCGAGGCCACCGGCATCCGCGTCGATCTGCGCGATGCGGACGCGCTCGTGGAGGTCGCGAGCGCGGTCGCCGCCGAGCGCACCGTCGACATCCTCGTGAACTGCGCCGGCGTCATCGACCGCGGCGCCTTCGCCGAGACCTCCGACGAGCGCTGGCACGACGTGCTCGCCGTCAACCTCGACGCACCGCGCCTCCTGAGCCGCGTGTTCGGCGCGGCGATGGTCGGGCGGGGAGCGGGGAAGATCATCAACATCGCGAGCCTCCTGTCGTTCCAGGGCGGGCGCGAGGTCGCCGGCTACACGGTCAGCAAGCACGCGCTCGTCGGGCTCACCCGCGCCCTCGCCAACGAATGGGCCGCGCGCGGCGTGCAGGTGAACGCCATCGCGCCGGGCTACATCGCCACCGACAACACGGCTCCGCTGCGCGCCGACGCCGCCCGCGACGCCGAGATCCTGGCCCGCATCCCGACGGGGCGCTGGGGGACCGCCGACGACCTCGCCGGCGCGGCCGTCTTCCTCGCGTCCCCGGCATCCGACTACGTCACCGGCCACACCCTCGTCGTGGACGGCGGCTGGATGTCGCGATGACATCGTCCGCCCGCCCCGCACAGACCACCCACCTCCACACCCGAAACCGGAACAGGAGCACCGCACCATGAACACCACAGCACTCCGCGGTCGGCGAGCACTGGCGCTCGCCGTCGCAGGACTGACCCTCATCGCCCTCGCCGGCTGTGCCGGCACCGACCCGCAGGAGCCCGGCGCCTCGGGCGAGCCGGCGGCGGCGTGCGCGCCCGAGGACATCCAGCTCATCGGACAGGTCCGCAACGAGACGAACCCCTACGAGAAGGCCTGGCTCGACGGCGGCGACGCGTTCGCCGAGTCGGTGGGTCTCACCCAGACGCGCCTCACCTACGACGGCGAGTCGCCCAAGCAGCAGGATCAGCTGCGGCAGGCGCTCAGCACCGGCAACCCCGAGTGCATGGTCCTGAACATCCTCCCCAACGGCGACTCCGACACGACGCCGATCGTCAAGGAGGCCGATGCCGCGGGCGCCTACCTCGTGACCCACTGGAACAAGCCCGCCGACCTCCACCCGACCGACGGCTACGACACGTGGATCTCGCACATCACGTTCAACGGCGTGGACTCCGGGCGCCAGATCGCGGAGGCGATGATCGAGGAGATGGGCGGCGAGGGCGGCATCATCGCGCTGCAGGGCATCCTCGACACGAGCGCCGCGAAGGACCGCTTCCAGGGCCTCCAGGACGCGCTCGCCGAGGCACCGGGCGTCACGCTCCTCGACGAGCAGGCGGCGGACTTCGACCGCACGACGGCCTTCAACATCACCAAGACGCTCCTCACCAAGCACGGCGACGCCATCACGGGCGTGTGGGCGGCCAACGACGACATGGCGCTCGGTGCGCTCCAGGCGCTCGAGGCGGCAGGCCGCTCCGGCGACGTCGCCGTCGTCGGCATCGACGCCGTGCCCGAGGCGGTGCAGGCCGTCGCGGACGGCACCATGACCGCCACCGTGTCCGTCGACGGACCCTGGCAGGGCGGCATCGGTCTGGCCATGGGCTACTGCGCCCTCACGGGGGAGCTCGACGTGGCGGCGATGGATGCCGACGACCGCGCCTTCTTCGCGAAGCAGACCCTCGTCACCGCCGACAACGCGGAGGCCAACCTCACGCCGACGGCGGATCTCGCCGACTTCGCGTGCGGGAGCCTCTTCGACCGCTTCGACGGGGCGGTGAACTGACATGACGCCCGCCCGGTCCGTACTGGCAGCGCCCGAGACCGGGCGGGCCACCCCTCGCATCCGTCCCCGTTCGACCCTGCTGGCCGATCTCGGCCCGACGATCGCCCTCGTGGTGCTCTGCGCGGTGTTCGCCGCGCTGAGCCCGCAGTTCGCGACGTGGGGCAACATCCGGAACATCCTCGACTCGGCCGCCGTCCTCGCCGTGATCGCGGTGGGTCTCACGTTCGTCCTCATGCTGGGCGCGATCGACCTGTCGATCGAGGGGGTGATGGCCGCTGCCGCGCTGTGCGTCGCACTCCTCGTGGCGAACACGCGCAACGACAACGACTTCGGCTTCCTCGCGATCGTCGCCGCCACCGCCCTCGGTGCCTGCTTCGGGCTCGCGAGCGGGCTGCTGTCGACGGGGCTGAAGATCCCGTCCTTCATGACGACCCTCGGCGTCTCGGCGATCGGCATCGGCGTGGCGACGGTCCTCTTCGGCGGCGTGCAGCCGAGCATCACGTCGCCGGGCGTGGCCGAATGGGCCTCGGGCCAGTGGTTCGGGCTCACGCGACTCACCTTCGTGGCCGTCGCGGTGGTCGTCGTCGGCGTCCTCATCGAGCGCTACACGCGGATGGGCCGCTACGCCCGTGCGATCGGCGGCGCCGAGGAGATCGCGTACCTCTCCGGCGTGCCGGTCCGCCGCGTCAAGGTCCTCGCGTTCGCCTTCGCCGGCGCGACCTACGCGATCGCCGGGATCATGGTGACGATCCAGCTGGGGTCGGGCATCGTGCAGGCCGGCGTCGGGCAGAACTTCGCGGCGATCACCGCCGCGGTCGTGGGCGGCACGCTCCTCTCCGGCGGCCGCGGGGGCGTCCTGCACTCGATCGTCGGGGTCATGATCGTGACCGTCCTCGTGAACGGCCTCGTCCTCATCGGTGTGAGCCCGTACGTTCAGCGCGCCGTCCAGGGGGTCATCGTCGTGGTCGCCGTCGCCATCACCGCGTGGCCGCTGCGCGCCAGAATGCGAGTCGTCAAATGAGTGCTGTGCTGTCGGTCCACGACCTCCGCAAGAGCTATGCCGAGACGCGCGCCCTCGACGGCGTCAGCTTCGAGGTGCGCCGCCACGAGGTCGTCGGCCTCATCGGCGAGAACGGGGCGGGGAAGTCCACGCTCCTGAAGATGCTCGTCGGCCTCGTCCAACCCGACTCCGGACGCATCGAGCTGCGCGGTCGCGCCGTCAAGATGCGCGGCATCGGTCAGGCGGGGGCGGCCGGGATCGGCATGGTGTTCCAGGAGCAGTCGCTCATCCCCAACATCACCGTCGCCGAGAACATCCTGCTCGCCGCCGAGGGCGGGGCGGTGCGCGGCGGCGTCTACCGCTGGAGCGACCTGAAGCGCCGTGCGCAGGTGCAGCTCGACAAGATCGGCTCCGGCATCCGCCCCGATGCCATCACCGAGACGCTGAGCTTCGCCGACCGTCAGTTCGTGGAGATCGCGAAGGTGCTCGCCACCGAGGAGCGGACCAACGCCGAGCCGGTCGTGCTCCTCGACGAGCCCACCTCGGTGCTCGACCGCGACGAGACCGAGATCCTGTTCGCCCAGATCGAGCGGCTGCGCACCCGCGCGTCGGTCGTGTTCGTCTCGCACCGCCTCGACGAGGTGCTGCGCGTCTCCGACCGCGTGTACGTGCTCCGCAACGGCCGGACGGTCGCCGAGTGCACCCCCGGCGAGGTCGACGAGGCGGCGCTGCGCCGTCTCATGATCGGCCGGGACCTCGAGGGCAGCCATTACGGCGAGGAGGATCAGCGACCCCCCGGGGATGCCGTGCGCCTCGCCGTCCGCGGGCTCACCGTGCGCGGCGTCTGCGAAGGGGTCGACTTCGACGTCCACGCGGGTGAGGTGCTCGGGATCGCCGGTGTGCAGGGCTCGGGCCGCGAGGAGGTGTGCCGCGCGCTCTTCGGTGCGCGGGGCGTCAAGAGCGGCACGATCGAGCTCGACGGGAAGACCGTCCGTCCCCGGGCGCCGCGTGCGGCGATCGCCCGCGGCTTCGGGTTCGTGCCGGCCGAGCGGCGCAGCGAGGGGATGGTCGGCACCATGTCGGTCGCCGAGAACATGACGCTGCCGCACATCGGCGAGGTCTGCGCGGGACCGGTTCTCCGCCGGGGCCTCGAGCGTCGACTCGCCGAGACCTGGATCGAGCGGCTCCGCATCAAGACCCCCTCCGCCGCGGCACCGATCGGCGCGCTGTCCGGCGGCAACCAGCAGAAGGCGGTCCTCGCCCGCTGGCTCGTCTCCGACGGCCTCCGCGTCCTCATCCTCGACCACCCGACGCGCGGACTCGATGTCGGCGCGAAGGGAGAGGTGTACCGCCTCATCCGCGAGCTGACGGCATCCGGTGTGGCCGTGCTCCTCATGGCGGATTCGCTCGAGGAGCTGATCGCGATGAGCCATCGCGTGCTCGTCATGAAGGACGGCCGCGTCACCGACACGATCGACGCCGCGCCGGGGGAGAAGCCCGCGCCCCTCGAGATCCTGGAACGGATGATCTGATGTACGTCTCCGAGAAGACCGGCACCCTTCCCCGTGTGGCCGGCGCGTCGCGCCTCACCCCCGCCGCCCGACGACGGCTCCTCCTCATGGCGATGCCGGGCGCGGTCCTCACCGTCCTCGTCGCCGCGATCGCCCTGGCCAATCCCCACTTCCTGCGACCGGCGAGCGTCTGGACACTGCTCGACTCGGCCGTTCCGATCCTCATCCTCGCGACGGGTGCGATGCTCGTGATCCTGTGCGGCGGGATCGTCCTGTCCGTCGCCGCCCTCGCCTCGCTCGCCTCCGTGCTCGTGGCACTGTGGGTGCCCGCGCTCGGCGGGGCGGTCGTCCCCGTCGTCGTGCTTCTGTGCGCCCTCGCAGGGCTGGCCCAGGGGGCGATCCACGTCGTCGCCCAGATCCCGTCCTTCCTCGTGACCCTCGGCGGCATGGCGGTGTGGGCCGGGCTCGCCCTCGTCATCTCCGGCGCCGCGACGATCGGGGTGAGCGGCACGACGCTCGACTGGACCTTCACGAGGATCGGCGATGCCGGCATCCCGAGCGCCGTGCTCATCGGCGCCGCGCTAGTGCTCGTCGTCGCGGCGCTGCTGCAGTTCACGCCGCTGCGACGCTGGCTCGTCGCGATCGGAAGCTCGGAGTCCGCCGCGCTCATGGCCGGCGTGCCGGTCGCGAAGACCAAGATGGCGGTCTTCGCCCTCTCGGGGGCGTGCGCGGGCTTCGCGGGGGTCATGCTGGTCGGCCGCACCTTCAGCGGTGCGCCGAGTCTGGCCGACTCCCTTCTTCTGCCGGTGGTCGCCGCCATCGTGGTGGGTGGGACGGCGATCACCGGCGGATTCGGCGGCATCGGCCGTACCGTGATCGGAGTGCTCATCATCACGGTGCTCCGGGTCGGCCTGTCCGTCGCGGGCGTCGATTCCTCCTACGAGCAGATCTTCTACGGCGTCCTCGTGATCGGCGCCGTCGCCCTGACCATCGACCGCTCCAAACTCCCCTTCGTCAAATGACCGACCCGACTTCTCTTCCGTCCCCGGAAAGGACCACTCCCATGGCCGAGACCGCCCTGCTTCCCCAGGTCGCCGACTTCCTGCGCTCCCCGCGCCGCCTCCTCATCGACGGCGAGTGGCGAGATGCCGCCGACGGCCGCACGTTCGCCTCGATCGACCCGGGCACCGAGGGCGTCGCGGCCACGGTCGCGCAGGCGGGCGTCGCCGACATCGACGCGGCGGTCGCCGCCGCACGCCGCGCGTTCGAGGACGGGTCGGACTGGAGCCGCTTCACGCCCCGTCGGCGCGCGCGGCTGCTGTGGACCATGGCCGACCTCCTGGAGGAGCGCGCCGAGGAGTTCGCGCAGATCGAGGCCGTCGACAGCGGAAAGCCGTTCGCCGCCGTCCGCGACGGCGACGTGCAGACCGCCGCGGAGCTCTTCCGCTACTTCGCGGGCTGGGCGACGAAGATCGAGGGCACCACGGTGCCGATGTCGAGCGAGACGCGCCAGTTCCACGCGTACACGCGGCGGGAGCCCGTCGGCGTCGTCGCCGGCATCGTGCCGTGGAACTTCCCCCTCGTCATGGCGTGCTTCAAGATCATCCCCGCCCTCACTGCCGGCAACACGATGATCCTGAAGCCGGCGGAGCAGACACCCCTCACCGCGCTGCGCCTGGGCGAGCTGTTCCTCGAGGCGGGTCTTCCGGCGGGCGTCCTGAACATCGTCCCGGGCTTCGGCGACGCCGGCGCCGCCCTGTCGGGCCACCTCGACGTCGACAAGGTCGCCTTCACCGGCTCGACCGAGGTCGGCAAGAAGATCGTGGCGGCCGCGGGGGGAAACCTCAAGAAGGTGTCGCTGGAGCTCGGCGGCAAGGCCCCGAACCTCGTGTTCGCCGACGCCGACATCGAGGCCGCCATCGCCGGATCCGCGCACGCCGCGTTCTTCAATCAGGGGCAGTGCTGCGTCAACGGCTCGCGCCTGTACGTGCAGCGCGAGGTCTTCGACGAGGTCGTCGAGGGCATCTCGAAGATCGCGGGGAACATCGCCGTCGGCGGGGCGCTCGATCCCGCGACCGAGATGGGACCGCTCGTCTCGGACGAGCAGTACGCGAAGGTCATGGGCTACCTCACCGCCGGTCGCGAGGCCGGTGCCACGGTGGCCGCAGGCGGCGACCGCGTCGGCGAGAAGGGCTACTTCGTACGGCCGACGGTGTTCACCGGCGTCACCGAGGACATGTCCATTCAGCGCGAGGAGATCTTCGGACCGGTCGTGACCGCTGTGCCGTTCGACTCGGAGGACCAGGCCGTCGCGCTCGCGAACAACACGCGGTACGGCCTCGCCGCGGGCGTGTGGTCGCGCGACATCGGCACCGCGCACCGCGTGGGCGGGCGACTGCGCGCCGGCACGGTCTGGCTGAACACCTGGCACGCCGACGACGTGACCCTCCCGCGCGGCGGCTTCAAGGAGTCGGGCTGGGGCCGAGAGCTCGGCGCGTTCGGCCTCGACGACTACACCCAGTTGAAGACCGTCATCGCGGAGCTGTAGACCCGGCGCCGTCGAAGCGCGCGATCAGCCGGCGAGCAGGGTCTCGATCGGGCCGCGGGCGAAGTAGATCACGAAGCCGGCGGCGACGACCCAGAGGAGCGGGCTGATCTGCTTGGCCTTGCCCGAGAGCGAGCGGATGACGACCCAGCTGACGAAGCCGGCGCCGATGCCGTTGGCGATCGAGTACGTGAGGGGCATCACGGTGACGGTGAGGAACACCGGCACGAGCACCGACAGGTCGGTGAGGTCGACGTGGCGGATCTGCGCCATCATGAGCGCTCCCACGATGACGAGCGCGGCGGCGGCGATCTCGGTCGGGACGATCGTCGTCAGCGGGGTGAAGAACATCGCCAGGAGGAACAGGCCGCCGGTGACGAGGTTCGCGAGACCCGTCTTCGCGCCCTCGCCGATGCCGGCGCCGGACTCGATGAAGACGGTGTTCGACGACGACGAGGTGAGGCCACCCGCGACCGCGCCGATGCCCTCGACCACGAGCGCGGAGCGCAGGCGCGGGAAGTTGCCCTTCTCGTCGGCGAGGCCAGCTTCGCGGGAGAGCCCCGTGAAGGTGCCCATCGCGTCGAAGAAGTTCGTGAAGAGCAGCGTGAAGACGAGCATCGTCGCCGCGAGGACGCCGATCCGGTCGAACGAGCCGAAGCTGATCTGCCCGACGAGGCTGAGGTCGGGCAAGGACACGAGCGTGGACGGCAGTTCGGGAACCGACAGGCCCCAGCCGCCGGGTTTCGCCACCTGGCCGTCGTCGCCGATCTTCGGGCCGAGGTTCCAGATCGCCTCGACGACGACGGCGGCGACGGTGCCGCTCACGAGGGCGATGAGGATCGCGCCCTTGACCTTCCGGGCGATGAGCACGGCGGCCAGCAGCAGGGTGAGGACGAAGAGGAGAGTCGGCACGGTCGCGATCGAGCCGGCGGCGCCGAGTCCGACCGGCGGCGAGTTCGCCCCGGTGGCGGTGACGAATCCGCTGTCGACGAAGCCGATGAAGGCGATGAAGAGGCCGATGCCGACCGTGATCGCGGTCTTCAGCGCCATCGGCACGGCGTCGAAGATGAGGCGGCGGAGCCCCGTGACGGCGAGCAGCACGATGAGGAGACCGTTGATGACGACGAGCCCCATCGCCTCGGCCCACGTGACCTGGCCGACGACGGCGACCGCGAGGAACGAGTTGATGCCGAGGCCCGCGGCGAAGGCGAACGGCAGGCGGGCGACGAGGCCGAACAGGATCGTCATCGCCCCGGCGGTGAGCGCCGTGGTCGCCGCGACCTTCGCGAAGTCCAGCTGCGCACCCGTCACGTCGACGCCGCTCGAGAGGATGATCGGGTTCAGGATGACGATGTACGCCATCGCCACGAAGGTGACGAGTCCGCCGCGCACCTCTGCGCCGACGGTCGACCCGCGCTTCGTGATCTCGAAGAAGCGGTCGAGGGCCGACGGGGATGTGGTTTCGGTGTTGCTCTGGGTGTCTTCGGTGCTCAAGGGGGACCTCCAGGGACGAAGGTAGCGTGCCCGCGCGCCCTCGGGGAACGCGCGGGCGCGATGGATAGGGTCGAAGCCGCATGAATCGCCTCCTCGTCGCCCTCCTCGCCGCCTTCGACGCCGTCATCGTCGTCGCCGTCGGCGTCGCCGCCGCGCTGGCGCCGATGACGCTGCTGTGGGTGTTCGGCGGTGCGGGGGCGGATGCCGGTGCGCTCTGGCCCGCGGCCGGCACGCTGTGGCAGGCCGGGCATCTCGTGCCGCTGCACGTGGCGATGGATGCCGAGTACGCGGCGGCCGTCGGCATCCCCGATGAGGCGTCTCGCTTCGTCTTCTCGCTCGCCCCCCTCGCCTTCGCCGTCTTCACCGCGGTCTTCGCGGCCCGGTCGGGCGCCCGCGCCGCCCGGGCCGGGGCATGGCCGGCGGGTGTCCTCGCCGGCACCGCGGTGGTCGCCGTCCTCGCGACGCTCGTCGCCCTCACCTCGACGCTCGGCGTGGTGGGGGTCGAGACCTGGCAGGGGGTGCTCCTGCCGACCGCGGTCTTCGCGGCATCCTCTCTGGCCGGCGCGCTCGTCCACGCGTGGCGCGAGGGCGACGACGGCATCCTCGATCTGCTGCGGGACCGCGTCGACCTCGACGACACCGGCATCGTCGAATCCTCGGCGCGCGGGATCGCGGCCGCGCTCGCCGGTCTCGTCGCGGTCGGGGCCGCCGTGACCGCGATCGGCGTCGTCGCCGCCGGCGGGCGCATGGTCGCCCTGTTCGAGGCCGCGCACGTCGACCTCGCGGGCGCCATCGTCGTGGGCCTGGGACAGCTCGCCTACCTGCCGAACCTCGTGATCTGGGGCGCCGCGTACGCGGCGGGTCCCGGCTTCGCGCTCGGGGAGGGGACGACCGTCTCGCCTGGCGGCACCGACCTCGGCGTCATCCCGGGGATCCCCGTCCTCGGCATCATCCCCGAGGAGCCGTCCGCCTGGCTCCTCCTGCTCGCCCTCCTCGTCGTCGCCGTCGGCGCAGCCGCGGGGTGGATCGCCCGCATCCGCCTGCTGGCCGCGCACCGGGGGGAGGAGCCCTTCGGCCCGCGCGTCATCGTCCTCGCCGTCGTCGTCGCCGGCTCGGCCGCGGGCGCCGCACTTTTGGCCGTGGTGGGCTCGGGCGCCCTCGGACCCGACCGGCTCCAGCAGACCGGGCCCTCCGTGGGGGCGTTCGCGCTGGCCGTCGCGATCGAGATCGCCCTGGGTGCGGGAGCCGTGCTCCTCGCTCCGCGCGGCGACCACGCGCGCATGGCCGAGGCGTCGCCGCCGGTAGACTGGGCCGGTGCTGACCCTCGCCGTCCTGATCTCGGGCGCGGGTTCGAATCTTCGGGCCCTGCTGGAGGCGGCGAGCGACCCTGATTTCCCCGCTCGCGTCGTCGTCGTCGGCGCCGACCGGCAAGCGGATGGCTTCGCGCACGCGGAGGCCTTCGGCATCCCCACGATCATGGTGCCGTTCCACGAGTTCGAGAGTCGTGAGCACTGGGGCGCCGAACTCCAGCAGCAGCTCGCGGTCTGGCGTCCTGACCTGGTGGTGCTGAGCGGGCTCATGCGACTCCTCCCGCCGGCCGTCGTCGACGCCTGGGCGCCCCGGCTCATCAACACCCACCCGGCGTACCTGCCCGAGTTCCCGGGGGCCCACGGGGTCCGCGACGCGCTCGCCGCCGGCGTCGCCCAGACGGGGGCCAGCGTGATCGTGGTCGACGGCGGTGTCGACACCGGTCCCATCCTCGCTCAGGAGCGCGTGCCCGTGCTGCCGGGCGACACCGAGCACGCGCTGCACGAGCGCATCAAGCCCGTGGAGCGGCGGCTCCTCATCGACGTCGTGCGCCGCATCGCCACGGGCGACCTCGATCTCACTCCGTACGACACCCACTGACAGACGCCCTCCCTCTGCGACGACAGGAGCCCTCATGGCCGGCCCGACCATCGACCCTGCCCTCTACCGCCCGCGCGACATCGTCCCGATCCGCCGCGCCCTCATCTCCGTCAGCGACAAGACGGGGCTTCTGCCCCTCGCGCAGGCGCTCGCCGACGCGGGGGTCGAGATCCTCTCCACCGGAGGGTCGGCGTCGCTGCTGCGCGACGCGGGTCTCGCCGTCACCGACGTCTCCGAGATCACCGGATTCCCCGAGTCGCTCGGCGGCCGCGTGAAGACCCTGCACCCGAACGTGCACGCGGGCCTGCTGGCCGACCTCCGCCTCGAGGACCACGAGACCCAGCTGAAGGAGCTCGGCATCGAGCCGTTCGAGCTCGTGGTGGTGAACCTCTACCCGTTCGTCGAGACGGTCGCCTCCGGCGCCCAGGGCGACGCCGTCGTCGAGCAGATCGACATCGGGGGACCCGCGATGGTCCGCGCGTCGGCGAAGAACTTCGCCAATGTCGCGATCGTCGTCTCGCCCGAGTCCTATCCCGCGATCATCGACGCCGTCGGCGCCGGCGGCACGTCGCTGGCGCAGCGCCGCGACCTGGCCGCACGCGCCTTCGCCCACACCTGCGAGTACGACCGTGCGGTGGCCACCTGGTTCGCCGATGAGACGCTCGCCTCCGACGAACTGCCGCAGCACCTGACGATCAAGGCGGAGCGCCTCGAGACCCTCCGCTACGGCGAGAACTCGCACCAGCGCGCGGCGATCTACTCCCGGCTGGGCGGTCACGGCATCGCCCAGGCGACGCAGCTCCAGGGCAAGGAGATGTCGTACAACAACTACGTCGACGCCGACGCGGCCCTGCGCGCCGCGTTCGACCTGGTGAAGCCCGCCGTCGCGATCATCAAGCACGCCAACCCGTGCGGCATCGCGATCGGCGCGCCCAACGCGCTCGACCCGATCGCCTCCGCACACCTGCGCGCGCACGAGTGCGACCCCGTGTCGGCGTTCGGCGGCGTCATCGCCGCCAACCGCACGGTGACCCTCAAGATGGCCGAGAACCTGCGCGACATCTTCACCGAGGTGATCGTGGCGCCGGACTTCGAGCCCGAGGCCCTCGAGGTCTTCGCGCTGAAGAAGAACCTCCGCATCCTGAAGCTGCCCGCCGACTGGAAGCAGGAGCGGATGGATGTCCGCCTCGTCTCGGGGGGTCTGCTGCTGCAGGATGCCGACCGGTTCCCCGACGAGATCGAGTCGGTCGCGAAGGACTGGCAGCTCGTCTCCGGCGATCGTCCCGCCCCCGAGGAGCTCGAGGGAATGATCTTCGCCTGGAAGGCGTGCCGCGCGGTGAAGTCCAACGCGATCGTCCTCGCGCAGGGCTCGGCGACGGTCGGCATCGGCATGGGGCAGGTCAACCGGGTCGACTCGTGCCGTCTCGCGGTCGAGCGGGCGGGCGACCGCGCCGCCGGATCGGTCGCGGCATCCGACGCGTTCTTCCCCTTCGCCGACGGCCCTCAGGTGCTGATCGACGCCGGGATCAAGACGATCATCCAGCCGGGCGGCTCGGTCCGCGACCAGGAGGTCATCGACGCCGCGCGCGCGGCGAACGTCACGATGTTCTTCACGGGCGAGCGCCACTTCTTCCACTGATCCGACGCGGCGGCGAGGCCGTCACCGTCGTGTCCGATTTCCGCGAGCGGGTGTCGGCCGCGCGTGCGAGAGTGGAGGCATGACCGCCACCTCCGCCCTCGCGAGCATGACGTTCGACGAGCGCTACCGGGCGATCGACGCGCGGGACGCGCGCTTCGACGGCCAGTTCGTCACGGCCGTGAGATCCACCGGCATCTACTGCCGGCCGTCGTGCCCGGCCCGCACCCCGAAGCCGTCCAACGTCACGTTCTACCCGACGTCCGCGGCGGCCCACGAGGCGGGCTACCGCGCGTGCAAGCGATGCCTTCCCGAGGCGGCTCCCGGCTCTCCCGAGTGGAACCTCCGGGGTGACACCGCGGCGCGCGCCATGCGTCTCATCGCCGACGGCGTGGTGGAGCGCGACGGCGTGCCGGGATTGGCGGCGCGGCTCGGCTACTCGAGTCGGCACCTCGCACGGCTGCTGACGGCCGAGCTCGGTGCGGGTCCCCTCGCCCTCGCCCGCGCTCAGCGCGCGCACACGGCGCGCATGCTCCTCGTCGGAACCGATCTGCCCGCAGCCGACGTGGCCTTCTCCGCGGGGTTCGCGAGCGTCCGGCAATTCAACGACACGATCCGCGAGGTCTTCGGCCTCACCCCCCTCGAGCTGCGTGCGCGGCGGTCGCCGTCCGGCACTCCGGATGCCGTCCCCGGCGCCATCGATCTCGCGCTGCCGCATCGCGGACCCCTCGACGCTGCCGGCCTCTTCGCGTGGATGGCTGCGCGCGCCGTCGGGGGAGCGGAGGTCGCGTCGCCCGACCGATTCGCCCGGACCATCCGGCTGGCGGGCGGGCCCGCCTGGTTCGAGCTCCGCCTCGACGCCGCCGGCCGGGTGCGCCTGCGCGCACGGCTGACCCGTCTGCGCGACCTCACCTCGCTCGTCGCCCGTGCGCGCCGGCTCTTCGACCTCGACGCCGACCCCATGGCGGTGGATGCGGCGCTTGCCGCGCATCCCGAGATCGCACCGCGCGTCGCCGCCCTCCCCGGCATCCGCGTGCCCGGCGCCGCCGACCCGCACGAGATGCTCATCCGCGCCATGGTGGGCCAGCAGATCACCGTGGTCGCCGCGCGCACGGCGCTCACGGCGCTCACCGACGCGCTGGGCGAACGGGTGGAGCCCTTCGCCGACACCGACCGCCTGTTCCCGACGATGGCGGCGATCGCCGAGCACGGCGCCGAGGTGCTGCGCGGGCCCGGAGCCCGCATCCGCGCCATCACCGGGGCCGCCGCGGCCCTCGCGAGCGGGGACCTGACGCTCACGTCGGGGGATGACGGCGCCGCGCAGCGCGCCGCGCTCCTCGCGATGCCGGGGATCGGCCCGTGGACGGCCGACTACGTCCGCATGCGGGTGCTCGGCGATCCCGACATCACGCTCCCCGGCGATGTCGCGGTGCGATCGGGTGCTGCGGCCGTCGGCGTTCCCTCCAACCCCCGCGGGTTCGACGCCTGGGCGATCCGCGCCGCGCCGTGGCGCAGCTACCTCACCGCGCACCTGTGGCGCGCGGCCGACCAGAACAGGAAGACGGCATGACCGCTCTCATCCAGACCATCGACACCCCCGATGGCGCCTTCACGATCCTCGCCGATGCGCGCCAGCGTGTCCTCGCCTCCGGCTGGACGGCAGAACCCGAGGCGATCTTCGCCCGGCTGGCGGATCGTCCGGCCGTGCGCGAGGGCGAGACGGATGCCGCGGCCGCCGCGATCGCCTACTACTCCGGCGATCTGCGGGCGATCGACGACGTCCCGGTCGCACAGACGGGCACCGCGCTGCAGCTGGCCGGGTGGGCGGCGCTGCGCCGCATCACGCCCGGCGAGCCGCTCAGCTACACCGGCTTCGCCGCCGCACTCGGGCGTCCGAGCGCGGTGCGCGCCGCCGCGTCGATCTGCGCCCGGAACGCGCCCGCGCTGTTCGTGCCCTGCCACCGCGTGCTCCGCGGCGACGGCAGCCTCGGCGGGTTCGCGTGGGGCGTCGAGGTGAAGCGGCGGCTCCTCGACCGCGAGGCGGTCTGATCCCGCGGATGCCGAAGTCGGTGTTGCGCTCAGGGAATTCTCAGGCATAGGCTGGAGGGCTGTCGCGTCGGTCGCCCGATGCGACAGCGTCCCTGTCGCCGACTCGAGGAGGAATCATGTTCCAGGCCACCTTCATCACGAAGCCGTCCGCCATCCTCGCCGTCGCCGGACGCGACCGGTCCTGACACCCGCTCCGCCCTGTCGCGGGGCGCACCTTCTCCGGGAAGGTGTCGTCACCTCTCCGCGTTCCGAACGGTAAGGCTTCGCCTACCGCTCTTCCGCGCGCCCCCGCCTCCCTCCGCCGTCCCCGGCATCCGCTCCACCACGCAGCACCACGCAGCACCACATCAAGGATCATGACCTCTTCCACTGAGAGACCCTCCACGACTCCCCGTCTGTCCACTCCCCGGGCGCTCGCCCGGCTCTACCCGTTCGCCAAGCCGGTCCTCCCGCGCCTGGTGCTCGGCGCCGTCAGCGCGCTCATCGCGAGCCTGCTGGCGCTGTCGATCCCGCTCGTCCTGGAGGTCGTGGTCGAAGGGCCCATCTCCTCGGGCGATCTCACGCAGCTCACCTGGGGTGCGGTGGCCGTCCTCATCCTCGGGCTCCTCGAGGCGCTCATGGTGTGGGCGCGGCGATTCTTCGTCATGGCCCCCGCGACCAAGGTCGAGTACGACCTGCGCACCGGGTTCTACGAACGCCTGCAGCGTCTGCCCGTCTCGTTCCACGACAAATGGCAGTCCGGTCAGCTCCTCAGCCGCATGATGCAGGACATCAGCATGATGCGGCGCTGGATGGCGTTCGGACTCGTCCTCCTCGTCGTCAACATGCTGACCATCCTCGTCGGCGCGATCCTGCTGTTCCGCTGGCACTGGCTGCTCGGCACGACGTTCCTCATCGTGTGCGCGCCGCTCTGGTACGCCGGCTACCGGTTCGAGAAGACCTACGGCACCCTGGCGCGCCAGAGCCAGGACCAGGCCGGCGACCTCGCGACCTCGGTGGAGGAGTCGGTCCACGGCATCCGGGTCCTCAAGGCCTTCGGCCGCGGCAAGCACGCGCTCCAGAAGTTCACCCGTCAGGCCGAGACGCTCCGCGAGACCGAGCTCAGCAAGGCGCGTGCCATCGGCTGGATCTGGTTCTGGCTGGTGCTCCTGCCCGACATCGCGTTCGCGCTGTGCCTCGGTGTGGGCATCCTGCTCATCCAGACCGACCAGCTGCAGATCGCCGAACTCATCGCGTTCTTCGCCATGGCCACCGTCCTGCGCTGGCCGATGGAGTCGATCGGCTTCCTCTTCTCCTTCCTCCTCGACGCGCGGACGGCCACCGACCGCATCTTCGAGGTGTTCGACGAGGAGAACACGATCGTCGATCCCGAGCACCCCGTGGCCCCCGCGCAGTCGCGCGGCGCGCTGCGCTTCGAGGGCGTGCACTTCCGCTACCAGGACGCCGCCGAGACCGAGCGCGACCTGCTCGACGGCATCGACCTCGAGCTGCAGCCGGGCGAGACGATGGCCCTCGTCGGGCTGACCGGCTCGGGCAAGACGACGCTGACGACCCTTCCCGCCCGTCTCTACGACGTGACGCAGGGCCGCGTGACCCTCGACGGCGTCGACGTGCGCGACCTCCCCCTCCACGAGCTGCGCACCCAGGTCGGCATGGCGTTCGAGGATGCGACGCTCTTCTCGCAGACGGTGCGCGACAACGTGCTGCTCGGCCGGGAGGACCTCGTGGCGGGAAGCCCCGAGGCCGAGGCCGTCATGCGCGAGGCCCTCGGCGTCGCGCAGGCCGGCTTCGTCGACGACCTTCCCGACGGCCCCGACACGGTCATCGGCGAGGAGGGGCTGTCGCTGTCCGGCGGTCAGCGCCAGCGGCTCGCGCTCGCCCGCGCCGTCGCGGCGCGTCCCGCCGTCCTGGTGCTCGACGATCCGCTGTCGGCGCTCGACGTCGACACCGAGGCGCTCGTCGAGGACGCCCTCCGCGAGGTGCTCCACGAGACGACGGCTCTCGTGGTCGCCCACCGTCCATCGACGGTGACCCTCGCCGACCGCGTGGCGCTGCTGGAGGCCGGCCGCATCACCGCCGTCGGCACCCACTCCGACCTGCTGCGCACGAGCGAGCACTACCGCCACGTGATCTCCAGCCTCGAAGACGAACAATCCCGCCAGCGGGAGAGGGAGGTGAACCTGTGAGCACCACGGTCACCGGAACCAGCGGCGAAGACCGCTCCGACTACACGCGTGCCGAGTCGCGCGCGATCCGCCAGCGGTCGCTGCGCCTGCTCGGGTCGCTCGTCCGGCCGCTGCGCGCGCAGCTGATCCTCGCCGCAGCGGTGCTCGTCGTGTCCACGGCGCTGCGTGTCGCGGGGCCGGCGCTCATCGCGTACGGCATCAACCAGGCGCTGCCGAAGGTGCTCTCCGAGGGCGACTGGATGCCGACGGCCGTCGTCGTCCTCGTCTACCTCACGGCGGGCATCGGCGGCGCCGCCCTCATCGGCTGGTACGCGGTCGTCGCTGCGCGGCTGACCCAGGCGGTCATGCTCGACCTCCGCAAGCGCATCTTCCTGCACACCCAGCGCCTCAGCCTCGAGTTCCACGAGTCCTACACGTCGGGCCGCATCATCTCCCGCCAGACGAGCGACCTCGACTCGATCCGGGAGCTTCTCGACGGTGGGCTGAACGAGCTCGTCTCGGGCGTCCTCTACGGCGGGTTCACGCTCGTCGCCCTCCTCCTCCTGGACTGGGAGTCGGGCGTCATCCTCCTCGTCATGGGCATCCCGCTCTGGTTCGTCATGCGCTGGTTCTACCTGAACTCGCAGCGCGTGTACCGCGAGTCGCGGGTGGTCAGCGCGAAGGTGATCGTCAAGTTCGTCGAGACCATGACCGGCATCCGCGCCGTCAAGGCCTTCCGCAAGGAAGGGCGCAACGACGACGAGTTCGGCGATCTGTCGAGCCAGTACCGCGACGTGAACCTCCGCTCGATCAAGCTGTTCGGCATCTTCGAGCCGGCCATGATGGCCGTCGCGTCGGTGTCGGTGGCTCTCGTGCTGCTGTGGGGCGGCATCCGTGTCGCCGACGGGGCGATCCTGGTCGGCACGCTGCTGGCCGCGGTCCTGTACGTCCGGAACTTCTTCTCGCCGCTGCAGGAGATCGCGTTCTTCCTGAACTCCTACCAGTCGGCGACGGCGGCACTCGAGAAGGTGTCCGGCGTCCTCGAGGAGGAGCCGACCGTCCCCGACCCGCGGACGCCCGTGGATCTGTGGACCGCCCGCGGCCACGTCGAGTTCCGGGACGTGACCTTCGGGTACTCTGACGACCGGACGATCCTGCCGCACTTCTCACTCGACATCCCGGCGGGCCAGACGATCGCCCTCGTGGGCACGACCGGTGCCGGCAAGTCGACGCTCGCGAAGCTCGTGTCGCGCTTCTACGACCCGTCGAAGGGTGCAGTCACCCTCGATGACGTGGACCTCCGCTCGCTCCACCCGAAGGATCTCCGCCGCGCGATCGTCATGGTCACGCAGGAGGCGTACCTGTTCAGCGGCACGGTCGCCGACAACATCGCGCTGGGCAAGCCCGACGCGACGCTCGAGGAGATCCGAGCCGCGGCGCGGGCCGTGGGCGCGGACGCGTTCATCGAGCGCCTGCCCGACGGCTACGACACCGACGTGAACAAGCGCGGCGGCCGCGTGTCGGCGGGTCAGCGGCAGCTGATCTCGTTCGCGCGCGCCTTCCTCGCCGACCCCGCGGTGCTGATCCTCGACGAGGCGACCGCCTCGCTCGACATCCCGTCGGAGCGGCAGATCCAGGACGCGCTGCAGACGCTTCTCGCCGACCGGACCGCGATCATCATCGCCCACCGCCTGTCGACGGTGGCGATCGCCGACCGGGTGCTCGTGATGGAGCACGGGCGCATCATCGAGGACGACCGCCCCGAGGTCCTCATCTCGGGAACCGGCAAGTTCGCGCAGCTTCACGCCGCCTGGCGGGAATCGCTCGTCTGACCCGCGCCAGATTCGGAGGATCGCACCGGATTCGGAGTCTCCTGCCCCGAGGCTCCGAATCCGGTGACGATCTCCGAATCCGTGGCACAGCGATCAGGGGCGCCGGCTCGGACGCTGGGCGAGAGCACGGGTGATCGCGTGCTCCACGCGGTCCCAGCGATAGACGACCTCGGAGTACGAGAAGCGCAGGACCGTGTAGCCGCGGGCGACGAGTTCGCGATCGTGCGCGAGATCGCGGGTGCGGTCCGCTGACGACGAGTGGAAGCGGAAGCCGTCGAGCTGCACGACGATCCAGCCGTCGATGACGGCGTCGACGTCGTGGCCGGCAAGCGGAACCTGGACACGCACCTCCATCCCCCACGGCCTGAGACGGTCGACGAAGAGCGTCTCCAGACCCGAGTCCATGGCGCCGGTGAGGACGGATGCCAGGTCGCGCGCGGCAGGCGATCGCCACGCGACGCGGCGGATGGTCTCGGCCGACAGTCGCTCGGCGCGTGCGGCATCCTCCCACAGCACGAGAGCGGTCTCGCGTGGCTGGCAGTCGGCGATGTGCTGCAGGGCGTCCTCGACCGACTCGACGAGGCGACGGGAGTGGGTTGCGCCGATCGGTGTCGTCCAGTGACAGACCGCGCCGAGCGCGGACGGACGCTCGGCGTGCGGATGCAGGTGCAGGTGCAGGCGGTCGTCCACACCCGGCGGCATCCACCACCCCCGTTGGTGCGCCGCCGACACGCAGGCCAGGCGTGCCGTGGCCTCGGCGGCGGCCACCAATCGCGGCGGCGCGGACTCGACGGCGACCCAGTACCGACGGACACGTCGCAGCTCACCGCTGCGGAGCGCCGACCGCAGTGCCGCGGCGCTGACACCGTGATCGAGGATGTCGCTGCGATGCACCACCCCACCGCGGTCGGCGACCCACGCGTTCAGATCCACAGGACCATGGTCCGCGTCGTCCCCGCCCTTCGCGTCCCACGTCGGGCGACCAGTGCGAACTCGCCGGATCTCTCTGCCTGGGGAGGAGTAGCCCGACCCGCAGCGGATTCGGAAGATCGCAGCGGATTCGGAGTCGCGCGCGCTGGAACTCCGAATCCGGTGGCGATCTCCGGATCCACGGCTCCGATCGGCGTCGGCGACCCGGGCGCGCACGCGCGCGAACGAGGGCGACGAGACCCCGATGGGGGAGGGTATACGGAGTCTCGCCGCCGGTCGTGCTCCCACGGCGGTGGGAAGGGAGGCGGGGGCTAGAGACGGATCTCGGCGACGACTTCGCCGAACTCGGTCTCGTCGACCGGCGTGAACCCGACGCGGCGGAAGAACGCCTCGGGCCCTCCTTCGCCGGCTTCGTAGATGACGTCGAGGTGGTCCATGCCGCGGCTGCGGGCTTCGTCGAGCAGCCGCTCGACGGCGAAGCGCCCGACACCGCGGCCCTGGTCGTCGGCGTCGACGTTGATGCGCCACAGCACGGAGCGGAAGTGCTCCTGCGGCGCGTCGGGGTCGAAATTCGCGCTGACGAAGCCCACGACCTCGTTCTCGTCGAGGACGACGCGCTGCCAGGCCGTGGCCGGGTTGATGACGGCGGCCGCGACGGCGTAGCTCGTGGGGGCGAGGAACTGCTCCTGGCCGGGCTTCAGAGACATCGCATTGACGGCCACGATGGTCGCGGCCGACAGTTCCACCAGGCGAAGCTCGGTCATGGGCCCAGGCTACCCGCCGCGGCCCCTGTGTCGCACTCCTGTTTCCGTGAATTCCCGGGACCGCGGAGATATCTCGACGTCGAGATAGTTTCCCGGCGTGCGATAGGCTGGGCGACGACGCCGGACCGTCCTTCAGGAGAGATCACTCGTGCCCGATTCCACCATCATCTACACCTACACCGACGAGGCGCCGGCGCTGGCGACCGCGTCGTTCCTGCCGATCGTCCAGGCCTTCGCCGGGCAGGCGGGAGTCGAGCTCGACACCCGCGACATCTCGCTCGCCGGGCGCATCCTCGCCGCCTTCCCGCAGCGGCTCAGCCCCGAGCAGCAGGTGGGCGACGCCCTCGCCGAGCTCGGTGGGCTCGCCACCCTGCCCGAGGCGAACATCATCAAGCTGCCGAACATCTCGGCATCCATCCCGCAGCTGAAGGCCGCGATCGCGGAGCTCCAGTCGCAGGGCTACGACATCCCCGACTATCCGGACGACGCGACCTCGGTCGAGGACAAGGACGTCCGCGCGCGCTACGACCGCATCAAGGGCTCCGCGGTGAACCCGGTCCTGCGCGAGGGCAACAGCGACCGCCGCGCGCCCCTGTCGGTCAAGAACTACGCGCGCAAGCACCCGCACCGCAACAAGCCGTTCGCGTCCGGGTCGAAGACGCGCGTCGCGACGATGGGCCACGACGACTTCCGCAGCAACGAGAAGTCCTGGGTCGCCGCGCACGACGACGTCCTGACCGTCCGTCACGTCGCCGCCGACGGCACCGTCACGGTCCTGAAGGAGGGGCTCAAGGTCCTCCCGCGCGAGATCGTCGACGCCACGTTCCTCTCTGCTGCGGCCCTCGACGCGTTCCTCGCGGACACCCTCGAGACGGCGACCGCCGATGACGTGCTCTACTCCGTGCACCTGAAGGCGACGATGATGAAGGTCAGCGACCCGATCATCTTCGGCCACGTGGTGAAGGCCTACTTCGCGGATGTCTTCGCCCGCTTCGGCGACCGGATCGCGGCCGCCGGCCTCACCCCGAACAACGGACTCGGCTCCATCCTGGCCGGACTCGCGGATGCCGAGGGCGGCGACGAGATCTCCGCCGCGTTCGCCGAGCGCCTCCAGAGCGGTCCCCGCCTCTCGTACGTCAACAGCGACAAGGGCATCACGAACCTGCACGTCCCGTCGGACGTCATCGTCGACGCGTCGATGCCGGCTCTCGTCCGCAACGGCGGCAAGCTGTGGGGCGCCGACGGCGGCGAGGCCGACACCATCGCCGTGATCCCCGACTCGTCCTACGCCGGCGTCTACCAGGCCGTGATCGACGACGTCATCGCCAACGGCCCCCTCGACCCCGCCACGATCGGCACCGTCCCGAACGTCGGCCTCATGGCGCAGGCCGCCGAGGAGTACGGCAGCCACGACAAGACCTTCGAGATCGCGGCGCCGGGCGTCGTCCAGATCGTCGACGGCTCCGGCGAGGTCGTCATCGAGCACGACGTCGAGGCGGGCGACATCTGGCGCGCGACCCAGACGAAGTACCTCCCGGTCGTCGACTGGGTGCGTCTGGCCGTCGGCCGTGCCCGCGCGACCGGGTCGCCGGCGGTGTTCTGGCTCGATGTCAACCGCGCCCATGACGCGCAGATCATCGCGAAGGTCTACCAGGCCCTGGCGACGATGGACACCCACGGCGTGGAGATCTCGATCCTCCCGCCCGCCGAGGCGACGCGGTACACGCTCGCCCGCATGCGGCACGGCCTCGACACCATCTCGGTGACCGGCAACGTGCTGCGCGACTACCTGACCGACCTCTTCCCCATCCTCGAGGTGGGAACGAGCGCCAAGATGCTGTCGATCGTCCCGCTCCTCGCGGGCGGCGGCCTCTTCGAAACCGGTGCCGGCGGTTCGGCGCCCAAGCACGTGCAGCAGCTCGTCGAGGAGGACTACCTGCGGTGGGATTCGCTGGGCGAGTTCTTCGCGCTGGCCGCGTCGTTCGAGCACTTGGGCGACTACACCGGCAACGCCAAGGCGAAGGTCCTCGCCGACACGCTCGACGCCGCCACCGGGACCTTCCTCGAGCAGGACAAGTCGCCCGGTCGCGCACTCGGCACGATCGACAACCGCGGCAGCCACTTCTACCTGGCGCTGTACTGGGCACAGGAGCTGGCGCAGCAGACGACGGATGCCGAGCTGGCCGCGGCCTTCGGTCCGATCGCCGACAAGCTCGCCGCCGGCGAGGAGAAGATCGTCGCCGAGCTCATCGCCGTGCAGGGTGAGCCCGTCGACATCGGCGGCTACTACCACCCCGACACGGCGAAGGTGGCGGCCGTGATGCGTCCGTCGGCGACCCTGAACGGCATCATCGACGCGCTGTAGGACGCGTCACACGCGAGCGGCGAGGAACTCGGCCTGCGCGACCCACTGGTGCGCCAGGCCGCCCTCGTGCTCGTTGTGGGGGTACACCTCGATGCGGCGGTCGTCGCCGCCGTAGTGGTTGAACGCCGCGAACACGGTCGACGGCGGGCACACCGGGTCCATGAGCGCGACGGAGAAGAGCGCAGGGGCGGTCGCCCGTCGGGCGAAGTTCACCCCGTCGAAGTACGAGAGCGTCTCGAAGACCCGCTCCTCGGCGCCGCGGTGCACCGACAGGTAGCGCACCACCTCGGCGTACGGGTCCGCGGCCGTCATCCCGACGGAGCGCTCGAAGTGGCAGAGGAAGGGAACGTCCGGCATCACGGCGACGAGCCCGTCGACGAGTCCCGCCACCGCGAGCGTGATGCCCCCGCCCTGGCTGCCGCCCGTGACCGCGACGCGCGACGCCTCCACCTCGGGCAGCGCCCTCACGGTGTCGACGGCGCGCACGGCATCCGTGAACAGGCGCCGGTAGTAGTACGCCGCGGGATCCTCGATGCCGCGCGTGAGGAAGCCGGGCACGGAGGGGCCGGACGGATGCGGGTCGGCAGTTCCGCCGCCGGATCCCCACGTCGAGCCCTGGCCCCGGGTGTCCATGAGCACATGCGCGTAGCCGGCCGCCGACCAGGCGAGCCGCTCGACCGGCAGGCCGCGCCCCCCGCCGTAGCCCAGGTACTCGACGACCGCCGGGAGCGGGCGGTCGACGCCCCGCGGCAGCGTCAGCCACGCCTTCACCGGGTCGCCCGCGAATCCGGTGAACGTGACGTCGAAGACGTCGACGGTCGCGAAGGGCGTCGGATGCGGCGTGACGGCCGGAGGCTTCGCCGCCGCGCGTGCGGACGCGAGGGTCTCGGTCCAGAAGTCGTCGAAGTCGCCCGGCTCGCGGACGGCGGGGGAGTAGGTCTCGAGCTCAGGGAGGCTCAGATCGAAGCGCGGCACCGAGCCAGATTATCGACCGGCAGCCCGAGAGGCCGGATGAATCAGGCGTGGATCCAGACGTCGGCGCCGACCGGCGACCAGTCGTAGATGATCTTGGCCTTCGACGGCGGCATGTTGACGCAGCCGGCGCTCATGACGTTGCCGAAGTTGTTGTGCCAGTACGCACCGTGGAACGCCTGGTTCCCGTTGAAGTACATGACCCAGGGGACGTCCTCCTGCGTGTACTTGTTCCCCGAGTCCCGTGCCGTCCCCTGCATGTCCTGCGAGGCGGTCTTCCAGCCGATCGAGTAGTGGCCCTGGTAGGTGACGGCGCCCGGTCGACCGCTGGAGATCAGCCAGGTGTCGACGACCTTCCCGTTCTCCTTCAGATACAGGCGCTGCTTGCCGAGGTCCACTTCGAGCAGCCGCTCGAGCTCGGTCGTCTTCTGCGGCGTGATGTCGACCGGGAGCTCGTACGCGCCGGAGCCCTGCGCCAGCTGCTCGGCGAAGGCGGCCGCCACGGCGGAGGTGTCGCCCAGAACGCGCCCGTCCTGGCCCTCGACGATGTCGCGGAGGACGTCGCCCGCGGCGTTGGTCACGACCGTGCCGTCGATGACCTTCTGGTCGATGTCGAGCGCGTCGACCGCGGTCTGGATGAGCGCCGTGTCGGCGGCGACGGTGAATGCCCCCGTCTCGTCGGGGGTCACCGTCAGCCACGACGCCGCGATCTCGGGGCTGATCGGCACGGTGCGCTCGTCGCCGACGTAGAACCCGACCTCGGCGATCATGGCGTTCAGGCGGTCGACGGTGTCCTGCGCCTCGGCGGTCGTCGACACCGGCTCGACCGGGATGAGCACCGGGTCGATCACGATCGTCCCGGTGCCGTCGGCGAACGCGCGCTGGACGGCATCGCCCACGACCGAGACGTCGATCCCCTCGCCGTCGACGGCGGGCGTCACCTCGTAGGCCTCGCCCGTGAAGGCGACGGCCGCCGGGACGGGCGCGGTGAACAGATCCGGGGCGGCGGCCTCGAGTGCGGCCGCGGCCGTGGTCGGGTCGAGCTCGATCTGCGCATCGGCGGTGTCGCCGAACCACTGCGTCACGTTCCAGAGCGGCCGGTCGTGGTAGGCCTGGCCGGCGAGCGTGCCGGAGTCGACGATCGCGCCGAGCTGGGCGCCCGTGAGGGTAGGCCCTCCCTCGCCGAGGGTCACCGTGGTGGTGGCGAGCCGCTGCGCGATGGCGTCGCTGGCAGCGCCCGCGGTGAGGAAGCCCACCGGGACGCCCGCGACCGCGGTGCCGGGGGCGATGAGGACGAGCGAGGCGGCGATGATGCCGACGCCGAGGGCGGCCGCCGGCACGCCGATGCGCAGCCCCCAGCGCTTGCGGCGCGGGCGCGGCTCGGCGGGAGCCCACTGCACGGCCGGTGCGGTGGCGGGAACGGTGCCGTCCACGGTGGCATCCGCGGCGGCGGTCGACGGATCGGTCACGGTCACCCCTACGAGAGAATTCGCGCTGCAGCGCCCTTCCATGGTACGCGACGCCCTCTCGGAGCCGGCTGATGACGCCCGGCTGACCGTGTCTCGGCAGGATGCCGGGAATGTAACAGTTTTGTAAATGGTCCTGCCGAATTCATCCGAAGCCTTGCGGTCGCGGTTTTCGTAAGGTCTACTAACAAACATGTCGGGAACGGATGCGCGCTCATTCAGCGGCCGCGTGCTGCGTCACATGGTCAAGGTCCTGCCCGAGCACGCCCGGGCGCACAACCGGTCCCTGGTGCTGCAGACACTGTTCCACCAGGGTGCGATGAGCCGGGCGGACCTGTCCCGCGAGACCGGGCTCACCCGGGTCACGATCTCCGATCTCGTCGCCGAGCTCATCTCCGACGGATACGTCGCCGAGCGGGGCACCCGAGAGGCCTCCGGCCCGGGAAAGCCCGCGATCCTCGTCGACCTCGATCGTGAGGGCCACCGGATCATCGGTCTCGATCTGTCCAACACCGACCGCTTCCTGGGCGCCGTGCTGACCCTCGACGGAGAGATCGTCGCGCGCCACGACGTCGAGGTCCCCGCCGACCGCGCCGACATCCTCGGTGTCGTCACCGCCCTCGCCCGCGACCTCGTGGCCGACGCGCACGCGCCGGTCCTCGGCGTCGGCGTCGGCAGCCCCGGCATCGTCGACCCGCACGGAGTCGTGCTGAGCGCGCCGAACTTCGGCTGGACGGACGTCGACCTCGAGGGTGCGCTGTCGCGCGAGCTGGACCTCCCGGTGCTCGTCGCGAACGACGCCAACGCCGCGGTGCTCGCGGAGTACACCTTCGGCGGCGCCCCCGACGACGTGCTTCTCGTCCGGGTCGGCCGTGGTGTGGGCTCGGGGCTGCTCGCCGGAGGTCAGCCCATGCGCGGCAGCCGCTTCGCCGCCGGCGAGATCGGGCATGTGACCGTCGGCACCGACGGCGGCCCGCGCTGCGTGTGCGGCAAGGTGGGCTGCCTCGAGGCGTGGCTGTCGGTCCCGTCGCTCGAAGGGCGTCTGGCCGCGCCGGGCACCGATCGCGACGAGACGCTCCGCGATGCGGGCGAGCGCCTCGGCATCGCCCTCGCGCCCATCGTCGGCGCGCTCGACCTGTCGGAGATCGTCCTCTCCGGCCCCCGTGAACTTCTCGACGGCCCGCTCGCGGAGTCGACCGTCGAGACGCTCCGCGCACGCACGCTCGCCCAGTTCCATGACGGCGTGCAGGTGCGGATGACGGCCGAAGGGGAGGACATCGTCCTCCGCGGCGCGGCCGTCATGGTCCTGTCGGGACAACTCGGGGTGTCCTGACACCCTGCATCACCTCGGGGGGATCGCCGATCCCGCCGTCCGGACGGGTCGCCCGATCCCTCCGGAACACCAAGAGAAAACGAAGGAAGACACCATGAACAAGAAGCTCGGAGCCGTGGCGCTCCTCGGCGCTTCGGCTGTCGTTCTCGCAGGCTGCGCGGGCGGCGGAGCAACGACGCCCTCGTCCGCCGAGACGCCGGAGCCCGGCGAGCTGCGCGTGTGGCTGGTCGGCACCGACACGCCCCAGGATGCGCGCGACTACCTCACCGAGACGTTCGCGGATGAGAACCCGGGCAGCACGCTGGTCATCGAGGAGCAGCAGTGGACGGGCCTCGTCGACAAGCTCACGACCAGCCTCTCGTCCAACGACAGCCCCGACATCGTCGAGATGGGCAACACGCAGGCGGCGGCCTTCACCTCCGCCGGCGCGCTGCTGGACCTCACCGACATCCAGGAGCAGCTGGGCGGGTCGGACCTCCTCGACGGCTTCGTCGAGGCCGGCTCGTGGGACGGGAAGCTGTACGCGGCGCCCTACTACTCGGGTGCGCGCGTCGTCTTCTACAACACCGCGCAGTACGAGGAGGCCGGTGTCGCCGTGCCGACCACGCTCGACGAGTACGTCTCCAACGGCGTGACGCTCGCGGGCGCTCTCGATGGCGTCTCCGGCGTCTACTTCCCGGGCAAGGACTGGTACAACGCGCTCCCGTTCATCTGGGAGAACGGCGGCGAGGTCGCGGTCCAGAACGACGACGGCTCGTGGGACGCGCAGCTCTCCTCGGCGGAGTCGGTCGCCGGCATCCAGCAGGTGCAGGAACTCATGACCGAGGCGTCGCTCGCCGCGAAGGACGGCGACGAGACCGAGGCGTGGGTGCCCTTCCGCACCGAGAAGGCCGCCACGCTGTCGGTGCCGAGCTGGGCCTACTGGTCGATCGTCGCCGATGAGGACCAGAAGGAGACGGCACTGACCGACACCCTCGGGTACTTCGCCCTTCCGGGCAAGGACGGCGGCGCGGCGCAGGTCTTCGCCGGCGGCTCGAACGTGGGCATCGCGGCGAAGTCCGCGCACCCCGAGCTCGCCAAGAGCGCGCTGGAGATCATGCTGAGCGACGACTACCAGTCACTGCTGGCGGCGGGCGGCCTCGTCCCCGCGAAGAAGAGCCTCGGCAGCAAGGTCGCCGCGGCGACGCCGGAGCTCGCAGCGGTCATCGCGGAGGCTGCCGCCAACGCGAAGCTCACCCCGGCCTCCCCGAAGTGGGCCGACGTCGAGGCGAAGGGCCTGCTGCAGGACTTCTTCGTCAAGGTCGCCGGCGGGGGCGACGTGCCCGCGCTGGCAGCGGAGCTCGACACGCAGATCGAGTCCATCCTCAACGGCTGACACCGTTACGCTCCCCCGGGGCGCTCGGCGCCCCGGGGGAGCACCCCACCCAGACACAGACCCCCCGGATAACCGAAGGAGAGGACCGTGTCGGCCCTGACGACGCTTCCCGCTGCGCGGACGGCATCCGCACCACCCACCGGCAGGCAACGCCGCCGCCGCTTCAACGGCACGCCGCTCGCGCTGCTGCTTCCCTCGCTCATCATGCTCGCCGTGTTCATCGGCTGGCCGCTGGTGCAGCTCGTCATCATGTCGTTCCAGAAGTACGGGCGCGAGCAGATCTTCGGCGCCCCCGCTGACTTCATCGGCATCGACAACTACCTCCGTGTCCTCGGCGACTCGGAGTTCTGGATCGTGCTCGCCCGGAGCATCGGCCTGTGCGTCGTCAGCGTCGCGGCGACGATGGTCCTGGGCGTCGCGATCGCGCTCCTCATGAAGTCGCTCGGCACCGTGATGCGCACGGTGGTCTCGGTGGGACTGCTGCTCGCGTGGGCGATGCCCGCCCTCACGGCCACCATCGTGTGGGGCTGGATCTTCGACACCGAGTACGGCCTCGTGAACTACTTCCTCACCCTCGTGACGGGGGAGAGCTGGCGAGGGCACAGCTGGCTCAGCGATCCGCTCAGCTTCTTCGCGGTCGCCGCGATCATCATCACGTGGGGCGCCATCCCGTTCGTCGCGTTCTCGACCTACGCGGGCCTCACGCAGGTTCCCGACGAGGTCATGGAGGCGGCGTCGCTCGACGGCGCCGGCGGCTGGCAGCGTTTCCGCCTCATCGTCGTCCCGTACGTCCGCTCGATCCTGATCGTGCTGCTCATCCTGCAGATCATCTGGGATCTCCGCGTCTTCGCGCAGATCTACGCGCTGCAGACGATCGGAGGGGTCCGCGCCGACACCAACACGATCGGCGTCTACATCTACAGCGTGTCGATGGCCACCGGCGACCTCGGGTCGGGCGGTGCGATCGCCGTGATCCTCGTCCTGATCCTGCTCGCGATCTCGGCGTACTACATCCGCACGATGCTGAAGACGGAGGACGACCTGTGAACGCTCGTACGCGCCGCACCGGCGCCCGCGTCCTGCTGAACATCGCCGCGCTCATCGTCTTCGTGTGCTCGGTCTTCCCGGTCTACTGGATGGTGAACACCGCCTTCCTCCCCGGATCGGCCGTCAAGAGCGACACGCCCCATCTGTGGCCCGATGAGTTCACCTTCCGCAGCTTCGAGGCGGCCTGGAACGACGGGGGCTTCCTCCCCGCGCTCGGCGTCTCGCTGGGCGTGACGGTGCTGACCGTCGTGACCGCCCTGCTGTTCGCCTTCCTCGCATCGATCGCCGTCTCGCGCTATCGGTTCCGGTCGCGCAAGACGTTCATCATCGCGATCCTCGTCATCCAGATGATCCCCGCCGAGGCCATGATCATCTCGACGTTCCGGGTGCTCGACGGCTGGCAGCTTCTCAACACGATCATCGGTCTGTCGGCGGTGTACATCGCGATGGTGCTGCCCTTCACGATCTGGACGCTGCGCGGATTCGTCAACGGCGTCCCCGCCGACCTCGAAGAGGCGGCGATGATCGACGGGTGCAGCCGCAACCAGGCGTTCTGGCGGGTCACCTTCCCGCTGCTCGCGCCGGGTCTCGTCTCGACGGGCATCTTCGCCTTCATCCAGGCGTGGAACGAGTTCGTGTTCGCGCTCGTGATCATGACCCGGCCGGAGGCGCAGACGCTCCCGATCTGGCTGCGCAGCTTCGTGCAGGCGACGAAGGCCACCGACTGGGCGGTCGTCATGGCCGGCTCGACCCTGATGGCGATCCCCGTCATCATCTTCTTCCTGTTCGTGCAGGGGCGGATGACGAGCGGACTGATGTCGGGAGCAGTGAAGGGCTGACATGCACCTCGGATTCGACGTCGGCGGCACCAAGACCGACGCGGTGGTCGTCGCGCACGCGGGTGAGATCCTCGCCCGCGTGCGCCGGCCGACCGCGTGGGGGGCGGAGGCCGTGGTCGCCACCCTCGTCGACGTCGTGACCGAGCTCGCCGCCGAGGTCGGCTGCGCCCCCGTCGAGTTCACCTCGATCGGGATCGGGATGCCGGGCCAGGTCGCACCGGGCACCGCGCGCGTCACCCACGCGGTCAACCTCGGTATCGAGGAGCTCGACCTCCGGGCCGCGATCGGGCCGGTGTTCGGTGTTCCCGTCCGTGCCGAGAACGACGTGAAAGCCGCCGCGGTCGGAGCCTTCGCGCTGCGCGCCGCGGCGGCGGCCACGCCGACCGATGCTCTCCCGAGCTCGATGGCCTACCTCAACCTCGGGACCGGCGTCGCGGCGGGCCTCGTGACGGACGGCGTGCTGTGGCGCGGTGCCCGGGGCACCGCGGGCGAGGTGGGACACATCTCCATCGATCCGAACGGCCCGGTCTGCCGCTGCGGTCAGCGCGGCTGCATCGAGGCGTTCGCCGGCGGCGGCGCCGTCGCGCGTCGATGGGGGACCCCGGGCGCCCTTCCCGTGCGCGACGTGTTCGACGCGGCGGATGCCGGTGATGCGGCGGCGGTCGAGCTGCGCCGCGGACTCGCCTACGGCGTCGCCGCCGCCGTCCGCGTGCTGGTCCTCTCGGCGGACGTCGAGACCGTGGTGCTCGGGGGAGGCGTCACCGCCCTCGGCGACCGTATGCTGAACCACGTGGTGACCGAGCTCGAGGCCAGCGCTGCCGCGTCCGCATTCCTGCGCTCGCTGCACCTCCCCGAGCGGATCGAACTTCTGCCGGCCGGATCGCCGGCAGCCGCCCTCGGTGCCGCGCTCGTCGGCGCGACCACTCACGAACAGGAGGCCCTCGCCCATGGCTGAGATCGTCATCGTCCCCACCCCCGCCGACGCCGGAGCGCTCGTCGCCGACGAGATCGTCCGGCTGATCGCCGCCCGGCCGGACGCCGTGCTGGGGCTCGCGACGGGCTCGACGCCGCTCCCGGTGTACGAGGCGCTGCGTCCGCGCCTCGAGGGGGTCGACGTGTCGCAGGTGCGCGGCTTCGCCCTCGACGAATACGTCGGCATCGACCCGCAGCACCCCGAGAGCTACCGCTCGGTGATCACCCGCGAGGTGGTCGAGCCGCTCGGGCTGAACCCCGCGCAGATCCAGACGCCCAACGGCGCCCTCGCCACGATCGCCCACGCCGGCGAGGACTACGAGGCGGCCATCGCCGCGGCCGGCGGCGTCGACCTCCAGATCCTCGGGATCGGAACGTCGGGCCACATCGGATTCAACGAGCCGGGGTCGTCGTTCGCGTCGCGCACACGTGTGAAGACGCTCATCGAGCAGACACGCGCCGACAACGCGCGGTTCTTCGACTCCATCGACGATGTGCCCATGCACTGCATCACGCAGGGGCTCGGGACGATCCTCGCGGCGCGTCACCTCTTCCTCCTCGCGTTCGGCGCGGGCAAGGCGCACGCCGTCGCGGGCGCTGTCGAGGGGCCGGTGACGTCGTCGCTTCCCGGATCCGCCATCCAGCTGCACGAACACGTGACCGTGGTCGTCGACGAGGCGGCGGCGTCCGAGCTCCGCAACGCGGACTACTACCGGTACGCCTACGCGAACAAGCCGGCCTGGCAGGGCCTCTGAGCGAGGGCGGTCGATAGAGTCGGCCCCATGACGGATGCCGCAAGGCCGACGACCGCGTGGATCTGGGGCGGCGAACTGCTCCTGGGCAGCGCCGTGCTGCCGCTCATCCTGGGCAGCCCGGGCCTCATGGCGGCGACGGCGCTGAGCACGGTCTTCGCCTGGGTCGGGATGCTCGCTTTCAGCGCATCGATGATCGTGTTCGCCCTCGGCATCCGCGGGCACGGCTCGGTGGTGGCGCGGCGCACCCCGGGCGTCGTCGCGCTGCTGGTGCTCGCCGCCGTGACGCCCGCCGTCTGGGTGGCGACGGCGCTGATGCCGTACTCGACGGACGACCCGGGTGCGTATCTCGCCTGGGGCTACATCGACGTCGCGCTCCGGTTCGCCGCGGCGCTCGCCGCCGTCGTGGCGATCGGTCGCGCGCGCGCCGTCCCGCCGCCGTGGCAGTGGGCGCCGGCCTGGGGTCTCGCCGTGGTCGTCGCAGCGGGTGTCCTCACGCAGGTCGTCGCCGTCTCGGTGCTCGGTACCACCGCCGATCAGGAGCAGTGGCAGGCGCTGAACGCGCTGTCGGTGCTCGTCTCGGTCGCTGTGCCGTCGCTGCTCGGCATCCTCGCGATCGTGCTCGGGTCACGCGCGGAGCCGCGCGGCACCGTGCCGGTCTTCCCGTCGGCGGCTCCGCCGGCGGCCTGACTCAGACCGCGAAGACCTTCCCCGGGTTGAGGATGCCGGTGGGATCGAACACGCGCGCGATCTGGCGCTGGAGCTCCCACTGGTCGTCGCCGAGCTCCTCGGCGAGCCAGCGACGCTTCAGGACGCCGATGCCGTGCTCGCCGGTGAGCGTGCCGCCCAGCCGCAGCGCCGCGCGGAACAGCTCGGCGGCCGCTTCCCAGATGTGATCGGGTACGACGACTTCGGCGGCGGTCTCCGCGGCATCCGCCGGAGGCGTGAACACGAAGTTGGGATGCAGGTTGCCGTCGCCCGCGTGGCAGACCGTGGGGATGCGCAGGCCGTAGACGGCCTCGATCCGTGCGATCTCGTCGAACATCTCGGGGAGGCGGCTGCGCGGCACGGACACGTCCTCGATGAGGGTCGTGCCGAGCGTCTCCATCGCCGGGTGCATCGAGCGGCGGATGGTCCACAGCCGGTCGCCCTCCTCCTCGTCGGCGGCGAGGGTGACCGTCCCGCCCGCCGATCGCAGGACCACGGCGATCGCCTCGGCTTCCGCGGCGGCGGCGACCCCGTCGGTCTGGATCGTCAGCTGCGCGGCGTCGGCGGAGGGCAGCGGAAGGTCCAGGAGGCGGTGGACGGCGGCCAGTGACAGGGCGTCCATCAGCTCCATGATCGAGGGCTGCAGTCCCGCGGCGGTGACGGCGGCCGAGGCCGCGGCCGCCGAGCGGACGTCGGGGAAGACGGCGGTGAGCGTCCGCGTGCCGCCGGCCACGAGCGGCCGCAGCTTCAGGGTGGCGCCGACGATGACGCCGAGGATGCCCTCGGATCCGATGACGAGCGAGGTCAGATCGAGTCCGGTGACGCCCTTGACGCTCCGGTGCCCGAGATGCAGCAGCCGGCCGTCGGCGAGGACGAGGTCCACGCCCAGGACGGCGTCGCGCACCACGCCGTACTTCGCGCAGAGGAGGCCACCCGCACCGGTCGCGATGTTGCCGCCCACGGTCGAGATCTCCCGGGACGCGGGGTCGGGCGCCCACCACACCCCGTGCGCGGAGAGGACCTCGTTCAGCCGGGCGTTGAGGATGCCGGGTTCGACGACGGCGAGGAGGTCGTCCGGGCGGATCTCGAGGACGCGGTCCATCCGGGCGACCGACAGGACGATCTCGCCCGGACCCGCGTTGGCCCCACCGGCGAGGCCGGTCCCGGCGCCGCGGGTGACGACCGGGGTCCCCGTCGCGTGAGCGATGCGCATCGTCGCCTGGACGTCGTCGACGCTCGCGGCGTGGACGATCGCCAGCGGCGGGCCGGCAGAGGCGTGGCCGGACTTGTCTGCCCGGGCGGCCTGCAGCGCCACCGGATCCGTGTCGACGCGGTCCGCCAGCTGCGCGCGCAGCAGCGAGACGACGTCGATGCCGCTCATGCGAGGCGGCGGCGGCCGGCGAAGAGGCCCGTGACGACGGCGATGACGCCGAAGACGATGCCGATCCAGGCGTGGCCCATGCTCCACCATGCGATCGTCGCCGAGGCGTAGACCAGGAGCTCCACGAGGGCGCGAACGAACGGATGAACGGCGACCACCGCGCGGGGGGAGACGAACAGCGCCCACACCAGGATGGCGAGGACGGGAGTGCCGACGCCGGCGACGATGTTCCAGGGCAACGGCCACGCGGTGAAGCCCCACAGCGCGAGCGTCGCGAGGGCGAAGAGCTCGCAGACGAACGCGAGGAGGTCGATCGCGGACAGCGGGGCGCGTGTGCCGGCGGGCAGGGCGCCCGCGGGTAGCGGCTCGGCCGGGGCTTCCGGGCGCACGGGGGGAAGATCGGCCATGGCTCCCATTCTACGGTCCGGGATCGGAGGCGCCGCGCTGGATCCAGAGCGTCAGGACCGTCCCGACGGCGTCTTCGGTGACGAAGGCGATCGACCCCGTCGTGCCGGCGTCGAGCTCGTCGTCGCGGACGAAGAACTCGAGGATGCCGATGCCGTCGTCGCCGATCTCGGACTGCGTCATCCGGTCACCTGAGTCCCACCACAATCGCACCGTCGCGCCGACGGGACCGTTCACGCGCAGTGTCACGAGAGTCGTTCCGTCCTCGCCCGCGACCCAGTCGAAGCCCGTCAGCGATGGTGTGCCCTCGGGGACCTC